>JGI20166J26741_11640807_pt1 | contig 11326 bp, 6 predicted proteins | sample TergutCu122P5_FD_26741 | JGI IMG/M metagenome (IMG submission 26741) | reverse complement strand
CACAAATGTTATCATCCCAATTTTATCGATTGTTCTTTATAAATACCTACTGTAATTATTGTAATTATTCTTATGTTATAACTTGAATCCAAACATTGTTGAAGGATTTATTATTTAACAACAACTTTATGACCCTGTATAGATTTAAGGTACTTGACTATTTCTATATCCATGCGGTCTCTGACCTTGTAATGGATCTGTGGAAAGTGAAATAAATACAATACAATACAATACAATACAGATATATATTTGTAACTTTGTTTTGTATGATTGTAGGCTATTAGTAAACTAAAGGTAAATTTATTGAAGTAGCATGCCATATATGGAGGAGTGGAAGTATGGTTGCATGCATTCTTAATTTCATTAGTAGGTAGAGGTGAATGGTCAACTTTCTACATCAGCCACTTTTCCTACAAGAAAACAACACCCAATACCTATTGTCTAGGAGACAAGGTGTGCACCAGAAGCAGTCTGGATGCTGTGCATAATAGAAAGATCTCTATTTCTGCCCAGAAACTAACCCCAGTTCCTGAGTATTTTGGCATATTGCCTTGTGTCTGTATTAAATAAGGCTTTCTTTCTCCAGGGTGTTAGTTATGTCATACTTGATGCAAACAACAAAGTTGTATACAAATACATGTAATGTGTAACAGCAGCAATAAGGGTTTTGGGAGCTAAGTCATACATGACATAAGAAATGCTTTATATAAAAGTTTTATCTTAGTGGGGCCTATATTTTATGTTGTCTACCAAGTTCTCTACAGTGAGCCATCTTTTATAAAACTGATCAGATCTGTCAGTTTTAGGTTTTTTTTTAATAGAAGCCATCCCATTATGTGTTGTAATAATGTAGCAATCTATGACAGTCAATGGCACAACATGAAAAATTAAAAACCTGGCAACATGTTTCAGCTACAATGAGCCATCATCAGGCCAAAGACAGAACAAAGTCATGGTACATTCAATGATTGTGCACTCTATGGGATCCCATTTAGTTTACAATTTTAAATATATTATAAATCATGTGTTAACTTATTGGCTGATGTATTAAAACTAGAATAAAATATAAAATTCCAATGTATTAATGCCAGTGAATGCCAGTATTGTGAAATATTAAGAACAGATAACAAGACAAATTTTAGTAGGCTCTTTCTGTGTAAGGTAGTTGATGTTGTGGTTTTGTATCATCACGTGTTATAAATGAACTGTGGCGATCTATTAGCCAGAGTGTATTTGACATTTTATGAAAGGTCAGGTTTACGAGTAAATTAACACATGCTAATATGCTGGTTGTTTATTACGAGTTCGTTACCTTCTGTTTACATCCAAAGTAGGATTGATCCCTGGGTCGTACACACATGTCACCTGATAGTTGGCACTAAATTTGAATATACTGGGTCCAGATGTTCCTTAAAGATTCTTGTAAATGAACACTGGTAGGTTGTATTTTGTAGGATACGTGCACTCGTATTTTAATGGATTTTCCATTGTATATATTGTATCAGTTGATATATTCAGCCGGATGCTGTACTTGTGTGCGTTAGCGTGCACTCGGAACTCGTGACTCAGAGCCTACTAAAATTCGTCTTTTTATCTGTTCTTAATACTTCACAATAATGGCATCCACAAGCATTAATACATTGGAATTTTATATTTTATTCTAGTTTTAACACATCAGCCAATAAGTTAACACATGATGTATAATATAATTAAAATTGTACACTAAATGGAATCTCATAGTGTGCACAATCATTGGATGTACCAGGACTTTGTTCTGTCTTTGGCCTGATGATGGCTCATTGTAGCTGAAACATGTTGTCAGGTTTGTAATTTTGCGGATTTAATACATGTTGTGTCATTGACTGTAATAGATTGCTACATTTTAGGTTTTTGCTGTGGTCATAGCTGAGGTTTCATTCTTCTCGGGTATGTCATCATGTAAAAGGCTAATTGGTTCCTGATATTTCAAGCCGTCATAGTGGTCTTATCCTCAAGGGTCAAATTGTCTCCTTGGACATCATGATCCTTGCAAGTGAGACCACTACATTGTCTCAAAATGGGAACCAGTTACCCATTGATGCAGTGTCATATCCCAGAATGATAGAAGCTTGATCACGTTTGATTTGAGTTTCAGTAAATGTATTGCATGCAATTAAGTGAACTTAAATAAAATGTTCTTACGTAGACCCATACATCATACATTTTATAAAAATCATTTCAGTAGTGTAAGATATGAAATAGACTGTTGGGTAAATGGACTTAATATCTGCTAAATACCAGTATGTTCAGTTTGTGCAAATATCACATAATAATCACTTCAATTATTGTTTTTGCAGGTACTGCAACTGTATGTCTTCAGAATCTTCGAAAAACATTCAAGTATGGGGGAAGGAAGAATGTGCCCAGTGTAGAAGAGATCACAGCCATCAGTGCTGGTCGTAACTCCAAACGTCAAATCTACAGGTTACCTGGTGGGACAGAGAGGGTTGTCAACACAAAATCCACCACTGTTGTTCAGGTACCATCATGCAACTTTCTTTGTGTCATTGTACTTCCTACACTCCTGTTGCTAAATAGTAACCTGGGAAAAAAGAAGGGAGTATATGGCTTAAACACTTGTGGTAATCCTAGATGCAGCCCAGTGTGGCTTTAGACCACATTCAGTGATTGATTTTTTTGCACTTTTTACCTAAAAAAGAATGTAATTCTTATTTAATGCAAGACATCCCTATGTGTTACTAATGACAATAAAGACATGTAAATGACAGTCAAAACCCAACAGTTTTATTATAATCTACTACTTCAGGACCTTGAAGTAGTAGGTTATAATAAAACTGTTGTGTTTTGACTGTCATTTTATATGTCTTCATTGTAATTCTTATTGCTTGAACCACCATCAGACTGAAGATATTCTGCCACTGTACAAATTACTGTTAGAACTGTATGTAGCCTGTCATATAGCAGTAGTGCTACCTCATAAAAATGTCCATCTTTATCATTGTATATGCCTGGAAGGTACATATTTAAACTATAAATTTGCATGAGAACTGAAGGTTTTGTTTCAGTTTCCACAGTTACTGTGATCTTAATTTTTAAGAAAATCAATACATCATCAGTTAAGCCATCATCACCAAAAGTTGAAGATTTTGCTGAAATTGAAGTGACTGACTCATTTGATTTTGCAGGATGTCATTGAAGAGTTGTGTACTGTAATTGGTGTGACAGGAGGGGAGATGGAAATGGAGGAGTTTTCACTATACTGCATAGTGGAGGGTGACACATTTACAATGCCATTGGCTCGTGAAGAATACATCCTAGATGTCACTACAGAACTACACAAAAATCAGCAGGTATATAGGACCACATTAATTTATTCAGTTTCTTCATATTCAAAGTGTTAATTGCATTTTTACCATGTATATGATTATTTTTTGACTGCATAGAATTATTTCTAATGGAATTTGTTTGTAAATTTTAAATTGGAAGATTGTATCAGTGCCCATTGTAATGCTAAAAATTTTGGAGTCTGGGACTGAATGAAATACTGTCACGTTTTTCCTCATTGAGTTCAGTCACAAACTGATATTCAAAAATTGAGAAATCTTTAGAAAAATACAAAGGTGAAAGTCTCATAAGCCCAATTGCATTTTAACGCCAAGGGTGAGCAATCACAATGGCTACCAGTAACAGAAATTGTAAACTTTAAAAATATCACTCTTGTATTGAATTTCCTTGTATTTTGCTTAATAATGTAAAAATCTATCATGCACAGAAAGTATGACTTTTCATTTGTATTATTCATGTTGTTGCCCATTTGGCTGCCTATTTGACTCTGCCACCTGGAGTAGTGGTGCCACTTTTTGCTCTCCTGTCCCCCTTTCCAGCTACCCCACTTCTGTACTGCTGGTATTAAATGAAGAAAATGGTGAAATAGTACAATCCTCTAGAATTCTTGGACTGTTTGGACTTTACAATTAGAAACACTGAATTTCAGGGATGGATTGTATCTCCAAAATATAGCATTTTAATTTTAAACACAACCAATGGAGAAAATCCAAACAGTGAATGATTCCTAACAGAGGATACAGTTCAAATCATTTTTCACACAGGCCTTCTGTTTGAAACTGCTCTCAAAAACAAGCTCCCAGTGTCAATGTCATAAGGTCACTGACAACAAATTTATGTAGAAGGTGTGTTACATTAGTTTCCAAACTTGTGAGAAATCATGGAAAATTATTGTTTATTGTAATGACTGTGAATGGTTATCTCAGTGGTGAATCTGATTTGGAGGTCAGGTCTAGTGAAAAGGTATGCAATGCAACATTGTACTGGTTGACCAGACCAGGACTCGCCACTGAGTTATCTATAATGAAGCAGTGTTGAAATCTGAAAACTTTGTTATTTTGTGGTTAGTATTTCTATACATATTAATGTTTATTCTGTGTAAAGTAGTTCTGTAATTATAATGCAGTTTCATAATTATCATGTATTTCTGTTAGAATTTTTATTTTCTTATGAAATCAGAATATAGAAATTAATTATAAAACTTAAGGTAAAAACCAGCTATAAATTAGGTTTCTTACTTTTTTAAAGAAACTGTTGTAATGTCTTGCACCAGTAAGAAAGGCTTTGAAAAATTATGTTAGACATAAATATAAAAGAGGCATATATTACAGTCCCATTTTTTTAAATAAACAGTTGTGGTAAAAGACTCTTGTGAAAAATTGCATTAAAGATGTACGTAAGTTTGTGTGAACTAGCTGTTTGTTAGAACCAGAACACAGTTTTCACTTACATCATGTATTATTTTTTGCCAGGTGTTCTACCTGATATTCTGCCGCTCTGTGTGGCACTTCCCTCTGCGACTTGACTCCCAGTTGTATGTGGAGGTTGTGTTCAACCAGATAGCTCCAGACTACTTGGAAGGTCTGCTGCTTATCATGCCAGGAGAACAGCTCGACCAGGATGCCATTGTAAGTTGTTAACGCTCTTCAGTAAATATTACCACACAGGTCATGTTTATGCTGTGATTAAACATGTGCATGACCGATGTTGGGATAGTTCTGTAAAATAGATCATCACTGTTTCTTCTCCACCACACTTGTATTCCCATTTGTAACTTTGCTAGCTTCTTATTTATGCTTTTAATAGCTGCAGTTTACACAGTTTCATTATGTATGCTGTTGGCCTCTGAATTTCAATCAATGTATATTCTGTTCCTCTCAGTTTTGATATTACAAACTCTTTATTTACTTCTATCAAATATATATTTCTCGTCCAATTTTGTGTACTTAATCGGTGCCTGTCTTGTATCTTGTCTTTAGGCAGTACACTATATAACTGGATTTATGACGTTTATTGTAGCTTATTTAATGCTCAGCTTACATGTGTAACACCAATGAATCGTCCACTGAAGTTATAATAATGAAATTATAGTAGTACACAGTATTCACAATAAAAATATTATAGTGACAGTTCCACTTATTCATTTTTACTCCTAACCCTAAAACAAATACTTTTTGTTAAAACATTGACTATTTTCACAACCAAGAATTTTAACTTTAACCATGATATTGAATAATGCTGCAGTAGTGAATATGGAAAAGCAAGAAATATATTTCTGAACTCTAGTAAAATTTGACACTAACTATATAAAACCATTCTTTTGTTTAGAGTTTGGTGTCATGTTTATTTTTTCAGCATACTGTGTGATGTAGTCCAGAGCAGTGTCTTAAGAAATACTGTTAACTTAATATTTTAAAAATATTGGTTTTTTATTATATAAAAACGTTTTGTTGGAGCACTACAGTAATGTTATGCCTGATGGACAGAGCACAGCTCAAAGGTTCAGGTTTCCATACATGATTGGACCTCACACTATCATTTTTCACTTACTGTCACATTACGTCAACCTTAAATATGCCAGGAGGGCCCATTCATCTGTACACAGGTCACAGTTGCTAAACAATACAAATGTGTTTAATTAATGTTGTTAGGAGCAGGACATAATTATAGAAAGAGGTGACAAGAGCATAGATATCGACATTGGTATTTGTAAATCAGGATATAAATATAAATAAAAAAGATGCAGAATTATAAATATTTACATTTAAATTTGGAGTCCCTGAATGCAGTAGGTAACCCCTCAGGATCAAGGCTCAGACATCACCAAGATGTCCAACCTCCACCTCAAACACCATAGTAATTATACTCTGCATCAAATATTAATTGTATTTTCTAGTATGACATTGCTAAGATGGCAGCTTTGCTACACCGAGCAGCAGATATGACTCATGTGCCAACAATGAAAGAAACTAAGTTCCTGTTGCCGAAGCCCGCACTGACAGTGCGAGATGTAAAGCCAGCACAGTGGGTGAACATGGTTCAAAGCAACTGGAGGGATGTTGAGATGCTGACTACAATACAGGCCAAGGCTCAAGTTCTAGGTCAGTCTCATTCTGACATAATCCAAATTGTTGGAACACTCTTCCAACATTTATTGTGATGTTCTGTAATTTAGAGTAAATACATAAAACCTTAAGTTCATAAACATGTTTACTGAAATGGTTCTTAAGAAGGTGCATGCAAGTCTTTTAGTTCTGTGCCTTGCTTGGACAACTGCAGAGTGGCATTCTATTTACCTGTTAATGGTCCTGTACCAGAGACCAGATGTGTAATTTTTTCCACCCATATATATTGTAAACTGGACAGATAAGATGTTTCTTCCATTAGTTATTTGTTGTTTTCTTGTATTTACATTTTATTTTATGATCTCTATATCTAAAACTACGTATGTTAGGATGATCTGTGAATGATAAACTGGAGAGGATACAAAAGAGGTCTTGGTCTATTTCAAGTAGTATTATGCCACATACCCCAAGGGACTGGGGAAGATGATGGAAGAATTTCAGTTTCGATAGACAATCAGGCAGCCAAAATTCAAACTGTGCAACTCCAAAACACAGGTTTAGAGCATTACCATTACACCAAATTGCTTGACCTCTTCCATCAGTGAATAAATGACTCTATGCAGATATTTTCTGTTGAAAGAAGAAATTCATGTATGGTAAAATTGTTGTGAAGATGGGAAAAAACTGGTCATTTATCAGCATGTGAGCTTTAAAGTGCCAGATGAAAATGTTTGAAATTTTTATCCACATTAACAAACCTTGAGGCCACCAGGAGGTTCTTAGTATGCCCCTACATATGTTCATGCTTATCAGGTATATTGCTGTCTGTAACTCACCTGTATTCTTTTCTAGACATATTGTCAAAGTGGCCACTCTTTGGATCAAGTTTCTTCGCTGTGAAACGAGTCTCGGATCCAAAGGAGCGTTCAGACCACATCCTGGCTCTGAACAGGCATGGCGTACATTTCATAGATCTGATCACCCATGTGAGTATTACTTGTTATGTGTCTCATTTTGTGTCTGAGTATGTTCAGATTTGATCCCAAAATAATATGATATGAGACCATATTGGATTCCTCAACCAAATGTCATCAGTGGATCTAAGAACCCTCTGTTACAGTGCACCAAACATCTAGTGTCCAATCAGTGATGTCTGTATATCAGTGTTGGTGCATGAATATTTTCAGTACCATATTCCACCTTCCTTGATATAGAAGGGGCATTCAACAATACCTCTTATGACTCCATGTGTGCCGCTCTTGTCACACATGGAGTGGACCATACCATCGTAAGATGGGTTAAGGCTACCTTGGAGGGTCGGCAGACCACTGCAACGCTTGGCAGCGCTTCCAGGAATGTTGCGGTATCTAGAGGATGCCCGCAGGGAGGTGTGCTATCGCCTCTCCTGTGGTGCCTTGTTGTGGATGAATTGTTAGCAAGGCTTTGCGGGGGAGGTCTGTATGCACAAGGTTACACAGATGACATTTGTCTCCTGGCGGTGAGAAAATTCCCAAACATGGTATCAGGGCTTATCCAATAGGCCCTTAGTACTGTCGCGTGGTGTGCCGGGCTTCGTCTGTCAGTTAATCCTTACAAGACTGGGCTCGTTGCTTTCACAAGAAGAAGGAAACTTACAGGTTTCTTTGAACCCCGACTATTCGGAAAGTCCTTACAATGCTCCATGTCGGTCAATTATCTGGGAGTGATCCTGGATTCACGGCTAACTTGGAGGGAACATGTGGATGTTATGATGAGAAAGGCTCAGAACTTGTGGGCCTGTCAGAGGGCCTATGGCGGGGTGTGGAGTCTGGGACCTAGGGTGGTTCATTTGGCTCTATGTCTCTGTCATTAGGCTGTCTGTCACCTACGCATCCTTAGTATGATGGCCTGGCTGCCAGACAGCCAGCGCCATGAAGAAACTGAGCAAAATCCAAAGATTGGCTTGCTTAGGGATAACAGGGGCAGTGCACACCACTTCCACTCATGCCATGGAGGCGCTCATCTGTCTCCCTCCTTTGGAACTAGTGGTGCAAGGTGAGGCACGGATGGCTGCGCATCGTCTCTGGAGTCTGGGATGCTGGTTGTACCCATATCCCAATAGGGAACATAGTAGTATTTTGAAGCGGCTTCAACAGTTGGATCCCGTTTTTAGTATGGGGCTCGACGCTATGAGGCCCACATACAATCTAGAACGCAAATACAGGGTTACTATACTGAACAGGGAAAACTGGACTAAGGGCTCGGGGGCTCCTCCGGAAGTCAAAGGGCTCATATGGTATACATATGGGTTCAAGATGAAGGAGGGGACCAGGGCAGGTGTCTCTGGGCAAACTGTAAGAAGAAGGCTCATCTTTTCCCTGGGTAGATATAAAACAGTATTCCAGGCTGAGATATATGCTATCCTGGCCTGTGTCTATGAGATTCAATCTCAGAATAGACCGGAGAAGTACGTCAGTATATGCTCTGACAGTCGAGCAGCACTGAAAGCGCTTCAGGCCGTTAGAACAACGTTTCCTTTAGTTCATCAGTGCCAGAAGGCGTTGAATGATATCTCTGCCCGACATGTGGTGGGGCTTTATTGGGTCCCTGGACATGCCAGAGTATGAGGAAATGAGATTGCTGATGGGCTGGTAAGGGGTGGCTCTGCTCTGGGATTTCTTGGACCAGAGCCGGTCTTGGGGGTCTCTAGGCGGGTGATAAGGAAAAGGCTCATTCAATGGCTAATCAACCAACATTGGGTTAGTTGGCGTGACCTTGGAAACACCCAAAGACAGGCTCAAGAGTTAATCTTGGGACCCTGTCTGGGTTTCAAGGTCAAGTTTCTGTCCTTTAACAGGACTCAGTCCAGGGTTGTGACTGGCCTTCTTAATGGACACAACGCCCTGAGAAGACATTTCTACCTGCTAGGGCTGATAGACAGTCAGCTGTGCAGGGGGCGTGGAGTAAAAGAGGAAACCTCAGCCTACATTCTTTGTGAATGTGAGGCCTTAGCCTCACTCAGCCATGTGTATCTGGGTTCCTTTTTTCTGGAACCAGAGGATATTAAGAGTATGAGCCTAGGGGCCAACTGGAGCTTTGGTAGGGCTACAGCGCTCCTCTGATTTTGCTATGGGGCACAAAGGGCCCGTTAATATAAGGCCTAGGTACATCGGGGCCATGAGGTCCCATACCCACATCAATCAACAATCAGTCAACCATATTCCACCTTAGTCCTGTTTGTTACATACAAATGTAATTTTCGCTTCAGTTTTCTGTTCTGCCGCAGGCTGAATAGAGAACGCCTAGTTTATGGCATGCTGGTACTAACACTGCAGTAGTGCCACCAGTTAAAGCAGTACCTGCATACCTTAGTAGATTTTGTAAATGGTCTAAATCATTGTTCGTGATCTCCTCTTTGAATTATATGAGTAAACATTTATTCATACCATTAAAGTCTTTTAAGATTTGAAAATTTTTTATTGTTTTAATTTGAGAATCTTTATTCTTTTAAAGTTCTAGATACTGTATGTTGTGAGACTGGCAAGGAACCCAGAAAAACAATGGGTATTTCTGCTTTCCCTATATATAATCAAGTTCACTGAAAGAAATTGGATGGTATATATTTATATGACAAACCAACAAATGTACAGTAATAAATATGTTCAATCGCCGCATGTTTCAGTCACTCCCATGACCATAATCATTGTGTCTTATAACAGGAATAAAATCAATTATAAAACAACTGTACAAAAAGGCATGATAAAACCACTTGGTGTTCTGTTTGATTTTCTATGGTCATATAATACCAAATTATATTATCATTAAAATATAGTAAAATAGTATGTATTTATGTTGTTTATGGGATATGAATAGTTGATCCACATCCTGTAATAAAGATTAGCATAGATATCGGTAATATCCTACCAATATAATATATGTAACAATTGTATATTTGGTAAAATGGTTGTTACATCTGTCTGTGCTGCCTCCTATGCCTCTTTTCTGAAGTGTATTTTGATTAAATTAGATACTAAAGACCTATTTTATATGGTATTCTGTGATGTGATACCATATGTTCTGTAGAGAGTTTCTGAGAAACCTACTGCCTTCTTCAGGGTGAGGTAGACTGAAGCTTGTTAGAACAGAAACATAGAATTTGAAATGTTAATCTATGCCCTAACAAAGATATTCAACCAGCTGACTCTAATACAGAGTTTTGTAAATCTTAATAAATTTATCTCTTGTTTCTAGGAGACACTGATTCACTACCCTTTCTCAGAGGTGATCTCAACTCGGAAAGTAAAGTCAGAAGATGGTACGCTCTTCCTGGACATGAAGTGCGGTAACCTCATGCAACAACGTATCACTCGCCTGCAGACAGACCAGGCTCATGAGATATCACGTCTGATCAGACAGTACATCACAATGGAACAGCGCCTTCAGCAGAGGTCAGCTGCATGATTCATCATGAAGCACTCTGAGTCATGTGGCAGATCTCTACTAGCATCTTAATTACTGTATTTGACTTAAATAATTTCCCTATCTCTTGCAAAGCCTTCCACATCCTACTGTACAAAGGGGAAAATCCTGCAGTACAATGTAACGATTGAAGATAAAGTATTAATTCATACAGCACTGTGGTTCAACTTTGCAACCAAAGAAAGAACAGTTAGGTTTTAATTTTAAATAATCTCTAGTAAGGGAGATAATTTCGGTAGAAAAAATTTGTTTCTGTGTTCTTGTCAACTATTATTACAGGCATATATAAGTTCAGGATGTTCAGTAAGCTGAAATTCCTTGCAGTTTTCATATTTGGTTGCATTCATATGACTGCTGTCTGAGGCAATAAAAAGCATGTTATTGTGTGAGAATGGTGAAGGTTGTGCAGAATATCAGGGTTGAATGTGTTAAGTTTGTGTCTGATGTTCTGCAGATGT
>JGI20166J26741_11640696_pt1 | contig 11328 bp, 8 predicted proteins | sample TergutCu122P5_FD_26741 | JGI IMG/M metagenome (IMG submission 26741) | reverse complement strand
AAGGCATTTTGATGACATTGATGACATCAGGAGTAATACAACGGCAGCTCTGAAGGCCATTCCACAAAACCAGTTCCAAAATTGTTTTGAAGGGTGGACTTGGCGTTGACATCGGTGCATAGCTTCCCAAGGGGAGTACTTTGAAGGCAACCATGGTGGTATTCAGCAATGAGGTATGTGGCACTTTTACCATGACGAGTTCGCGAACTTTATTGTCAGACCATGTATTCTGCATAAATGTAATGGTCATGATGATGATGATGATGATGATGATGATGTGTGCAAGCGTGATAATGTAGTGTGCCAGTTGGAACTGCACGGAGCTGGTTGCTGCTCAGCATCAACCCCAAGGGCAGAGTTTTGGTGTGCAGAGAATATGCTAGGGTGGCTATAACTGACTTCCTGGAGCAGAGTCTGTCTTGCAAAGCTGGTAGTTCTTGAGGTAGTCTAGAAATTTCATGTATCTTATGGCTCATTACTGTGCTCACAACAGCCCATGAGATCCCTATCCCATGCCCGATGGATCCAGTATATACTGTCCCATCCCATTTCTTTAACACCCATTTAATATTATCGTACCATCTTACAAATGGCCCCTTTAGGTTTCCCCACCACAATGCTCTATGCATTTCTCGCTTCCCCCATATGTGCTATTTGCCCTGCCCAGCTCATCCTCCTGTATTCGGTTGCCCTAATAATATTTTATGAACAGTACAAATCACTATGTCATGAAAGTAATGCAGACTTATGCTCTGATGTGACAGCAGGTACTTTTCGAAGAAAAGCGATCAGCATTCTTGGAAAAAATGCCTCCATATTCTGGTGACCTCTCCAAAAAGCTGATCTCTCTGCAAGAAGGCATGGGCTTTGCATCACAAAATGTGGAACCAGTGCAGCCTGGTGAGAATGCAGCAACAAATACTTTGTTTAAACTGCAGGTGAGTCGGGATTCTGCGTACGTGTGTAACTCTTTGAAGCTTTGATCTCTTTAATTAATATATACAAGTTATTTTCTACCTCACAGAGAGCATGGGCTTTTCATTATGCAGACCATTCAGTTAATGCTATGTGGGGAAATAATCACCATTTGTTTTGCTGGGTGAGTAGTTCCTGACATATCGAAGGATCATAGTTCCTGCATCTTTTGGATCACACAGTAAATGTGTGAGAAAACACCTTGCATTACATAGGTGAAGGTGGCAAAGGGAAAGTAGATGGTGAACCAGCATGGTGAGAGGAAATTGTGCTGCTTTGTGAATGCACCAAACAAAATGTATTACTGATTGTGTGTTTCCTATTATTCCTGCTTCTTCTCCCATTCATCAGCCTAAATAAACAGTATTCTCTTGATAACCAGTCTTGTGGGATAATTTAAATAATCCATGACCATGCTTTAAGCTAACGGTAAGTGGTAACGAAACCCACTAAGGCATATAAACGTATAAGAGTGTCTTACAAACACTGTATACCTCCTATACTGAGTTACTTGGTATCTTGTGAGGATGGCCACAAGAGTGGCCAGCACATGTATTTGTATATGTGCCTGTTGGTTTTGTTACCATATCTAATTTTCTGCAATAAGTTGCAGTGTCACAGCCCAGAAGAGTTAGGTTTTCACCACCACTGCTATGAAAACCTCAGTACTTGATTTTCTAAACTCTTGTTTTTCCATTCTGGTGTTCTGTGACCCATTTAACCTTTATCCAACCAACGCACCAGATCCTTTTAAATCTGCATCTTACGAACACACCATATCGGTGTGCTGCTGCCATTTAAATGCTCCTTATACTCTTGTAGAGGCTTAGAATTATAGCCCCATTCGTTATCTCCACATTTTATAATGGTTTGTGGTCAGATTCATGCTCCGGCTACTTTACCCAATTATGTACATATGCACCTCATGAATACCAAATTTCTAGCCAGCCTGTAATCTTCGAAACATCGTATGTTTTTTTTTATGCTAAGCAACTGACCCCTTTCATTTCCTTCTGAAGAAACATTTAGCCATGCTACTCCCCTTCATCCCAGTAATTTGTCAACAAATTCAAATGCGAAGCCTCATTCACTCTGCTAAGTGTTGGTGTTACAGGAATTCTATTTGTGACCGTGCGTGCTTCATATAAGAATTTTCTTGCTCTGTACTCTGCTCTTTACCACTGCAAAGAACTACATCATTTAGTGGCATATATTAGACTGTTCTGTCATGTAGCCAAAACAGACACACACTCTATGTGTAAGGTCACAGGATATATGAATACTAAAAGGGACTAAGCACCAACTGTCTGTGTATGATAAAATGCCAATGGTATATTTTCTCTAATGCCTGTGTTACATTTCAGTTCAGTTTGTGCTCAATTCCAGAAGGACTCTTTGAAAAATAAGATAAACAGGATGCATAAATTTGCCCACACAAATAAATGTAGGTAATTACTGGCTGCTTTGTGAGGTCATGGTTTTCCCATAACTTATACTGAAATTGAGAAGCCTTGTTGGCAGATTCCACTGGGTTATAATTTCATCTGAGGTTGATATATGGAAATAAACAGACTGGTCTGCAAATAGTACAGCCATAAAACAGCTGAAATAATATGGCATTTCAGTGCGTTACCACTTGTTCCAACTTCATAATAATAAGCCGGACTGAATATTCGTTTCTAAGTCAGCAGTCTGCAATGTCTGGATGTCTGTGCATAAGAGAGCCGGGTTCCTGTCCCCAAACCAGATATCTGAACTGGTTTGGGGCAGCGAGAGTGAAGAAGCAGGGGCATCGAGCAACTGCATCATTTATTTTAGACAATAGAATTTTATGCATTTTTAGACAACGCTGAAATATCTCTGTTTAAGTTGCTCTTTCCTTGGCGGAGTAAGGAAATACTATGTAGAAATTCTCAATTCCCCATTGTGAAAAACATACTGGAAATGATAACACATGTTGGTATACTGGAACAGAACTCAACAAACGTAGGTCTTTCTCGGTTCATGACGGTGTTGCGTGTGAATAGCGAGTGGTGTGAAGAGAAAAGTTAGTGAAGTGTTGAGAAAGTATGATGTGTGTGAAGTAAGAGGATGTTTCTGACACCACCACACCAAGGCACAAATCCACAGATCCTGAAGCTGGAATTTGGGGCCTGAAACAGAAACGTAAAGAAAATAAATTGAAAATTTTTTAAAATTAACTTCCTGCATTTAGGCACTAAATAATTCGACTGAATTTTTTTTTAACTGAAGTATCTCTGATTTATTCCCAACACAATGCGGATTATTGGAGCCTGGGGTGGCGTAGTGGTTAAGGCGCTGCGCTACTATTCGGACGGTCCAGGGATCAATTCCCGGTGGTATCACTGGATTTTTCAGTGACATATTCCTTCCAACCATACCATGGCTCTGGGGTCGACTCGACCCCCAGTAAAAATGAGTATCAGGAACATTTCCTGGGGGTAAAGGCGGCTGGTGCGTGAGGCTGACCTTACCACCTTTGCGTGCTGAATGTCATGGAAATCTGTGAGTCTAAACCTCCTGGAACCCTCTGGGCCACACTGGGTCTGTTACAGGATTCCTTTTTACAATGCAGATTATTACATTATTTCATTATCTTTGGTACATAATATATAAACGTTTATTGTCAAACATGTGCAACGATTTAAAGGGCCATCGTGGAGAAAATTCTGTACCCAGAGCACGAAGACTGAATTAAATGTCCGTACGATAAAGGTTAACTCTGTCTGTACCATCTGTTCTCTTACAGTGTCTGCTGTGTTCTGGGAAACTGCCCCATGACTGTTTGGTTGAGGTGCACCAGTTTGTACAGACACACCCACAGCTCCATGGAAACCTGAGCCTGCAGGTTCTCTGTGTGCCAGCACAAGAAGCTGCCACCATTCTGCTTGATTTCTGTCCACATGCTCTGTTACAGTACACTAAGGTAATAGCATTGTAGATAGGAATTTGCGTTCCTTGTCCATCACCCATGCGTGTGGTTTGTGTTTGTATGTTATTTTGGATAGTTTAGTGCAGCCTCTGCATCTGCCGTTAGACGAGATTCAACTGAGTGAAATGAAGATTAATGCAGTTTCATATTGAATCAAATAGGATGAAAATAAAAATTGAGGATTCATAACTTTGGCGATGCGTTGCTTGTGTTCTTGTGAGAATTGTTCATATTTTGAAGGAACATGGTTAGCTGTGCACGCAGCAACACAGCTGCACATTGCAGAAGACCTGAATTTTACAATGTTAATTTATAGGGCAAAAACATGCATATTATGTGGGTGAGTTAGAAAGTGTCCACAAGGTTTCATTTACATTATTATGTTATTGGCAACATTGGTAGTTGCAGGCTGACTGGAAGTGTAGACACACTTAATCACTGTCTTGCAGTTTCAACCTTGAATGATTAGCAGTTACAGTGTGGTGGCAGTGTTAATATGGCCACTGCACTGATACATCAAAGAAGACCAGCATGCAGTAAACCAATTTGGTGCACTGTGGTGTACCAGGGGGAGAAATCCATCTAAGACTTTCAGCACAGCATGTTAACTCTGCATTACCACAGTAGACTGACAGGTTCACAAAGGGTAGTGCAAGTGTATCTGATTCAAAATGAGAAGATTGACTTTCCACATCCACTGCTGATCACATCATTGAATGAGTCAGTGCCATGATTCTAAGAGACAGAATTGTGACTGCTGGTGAGATGGCAAATCAGTCATGGTTTGACCACACTCAAGGCTTTCATAAGGTCTTGGCAGCATGGATTGCAGCATCTCACAGAAGAATACAAGTGCAAATGTTCGGATGTCTGCTAGTCCCCTTCGAATTGGTAACAAAATTAGTGTGATACCTTCTGAGATGGATCATCACTAGGGACAAGACGTGGATCCACTACGGTGATCTGGAGAGCAAGTGCTGCATTATAAACTGCAAACATCTGCTGTCACAGATTGTGAGAAAGTTCAAAATGCATCCAGCATTGAGAAAGTGCTGCTGACTGATTTTCTGGGTTTCATCATGACACACTTAAAAAAAAAAAAGAAAAAAAAAAGTAGTGTGTGTTAGTGTCTTGTGCACAGGATGCAGGACACAATGAGAACATAAATATGGATATTAAATTCTTCGAAAATGTGTCAGAGTATTTGTGAATGGCACTGACATGTGATAATTGCAAGCATGAAAAAATAAAGAGCAGATTAAATTAGGGACATCTGCCGCAGTTTAATACAGAATCCTTTTGTCTTTTTGATTGCTATCTGATAACGTAAAGATTAAACCATACGAAACTCTAATGTTGCATGTTTAGATGGGTGTGAAACTTGGTCTCTCACATCAAGGGAGGAACATAGGCTGAGACTGTTTGAGAATGGGGTACTGAAGAAGATATTTGAGAGTAAGACGGACGAAGTGGCATGCGACTGGGGAAAATTGTGGAATGAGCTTCATTATGTGTACTGTTCACAGAATATTATTAGGGTGAGCAAATCAAGGACAGGGTGACTGTCAGAACATTTGGCATGTATGGGGAACAGACAAGTGCATACAGGGTTTTGGTGAGGAAACCTGATGGAAAGAGACCACTTGGAAGACCTAGGCTTAGATGGGAGCGTCATATTAGAATTATTCTAAAACAAACAGATGTAAGTGGACTGGATCAACATAGCTCAGGACAGGGACAGGTGGCAGGCTGTTGTGAAGACATAACGAAACTTCAGGTTTCATAAATTGCAGATTAGCTGAGGAAATTTTTGCTTCTCAGGAAGGGTTTGCTCCCTGAAGTTGCCGTATTGCAGTTCAGTTTTGAGTAACATTTAATGTCTTTGTTTTTGCATAGTTGAACTAAACATTGTCATTGCAGGACAGATTCAGCTGTGAGACCGAGTGGCGCAGCCTCCTGCTAATGTTACACAGGAAAGTGCAGGCCCTGGGAGACAACACAGTGTTGAAACCTTTATATCTGCAGGTTACCAACGGTAAGCTGCCCTTTCCTTTGCCATATCTTTCCTTCTGTCAGTGTCACAAGTCAAGAACCACTGAACATGTTACAAAATTTATATTTGAGAATTTTACAGATATTTGTTGATGCTTTGATGCTTGGCATCATCAGGGTTCAAGTATTAGAACCCTGATGATGGAGCCATAGTTGGTCTTTGAAACACTGTACTGGAACTACATGATGCAGAAATAGATTTTATTGAGTTTTGTCATTGTGGAAGCTGCAAGATGTAGAAGAATTGAATGTTTGATTCTGTGTTACAGATGTTTTTACCTACCTGTCACAGACATTGTCATTAGAGGAGATGTGTAGAGTGTTACCACCTGGTGGGGAAAATATGTACCGTAATTATGTGCAGATCTGTCAGCAAGTGGGACATGCCAATCATATCAGAGCACTCATTATGGCAACCGGCCAGCAACTGTTGGCAACACTCAATCTGTGACCTGCTTAATTTTGGTAAGTGTTGCGACTCTGCATGCATTTTGGAATGCAACCGGATGCAAACTGTACACTTCATACACTGGTGACCAAGTGTGATGCTCTGTCAGCTTGTTCTGCCCTAAAGTGCATTGTCTCCACCTCTATTACTAGAAGATCTGTCACTGACCTCTAAACGACAGATGATTGACATATCTTGAGTGCTGTGCTCTGTGTCTGTGATCTGCAGCACAGGTCAATGTCACGGCCTCACCATGGGGGGAAGCGGACACATCTGCAAAGCTTCTACTCCAAACCTATTACATTACATAGTTCTGCAGTACATACAGGGACGGTAAGAGTAATCAGGGGAACTTGTGTCTGTGAACAAGTTATTTCATATACTGTGGTCAGTTGTGGGTGGCCATTAAGCTATGTTAAACTGTGGGTTAAAATGACATGGCAGGCAAACATTTGCAACTGTGACCGTATCCAGGTGGTGTCTCTGTGATGAGTCACTTTACATGACATTTATGGCTTTCAGAGAGGTGACTGAATATTGCTATCTTCTGAGATGTGACACTGTGTGGCCTAATGGCAGTGGAATGATGTTGCAGCGCTGTCACATGCAGCACACATGACAGCAGTCATACAGCGTTACATTGGGTCTAATGCCTGCCCACCACCCACCCAACCCCATCTGTAAATATTCTCTGAACTGTGTGAGATTTGAGGTTCTCGTAGCAGTGGTACTGAAAGTTTTGCGGGATGTGATGGTGTGTCATTGGCTGTGGACCTTCTGGTGTTACAGAGGATTCGCATGCCTCCAGCTGTTAAGGGTCAAGCAGCTGCCAACATTTTGAAGGATGATAGTGAGTTTATCAACTCTCTTCCTGGACTTCACTGCTTACCTTTGAGATGAAGGCAATATATTCCTTCGAAACACAGGCACTACACACCATGTGACACAGTGCCACATCCTAGAAGAACTGAATCTCTTGTGAACTAGGTTATCAGCCCAGAATGACAGTTGCTGTTATGTACATAAAGGGTAGGCTGTGATTATTGGATGACTGACATATAACTGTCAACATGACCTGCCAGTGGACACTGAGATTTGATGACATTTGTGTGTGTCAACATGACCCACAGGTGGGCACTGAGATTTCGTGACAGACACGTGTCTGTCAGCATGACCTGCCAGAGTGTACTGGGATCTCCTTCCATGCATGAAGCTTTTAAGAATGTGTGGATCTACATCTTAACTCCCCTATACATCTTCATGGTATACTGCCTTAAACATAGAGACAGTTTTGTAGTAAATAAAAGTGTCTTTTAACAGTTTTCCTCCCTGTACTCCTCTCAGTTATAGATTGTTTGAAAGTTTTTAAGATTGTGTTCTTAATTTCATTGTGTTGCTGCAGCCATATTGTTCTGCTACAGTGAGTTGCAAACAGTAGTGATATTTATTGCATTATACACTCTGATGATGCAGCAGCAGTTCCTGTTGTTGTGATATTGAGAGATTTATTGACCACTGGTGAACTGATGCTGGGCCTCTGGGAGTCAACTGTTCCATGTGGAGAGATGCTTGAAGGTGAAATGTGTTGGACCCTACAGGTGGCAGATGGCGTGCTAGAAGATACGGCAGAGCCACAGCTTTGGAAGGAGCATAGTTGGAGACTTGATGGGCTCATCGTTTGTGAAGTGCCATCATGGGAGGAGCAGGGGGACCAGGCGTTGTTGATCTTGAGGCTTGGTAGGAATTCAGGTGTCTCCTGCTGCACGTGCTGTGAAACTGACATTATGAGCTTATACAGGATGGAAGAGAAATTGAAGGGTGAGAATATAAGACAGACAGACAGTCGATGTCAATTACACTGTTGATACGTTTAATTAGTGCACAATTTGCTTGACACCAGAATGGAGTCAGCCTACATACTGCATTTAGCTGAGTACAAGTCATTGATTGTTGCCTTACAGTCACTCACAAACAGATGTGTTCTTTAGAGCATTTCCTTGAAAATTGAAGGTTGCAAAGGAAGGTTGTCCTGTATTTGGGAAAATGTGGTATGCACAACCGTAGCAGTGTGTGCTTCTGCTTGATTGATGGTAGGGCATGTTCCGGCGTGCAGTAGATGCTGTGTGCCGAAATGTCCTTCACATTTTTTAGGTTACTACATGATGTGGCACATCACTGGGATGCTGCGTGTGTGTTTCTGATCTGAACGGCACCACTGTCAAAAAATCACTTATGCAAATTTGGCTTTAATATCTGGCATTACATTTTGTATGTGAACCTCCTGATACTTTCTGAACTGGATTTTTATGGTTTGAAGTTTTTCTCATTTTAGTACCTTATGTAGAAATTCTAATGGTCATCTGGGTTTGTGTACCTTGTAGTGTGAAGGCTTTTTTATGACATTTCAGAAGAACAAACTTCCACCCGCTGTTAAAATCTTAAAACTTCTATCGAATAGAAATGCTTCATATATTGTTAGCTTTGGTAGGCTGAACTTGTTTATTGTCTCTGTAGCTGTACCAGTGCAGCAGCCTGTGTGTGCTGTTTTTTCACTATGTGGTCATTTCTTGCAGTGCACAGAATATATTGTGTTACAGGAATGTGGTGATCATGTACGTATGTAATGGAGAGATGGAATCACCAAAGTATTTGTTGTCACAGTGAGATAGGCGTTCTGGATTTAGTGTACTGAAAATTTATTTTTGAAGTGAATGTTGTGACTCTAGTCATTTATTTATTCTCATGTTAAACATGTTTATAATGTTGAATAGGATTTTGTTCCACTCTAATAAAATTGTTAAGAATGGTCTGGTTTAGCAAACCTGCAGTACCCCTCGGCTTTTACTGTCAGACAGATCTGACCATCCTCTTATACCTGTTGTGTCATTACCAACAGACTATGGTTCCCATCCATCCCTTTTCAGGAGAAATGTCCTGGTGTCCCAAAAAAAGTTCTTGGAACTTGCAAATGTCCTGCTTTAGATTTCATAGATTTCTCATTTGCCTCAATGCAGTAATGCAGTTTTTCAGTATCCTACTCTAATGATTATTGAGTTCATTGTTTATTATCTTTGGTTTCATATGTGTGTTGGTAAGAATCTGTCAGGCATTTGCTTGTTGATGTTGGCAACACTGTGAAATTGTAGCATGCCTTCTGTTCTTCACTTGTTTTTCTGGTTCACGTGATGAAATAGAGATCTGGTCTACGTGAGACACAAGTGGTCAAATTGATTTCTATTGCCATCAGGGTCATCTTGCTCTAAATGAAGTACTCTGAATGACAGCATAAGGAGTAAATTCCCACAAATCAGAGGACAAGGTGAAAATGTGGATTGCACACCTTGTAGCGCACATGGAGAGCGGTCAGATATTGGGAACCATGTGAAAACAAAAAATGTAAACTGGTAGTGGAAAGTTGGGCATCGAAAAACACAGTAAACGGTTACTTGCAGGTAAATAACCAAGAAGTGGATAGACAGCAGCACAAGGAACAAGTTCAGCTGGCCCTACAGCATTGAACAGCCACAGTTTTAGGTTGATGGGCTGTGCTACAGCTGTAGTTAAAAGTCTTTTCATCCAGAGATTCACATGCTGTCAGGTGAAAACCAGGGTGATTATCACAAAGGTTGTGACATTTTTTGCAGTACAACAAGTGATGAATGATGTGAAAGGCTTGTTGCATTTCACTCATGATTCATTCTTCTGATCGCTTGAACCTGAGGCCCATCCACTTTCTTATTAGGTTCTGTCATCCTGAGAAAGTGTAAAGGTGAATCTGGGTGGAGAAACTTCTGATCTTTTGCCTCTTGTGTGCTGGAATTCATCAAGAGGTTTGAACTTGATGGAAAAATGATAACAATCTGCAGATAACACAAATACAAATTCTGGATGTAAGAAGAGGAATTAACAGTTTTTACCACAGACTGCGAGAACAAACAACCAGCAGTTTGGTCAGTGCTGAATGTTCTGCTCACACTGTGCACAGAGCTGTTTAACATCTGCCAACTACTTACCATTTGATATTCAAAGAGTAACTGGAAACATATACCAGCAATTTGAAATTTATGCTGTGCATGTCAGAGCCCTGAAGTCAGTCTGTGAATTGACAGAAACAAAATGTAAAGCTATCCTAGGACATAGCAAGACAATGTAATTAGCCCTCACACCAGCAGTTGGAAGGACATAGATGTTTTTACTGCCTGAAAGCGTTCGTCCTTCCCATTGAAGAGTGTCCTGTTACCCTTACGAATTACTTGAAAGTCCCCTTGCAACTACCATCTTTCATTTCCTTGCCAGTCAACTAAGAATTTTTTCTGTGCCATTCAGAATATTGAGAAGCACATCAAAAGTATTCTTGAAGTAAAAAGTGAAATAAGTACATAAACTGCTGCTGGAGCAGAACACAGAAAATTCAAGTGATGTGTTGTGAAAGATCAGCTGGAAGAATTACTGAAAGAAAGTCAAGTGAACTGTGAAGATTTTAAAAGCTACTGTGATAATTTCTACAAGGCTGTGATTGACACTCACAAAAATATTGTAATCCATTTCCTGCACGTCTTTAATCTGGACTGGACTGGCTTGAAGAAAGTGCATGATTGGCAGTGTGTTCAAGAATGCTGCTGTTCCATAACAACTGTAGGCACTAATTGTATAGTGGATGAAACAGAACTGCTACAGCAGATTTGCATGTGTGAAGGAATACTTTGAAGAAAAGTTAAAAGAAAGAAATGTGAATTCAGCCATGTCTTTCGCGGAAGTGTAAAACGTGTTTATTTGTTCAGTTTTCATTTGCAGTTGCAGATTTGAACACTACTATAGAACATATGCACATTTGAACACTACTATAGAACATACGCACATTTGAACACTACTATAGAACATACGCACATTTGAACACTAC
>JGI20166J26741_11640585_pt1 | contig 11328 bp, 9 predicted proteins | sample TergutCu122P5_FD_26741 | JGI IMG/M metagenome (IMG submission 26741) | reverse complement strand
TCGTTTGCAAGAGGTTGTGAGGCAAAACAGTGGTCACATTGAACATGTTCTTCATTAGGAACAATTTTCCAGCCTGTGAGGATTAATTCTGTACCAGATGCCAAATGTTTTTGTAATAATAAAAATGCGTCACGTGCACAATCAATGGTATGACATTTCGTGCGCCACCCTGTAAATTCAGATGTATGGGACCTTATTGTTGGTAAATCATTGTCATCAAGTTCCATTAAGAATGTGTTCAAGCACACAGTTTTAGATATACCTGTACTATAAAATTTATTGTAATAACATAAGTGTGTAAATTAACTCTGCATTTTGTATGTCACAGGAGTGAAATCATATGTGAATCCAACAGGGGTTGATATAATGATGCCTTTACCGCCAGCATCACAGTTACGAGGTCCATGTACCCAAAAGAAACAGCCAGACAGGATAAAATCATCTACAAATTTTGCAAACAAGATGTTCGAGCCACCTCTCGCAATATATGGTGTGCAGTCAGGTGCCACTTGTTGTGAGTGTGAAGGGGAGTTCCTTGGAGAAGATCACTTTCCGTGAGTGTCTTGCCTTGCCACTTTGTTATGCTTGTAAAATCTACTGTTGAGCTCAGCCGTCTGTAGCACTGATGGTAAACCTTTGCATTCAAAGAACCAAATTGCCCTTTAACCACACTTGATGTGCAACAGTGGCTTCCACAGTTTAGCTGTATTCTGTGTTGAAGCTGTTACATAGTTCCATGTGGTTAAAATTTTTCTGTAACTCTGTTTTTGGAAGTATGGTCTTATCTGTTGGTTTCTTCATTCTTTTCCAGCTTAGCTTATTTTCTGTTTTTCAAACTTCTCTGGCCATTATCTCCGTAACCGTTCAACTTTGGACATAGGTGTTTTGAGTTATATCGGTATACTTTAACATAAGGAACACCCTCCAGAAGTCTGGCACATTCCTCCTGGGACACCCTGTATATTGTGTCTGGTAAACATGAGACCTTGTTTTTAGGAAATATGCAGTGTTCATTTATTGTTTACATGCCATTCAACAACAACAGTGTTAATTCACAATAAATTCCCTTCACATTATGCAAGTGTTAAACTGGTTCCATACAGCCATTTGCCAAGAATATTTACTGTAAGATTTCATAGGATGCATAACTTCTTTCACCATCCTGTTCATTCTCAGATCTTCTGTTACACTAAAATGTTTTGTTGTTGTAAGTATACATGCCTCTAATATACAAGGCAGATTTTTACTGGTGCTTATAAAATCACCACTCCACATTCCAGAATTTGCTCTTTGAAGGCTAGGTTCCCCATTGTACTGTAAGTCAACGAATTGTGATTGCCAGTTAAACACCCTTTCTGCATCTTGGTCTCATGACGTATATGTTATGCAAACCTTTTCATTAACCAGATTTTTAGCTTATTTTGTTTTTTATATACATTCAGACTTAAGCAGTGTTGTTTAATGGAATAGTTAGTGCAGTTTATTAAATTAATTTTAGTTTACTGTACGTTCTAAATTATCCTATGTTGGTCTCCCACCATAATTTGTCAGTCACAGTCATTAATGTTTTTTGTACCCTTTCACAATACGTCATGTACTTTTTCTTCTTCTGCTGCTGATATGTTTTAACAGCTTTTGTTCCTTCCTTGGCCCAATTTTGTTCTTTGATATTTTTCTCCTTTTGTTTTGGATGTCACAAACTTTATTTTTTTTGTATTTAACCCTTTAAACACTGAGTTAAATTTCATCTGCCATTTGCTGGCATTATTAAGAACTCACCATATTCTCCATGTTAGCAGGGTAAGGGTTAAGTACCTCTCTCTTTGATGTCATTTCTGCCATTAAAGTTTGCCACCAAGATCAATGTTTGTGGTCCACAGAGGTTACTTGACATGCTCAAGGTGTCGATTTGCAACATGCTGCGGCAAGGCGATGGTGGAACACATTGTGGTCTTCCATGAGTCTGGTAAAACTACGGCTGAATTCACATTAGGTCGAATGGTGCAGCTTCCAGCAGACATGTTCTGTGTGTGTGGGTTCAAGACTTCTAGTGGCAATAGGCTGGGTAAGTTTTACTTTGGTAGTATTTGTAACAAACAAGTGTGGCATAGCTGGTTCATAGCTGGAAGGTTTACCTTGTTTCTGCACGTAGTTGTTGTGGAGAGCTCGTCTGTAATATGCCAATTGAATGGCCATGAAAGGGTATGTGTATGGCCATCAGGAGATTAATAATACCTGGAAAACACACTTTTCCATTAGGGTGACTGCTATATGTTCCAATGTGGCATGTTTTGAATCTAACAGTCTTGTTAAGCAGTGTAACATCAGCTCTTCCTGATAATTTCAGTAGCATATTCAGAAGCACAAAATGTTCTCACAGCTTCATATACCAGGAGATCTCATTCCTTTATTTACAGTTTTAATTTTTTAACACCACATGAATTTGAATTTCCATATTACAAAGTTGGTGTTGAGTCTCATGGAGTAAAAGTTGTTAGGTGTGTGCAGTGTCTTGTATGTGTTTATGCTTTGAAAAACTGTGTTTTGTGCATAATAAAAGTATTGCCTGCTATGCTATGAAATTGGAGGCTTCTGTTTAAATGATGTATGATGCTAGACATGCATTTGTAGTGTAACATGCAGGTATTATCATTATTGTCATCTTCATCATGGCTCTTGCAGCAAACCATTTGGCGAAGTGTGAGCGTAAGAGTGCGTACCCCACTCCCGCCAAAGCTAAAGCTGCCACCATCCAGTCAGCTTCCTTTCCGCCACTGGTCACATTAGATGATGCTGACAATGCCAGCGAAGATCCCAGTGATCAGTGGCTGAAGGCTTTTGTTCCAAGTCGCAAGGAGGAGCCTGGAGAGGGTAGTAAGGATACATCAGACAAGAAACAAGCCCCTCAAGCTGGTGAGTGAATGCAGCTCACTGCATAAGTAAATCTGATTATGTAAAATACCAAGTGATTTACCATATTTACCTAAGATCATTCCTATTCGCAATCTTCAGTTTTCAGGAAGGTGTCTATACAGATGTTTTATTTTTTACATGACTGTAAAGCAACCTCCCATATTTCAGATGATTTAAGTAAAAATTCTCATCCTCTATTTAGGTAAACACAGTATGCACATCATTGTTTATTGCAGAAGGTGGAGACCCCCCAAGTATGCTTAACATCCTGGGTCTGGTGCGGAAACCTTCAACAGATGAGTCAAGTCTTGATCGTGCCCCATCTGACAGTGAAGGTCTGCCTGACAGCAAAACAGAGCAGCTGCAGCCTGCAGAAATCTCAGAACCACCCAAACAAGAAAACAGTGAAATCCTTGCATCGGAGTTTACAGGTGAGTGCAAGTGGGAGGGACGCTGCTCCCTGTCGACTTCTGTGGTGTATTGCGTAAACATTCTTCTGGAACCAAAAGGATACACAACATGGAGTATTTAATTTTTAAATTCTGCAGCATTATCAGGTGCATTTTAAACTGTGTAGTAGTGGTGGTGGTGGTGGTGGTGGTGGTGGTGGAGGAGGCAGCATTTCAGTTTTTCTAAAGCTCACAGAAATACTGATGTGTATTCTGTGCTAATAATTGTTATTAAGTGGTCAGATTGATGATGATGATGATGATGACATGCTTGGGGCATGTGTCATAAATGTGGAGGAAGAAAAATATGTATACAGGGTTTTAGTGGAAAACCCCAAAGGAAAGAGACCGCTTGGAAGACCTAGGCATAGATACGGAGTTAATGGATCTGGGTTTGCAATGATTTTTTTGGCTGAGTAAGGAACTGAAATAGGAGGGTATGGCTACATATGGCTGAGGGTAGGGACCAGGCACAGATTTGTGATTTTATGTGGTCAGGTACAAGGAGATAATATTATCTTTAAGGACTTTAAAGAGTTATTATAATGAATCTTAAAAAAGTAAGAATACAGGTAAGTGTGTGTGTGTGAAGCATTTAGGTATCATACTTGCTTTCAGAGATTGTCACAGCCTAGAATTATTTTTGTTAAGAGGAACAGTTCAGGATACCATTTAAGGGTATTATTCCTCCTCAGTACAACAACAGGATGTTCACCGTCACATTCCTCCTCAGGTTGTGTTTGTTCGGCTAAACTTGCATTTTGCTCCTTTGGACTGGAACAAGTTATTGTGGGACATTTGGGGCAAACTTTTATATTCATATTTGTCACAGGTGAAACTTTTTATTGATTCATGCTCATTGAATTGAATTATGCTTTTATTACCTACACTCTGGTTGTGAAATAGTGACTGGAAAGGTTTTGAAAGGAAGCAGTTGTGGGATTTTTAATGGTACTGTCCCATCATTTTGCAGCAAGGGCTGAAAGAAACCATGAGATAGCCACTGTCCAGGTGACGGTTCAAACACAGACCCAGTATCAAATGAATGCTAAGCCACTGAATGAAAAAATGTTTAGAAATTTCTTGTGATATAGAGCAATGGTGTATTGTCTGCATCAGTTCCACAGACCTAGGCTGCCACTACATTGAAGCCAGAACTGACACAATACGACAAACCAACATTTGTCTGGGCATATATCGCCAGACACTTGTGGCTACATTTAATCTGACATGTCTGTCCAGCCTTATAGCTACTGCAGCTATACTATCACAGAACCAGTAGGTTTATTTGTGCTGATTTTTCACTTTAGCACCACATTATGGAACATTTGTTATGTATAAAGTATATGATAAGTAGATATTCGTAACAACAGTTACCATTCTGATATAAAATATATCAATATTAAAGATATTGTATGTATTTAAGTAAGTAGTAACGTGTTTCATTAGTGTTATTATTTCAGTACTTACCTGCAATGTTTAATTTCTCTACTCTTTCATCCCAAAGTTTTGGCTTGAGATCTCTGTTGTAATTTTTGTCTGTTTGGTCCCAAAGAGGCATCATATCTCTAACAAGTTCTGTTAGATACATTTTGTCCATTGCAACAACACCCAAATCCTATGCACACTGCAGCAGGTATCTGGCCAGACTTTCGGCTTGAAACAAACCCACTTGGTTGGTGCCAGGCAGTCGGCCATTGGTGGGAGATAACATTCCAGTCAGATTAGTTTCACTGTAGCTGCTGACATAAACAGTAATGTGGTTGATATCTGCTTCCTTGTCTGGAGTCTGTCCCGACTGTTGTGTTGTGTCAGTTCTGCCCCTAGTGTAGCTGTGGCCTAAGTCAGGTCTTGTCCATAGTAATTTTGCATTTTCTCTGCAGGTAAAGATGAAGGCAAGAAAGTTACAGAAGAAGGGGAAGAGCAAAAGAAGGAAGTGGATCAAGGAGAAATCCATAGCCATCAGCCAGAAGCTCCCAGTAATGCAGTTGATAGTACTTCTGCAATAGAGACATTACCAGATGACTGTGACCCTATGGAGGAGATGTTACTGAATGACAGTAGACCAGAAGAGGAGACTTCATCAGGTGAAAATGCACATGCAGAAGATGCTTTAGCAAATGACAGTCCACCTTCAGAAGATATGTCAGATGACAATGCTCCTGCAGAAGAAATTTCACCAGTTGGCAATGCCCCTGCAGAGGAGATGTTACCAGATGACAGGATGACTCCAGTAGACACAGAAGAGAACTGCCAGGCATCTGAGGCAGAGGACAATGGGCACACCCCATTCCAGTCAAGTGCAACAGTAGAAAGCAGGTTGTCCCCTCATCCAGAAGATGTCACAATTTCCTCTCCTGTGACAGATGGTGAGATCAGAAGTTTGCAGCCTCCAGTTGTCACTGAAGAAAGTGTAGCTTCACCACTGTGTAATGAGAATGAACAGTCTGATGAAATCAAGGACCAAAGTGAACTTTGTGAAGTGGGTGAACCATCTGGTGACAGAGAAGTGAGATCATCAGTCAACAAAACTGAAGTGGGATATGCAGAAAACATAGCTGCCGTCTCCCCAGTTAATAATGCAGTGCTCCCATTATCAGGGGAGAAGCTTCCACATGCTCCAGCAGAGAGTACAGATACATCAGAAGCAGGAAACATAGTTCCTTTATTACAGGAGAAGGCTGGGGATATCTTAACAGAGGAAAATGAAGAAGGGACTGATTAAGTACCAACCAGTGTTTTTGAATGAAGAATTTCAGTTTCAATACATTCTTGTCATTTTATTTCAAAAATAGTTTATGTCATTCTGGGGGGAACAGTGTTGCAACTGGACATAGCTGCCTGTTACTGCCACCTTACTGCAGGAATCTTTATCTAGTTTTAAGTGTTTGTATTGGCATCTCATTTTGTGTGTGTGTGTGTGTGTGTGTGTGTACTGATATATTGGTATTAGATTTGTGTTGATACAAATGTGTACATGTAGGGGAACATGTGAAATGAAACGAAGTGAAATGTATTTATTGAGTTGTGGTTGTTCTTTATATAAATCCATGCAAGCATCACACCACATTCTTGCGGAGCATGGATTTCTTGAAAACATAATGTACTTACTCTGGTTTACTAATCCATTTTACTTGTCACATTGTACACTACAGTTATGCATTGTTGTATACCACAATTTTTCCCTTCCTCTTCAGAACTGTTCTTAGATTCTTATTCTGTTTCCTTGTAGCCTGCAATAAGACTTGTGTTTTACTTACTTACTGCATGGAACAGAGTCCCTCTTGAGAAGCTAACCGGTTTGCAGTTTTTCTAGAAATTTCCTGCATTTTATGGTACCTGAAAGTTCATTACCATGTTTACAAGTGCCCACCACCTTGTCCCTATCCTGAGCCAGATCAATCCAGTCCATGACCCCCCATGTCACTTAATGAAGATCCGTCTTAATATTATCTTCCCATCTGTGCTTGGGTCTTCCAAGTGGTCTCTTTACCTCAGGTTTCCCCACCAAAATCATGTGTGCATTTCTCCACCATGCATGCTACATGCCCCACCCATCTCATTCTCACTTTGATGACCCAAATAGTATTTGGTAAGGAGTATAGATCATTATGCTCCTTATTATATAGTTTATGCATTCCCCTATTACCATGACCATCTTCAGGCCCAAGTATTCTCCTCAGCACCCTGTTCTCAAACACCCTTAGCCTACATTCCTCCCACAATGTAAGTGACCACATTACACACCCATACAAAACAACAGGCTAAATTGTAGTGTTGTATATCTTAATCATCATATTTTTGGATAGCAAACTGGAAGACAAAAGATTCTGCACGGAATGATAGCAAGCATTCCCTGCCTTCAATCTGCTCTTAATTTTTTCCTGAATAGAATTTTGATTGGGTAGGGGTTGTTCCCGAATATTTGAACTGTTCCACCCTTTCAAAGGAACTGTTATCAGTCTTTATGTTGTGACTTCGTCCTGCATTCTGATCTTGAGACATGACCTTGTACTTTAGTTTTATCAGCATTTACCGCCAGTTGAATTCCCTTACTAACAACTACTAAAGCTTCTGTGTTTTTCTTCATAGTGTGCACACCTCTGCCCAGTATATTAACATAATCAGCATAAACCAAAAGCTGATATGTACCTTTTTTAATTTCAAGCCATCCTGGTTGACATGCAACCTCTTAATACTCTAAAGCAAAATTGAAAATCATTGACGATAAAGCATCTCCTTGTATCACTCCATTCTTAATAGGAAACATCAGACACATGATTTCTTTCCCATACTCTGCTGTAGGCTTCATTCAGACATATTTTTATTGGCTTTATGGGGGTATGAGAATCAGTGAGAGTATTATACAAGACCTTCCTCCTAACTGAATCATAAGCTGTCTTGAAGTCTATAAATAGCAGATGCACTGCTTCATTATATTCATATTATTTTCAAGTATTCGACAAATGCGGAATATATAGTCATTTGTTGACCTGTTGCGTAAAAATCGCCATTGATGATCCCCCAATAATTTTCTCTCTCCTACATGTCCTCAGATAAATACTGAATATAGGGAACTTTCCTTTTCATACTCATCTGTTGAATTTGTTTAATTAATACAAGTTGTGTTACCCACTTCATCATTCCTGAACATTTTAACACTATTTTTGGTATCCTCTCTTGAATTCCCTCCTAATCCCTTCTAACTTTCAACACCCTCCAATTGTCCATAGTCATGTCTCAGACCACCGTCAGTGTTAGTTTCTGTACCGCACTTTTGTTTGAGTTTACGGTAATATAAGAATTTTTAAAATTAATATACGCCAGTAAGTTCCATCCTTGTGTGTTTTTACACCTTACCTTAATTACTGTACTTCAGATGTTCATGTTAAAAATTGTTCATTGGCCATTGGAATCTGAACACCCTTTGCTAGTGTTCTGGTTTTTCATGTATTTTATCCTTATTTTCTGTCTTCCAGTGTTATTCCTAAGTTTTGATTTCACATGTTGTTTGGTAATTCGTTGTCTATATCACATTTTTTCTTCTGTTTGCCTCCTTTTTTAAATACTAGTATTTTATATTTATGCAAGTAACATTCCAAGTTTGATTCTCAGCCATATTTTCAAACTGCAGATAGAAATCCCAGAATTTTAATTTCTCCTGTTGCTGGTACGTCTTAAGTCATCGTTACTCATATACTCTATGATGCCATCTGTGAAAATATTTATATGTGTACTCAAAGTGCATCCTTGCCATATTCTTTTTTGGTCAACACATTCCATCACCCCACCCTCCTTGCTGAAAACTTTGTACTTCATTTTGTTAATACATTTCATGTACTTTAGCTCATTTCTAATTATCTCAAGTTAAACCAAAAAGATTTCCTACCAATACAAGAAGGTGTTTTTAAGTCTATAAGACACCAAAATTAACTGCCCCATCTTGACTCACATACTTGTCTTTCTGTTTGTTATAAAAATATTGTGTGTGGTTCTTTTGTCCTTTACAAACCCTAATTGGAACTTTGGTAAGGCCCTTTTATTCATTAGCCAGTGTCTTAGTCTGCAGCTGTGGTTCCAGAAAAAGCTGGGCACATAATGATTAAAGTGACAGTCCCCTGTAATTGCCTGTTTTCCTCCCTCTTCCTGTTTTAAATTGGATTTAGAATTACAGTTTTGCAATCTGAGGGAACTCATTTTCTTGGTTGACTGCACATTTCTGTTCTGTAATCACATGTTTCCTTCATAGACCTATACAGTTGTCCAAACCTTGGCCAGTAACCTTGCATAACCTGTGGCTTTTCTGTTCATTCAGTATAAATTTTTCACTTGTCTCTAAAATCATTGTTCATTTCTTCTGTATTTTAGCTTGAATGTATGAATGGGATGGTTTCCCATTAAATGTACGTTCTTTTCGTTAAAAAGGGACAACATTATTCCACAATGGGTATGCCAATTGAAAAGAGCTCTGTCAAAGCAGAAAGCTGACATTTACAAGACCATACACTGGAGGTTAAGTACCATTTCAGTCGTATATCAACTTATATTCACACAGTTTTAAGACAAATTATGTTAGTATCATGGATGTAAGCAGGTGTACCAATTTTGAGCACATTAATTGTTTTGAAATATTGTGGGACTAAAATTTCCACACTGAAGGAATTTTGGGCTGAACTTTTCCTCATTACATGCCCTTTTCCTCAGTATGTCTCTGAGGTTTATTACTGAGGAAAAGTTTGTAAAGGTTGACCTGGATGAATTGCCAAAACTTTGAACCTCTGAATTTGGTTATATCATATACCATTTAATATCCTAGCAAAAAATCTAAATTTCAATCTTGAGTCTGTCCTGTAATCAGGAGTTGCAAGGTGTTAGAAATTATAATTGGACTGTTTCAGAATGTCAGAAACAATATTGATGAAAGGTTGTAAGACTTCATACTAAATTCTTTAGCTGGGGAACTGAACTGTAGTTTATTACCTTTTTAATTGTTTACTTAGGGTTTTTTACACTGCTATTAATAGGCGGTTCACGATTACAACTGATCACAAACTGACTTGGTCCAACATCAGTCTGTGTGTGTGTGTGTGTGTGTGCATGTGTGTGTGTGTATGTATGTATGTGTGTGTGTGTGTGTACCCTTGTTGCAGTTCCTTGGTTCAGTTTCATTAGAACTGCTGTGTGGTGAATATCTAGGATGTCCAAGCATGAAGATAAGTGGAAGATGGTGATGGATCAAGGGGTTAAAAGTAATTTCTACTTCATAAGTGTTTTCATTGACAGCAAACATCATAACCATGGGCGTTAAAGACCATGTAACAAATCCATCAGTGTCTTTGAATTGCATATTGTGTTTTGAATCAGTCATGAAGTATTCAGGAGACAAGGCAGAAAACATTTTTGCTATTGGAACACTGTCACTTACTGGCAGACAGGTATATGTGATTTCTTGGTTTCACTGAAAGATCGCAGTTGAAAAACCAGTAATTTTTCTTCCTGTTTGTACTGTTGTACTGTTACAAGGGTAACACTGATATAAGTATCTACTTGTTTTTATTCAGTATGTTTCTATTTTACTGCCATGTGATGAAGAAGCATTTACACTTTAAGATCGGTATAGTGTTTTGTTAATAATTAAATTCTGCCAACAAGTGTCAGTGAAACCTGTGGTAGCAAGTTGAATTGTAAGATGATTCAGCAGCTTTATTTGTATTGCATAGTACATTGCATGATATGAGATTCATAACTGAAATAAAGAGACGGAATTGTATAAAGATAGAATGAATAATTTATCCATATAATATCTGCCTATGTAATAAGTAACAGAATGATCTGCCCTGATTTTTTTATTGCATTTTGTAGAACTTGGTGGAGAAATTTAGTTATACAAGTGTGTTTGAACTTGTTTGAAGAAACCAGCAAAATTTAAGTAATTGAAGTACAAGACATATGTTGTTATTTCATTTGGAACTGGAGTTTAGATTCAGTGTTCATATGTGATGCAATTCTAAATTATTCTTAGCATGTTCAATGACTTGTGTTACCAAACATTGTTAGTAACCCGGAAATTATGGTAAGTAATGTATAAAATCCTGAAATCTTGTCTTTGTTTGGATTTCTGTGTTTCCATGTCCTTTGTGTGTCTACCACTGGAAGGTTTTTTGCATTTACCATTTGATATACTGCCAGAGGAACTGAATACCTGAATGTGTGGAGATAATGAAAATGTAAAAAAGGGTTTCCCTGAGTGGTTTATAGGTGCACTTGCAAAATTGCAAAAAGAAACTATTAGCTTTATGATATCCGTCTGTCTGTCCATCCGCATGGAACATCTTGACTCCCACTGGGCAGATTTTCATGAAATTTGGTGAACCCTTTTTTTATTACCAACTGATGCACATAACGTTAAAAAACGCAGAGTTATTAAAACATTCTAAATTAGATAAAAACGCTCCAACATGTTTCG
>JGI20166J26741_11640252_pt1 | contig 11330 bp, 9 predicted proteins | sample TergutCu122P5_FD_26741 | JGI IMG/M metagenome (IMG submission 26741) | reverse complement strand
TTCTTCTTCTTCTTCTTCTTCTTCTTCTTCTTCTTCTTCTTCTTCTTCTTCTTCTTCTTCTTCATCATCATCATCATCATCATCATCATCATCATCATCACTAGACTCCAGTGTGCACCTTTGCCTCCTAAGTGGACTTCTTCCAGTCAGCTCTGTTTTTTGACCTCTCTTTCCAATTTGAAATTTTGCATTTATTAACATCTGTTTGCACACAATTCCACTATTTGTTTTTTGGTCGTCCTCTTGGATGACTTCCCTGTGGATTCTTATTAAATAATTGACTTACTTTTCTTTTACTATCCATTCTGTTAACATGACCAATCCAATTCAAACACTTATTCTAATAAATGAAAATACATCTAATTTTCCAAAGGGCTGCATCATTTCTTTATTATATAACTTTCTCCAATTTTCATTTACTTTAATTCCCTGAAACATTTTCTTAAATTTTTTCTTTCCAAAGCAGCCATTCATTGAGTAATATCTTCATTCAGTGTCCAAGTTTCTGCCCTATGTTTTGCCACTGGTCTTATCAAAGTCTTATTGAATTTAATTTTTCTGCTCAGAGTACTGATTGACTCTTGTGTGGAGTAGAAGTTCCTGATATGCTCTATTTGTCTGCATAATTCTTTGTTCAATCTCTGGTTTTAATTCATTTTTATTTTAGAAATGGACCAAGATATGTGTGGTGTTTTACTATTTCACAATTGTATATAACAAGTTTTACATTTTTATTTTTAGAATTGGACCAAGATATGTATGATCTTTTACTATTTCATAATTGTATGTACCAAGTTTTACATAATCATTTTCATTGTAAGGCCTTTGTGATACTACCATAAATTGTGTCTTTTTTTCATGAATCTATAATCCCATCTTATTTGTTTGTTCGACAAGTGATATAAATACTTCTTCAATATCTCTTAATCTTCTTCACATTAAAACCACATCATCATCATCATATGCCATAATTTGGCTACATTTGTCAAGTATGTTTCTCTGTGTTTCTACTTTAGATAGGCTAATTGCAGTTTCCAACACTGTATTCAACAACAAAGGAGTAATTGTATATTCTTGTCTCAAACCTTTGTTATCTTTAAATTCAGAGGAAAAATGTTTACCAATTTTAACCTTAGCATACATTTCATTAGTTAAAATTCTGTACAATGTAACTAATTTTGGGGGGGAAGCCTAGCTGATACATTTCACTCTTTATTTCTGTTCTATGTACAGTGTCATATGCTGCTTGAAAATCGATAAATAGGTGATGTATATCTATATTTCATTCTCAAAATGTTTCCATTATTATTGTCATAGTAAAAATGTGAGCAGAAGGTGATCTTTGCCTTTGAAAGCCACCTGGATATTCTCCTATTATTTCTTACGCATAAGGTACTAACTTTACATACGAGTATAATATATTTACTAGAATTTTATATGTTATGCCTGACTGAGCTCTGGTCTCTGCCCAAAACGGCCCAAGGGCTGAATACCTATAATAATAATAATAATGTTGCAATGTTACTGCTCTATAATTATTGGACACTGCCACATCCCCTTTCTTTTGGATTGTACACATTATGCCATATTTCTGTCCATTGCGATATGATCTCCTTCTCCCATATTTTGGAACTGAGTTCACAAATGACCTTCTTGAGTTCTTTTCCTCCCTCCTTAATCAATTTGGCTGGGATTTGATCATGTCCAGTTTCTTTTCTATTTTCCAATCTACTTGTTGTCATTCCTGTGTCTACATCATTTCGTCGTTCAAGATATGGTTCTGCAGTTTGTAGGCACATTCACCACTGTCCTTGTCCGTGCCATCTTGCAGTTCAAAGTGTTTCTTATAATATTTAGATGACCTTTCCATGGCTTTCTCTTTGTTGCTTACTGCATTATCTTCCTTATCTCTAAACAGTAATGTATGTGGTTAGGAACATTTTTCTATTACTATTCACTTCTTCATAAAGTGTCTTTGTTTCATTGTTATTATAAGCAATTTCCTTTTCCTCCAGCTTTGATTTAAACAATACTCTTTTTTATGCCTAAATGTTTTATGTGCTTCTTTTCTTTTATCTTCATATTCTTGCTCCTGTTGTCTGGTATTTCTATGAATCATTTTGTTGCAAGCTGTCTTATCTTCTACTATTATTTGACATTCTTCATCAAACCAACTCTTTCATTGCGATTTTTCTTCTTTTACTATTATGAGTATTTTTCCAGCTGCTTCATATATTTTTTCTTTTCTTTCCCCTCCTTTTCTTTTTCTTTTTGGCTTTTGTTCCATATTTCATTTTATATCTTCCACTTATTCTGGATAATTTGTACAACTGTTGTTACCTTCTTGATGAATTCTTCTTTTACTTCTTAATTAGTTTACCAATATCCCATTTCTTTATTTCACTTTTCTTAGTCTTCTCACTTCTCTTAATTTTCAATCAAATTTTTGTCCTCACTAAAAATGGTCTGATTCCATTTCAGTATCTGTCATATTTCCACATCACAAACATTCATGCAGTGTTTTCTTTCAGCCAACGTGATCTATCTGGTTACATATTTTGTAGTCAGGGGACCTCCAGGTGGCAATGTGCTTGTCCTTGTGTTGATAACCATGTTCCTAAATCTCTTCCCAGTGCAGAATTTAACATGTTTTCCATTATCATTTGTTTTGTTGTTAAGGCTTTGTCCTCCACATGCAGGACATAAATAGGACTCCTGTCCAACTTTAGCGTTGAAGTCCGCTAGTACTCTTTTTATGTCATAATTAGGAACTGCAACACATAACTTCTCCAAAAAACTATTAAATTCTTCTTTGAATACTTCATTTTTTTCAGTTGGGACATCTCTTTTTATCAATGTCTAATTGTATTATTTAAGTTTAACCTTACATTTACAAATTCTTTCATTTACAGGTTCAAAATCTAATAATTTAGCCATAATATGTCTACTAATATAAAATCTTGTTCCAAATTCACGTTTTGCACTTTTATGTCTCCTACATAAAATCATATAATTCTTTTTCAACACTGTTCTTTTCTCTGGCCATCTACTGTCTTGCACAGCTCATTTTACACATACCCACTTCTCTCACCATTTCATTCATTGCTCCTGCTTTGCACAATATGCATACATTCCAAGTTGCAATCGAAATATCATTAATCCTTTTCCACTGTCTAGTTCGATTCCAATCAGTCTGACTCTGCCAAGGTCACAATTTAGGTTTCCTAACTCTCAGCCATTTTACCACGCCAGGTTGTTAGCCGTTCACCCAACTCCCAACCAGGAGGGCCAGTCCACTGAATTTATAAACCCCGGGGGAAGGGTGGCCCAGCTTTACCCCCAGACACTGGGTACATATTTTGGTCACCTTCTGTGATCTGCATAGGCTGCACCACAAAAGGACCAATCTCCTTACTAGCAACTACTTTCTGTGTTTTTTATAGTAGGTACACTTCCACCCAATATATTACTATCATCAGCATAAACCAGAAAGTGATGTATACCATTTAATTTCAGATCATCGTGGTTCAATTGAAGACGCCTAATGACACACACTCAAGCAAAGTTGAAAAGCAGTGGTGATAAATCTTCTCCTTTTTTCAAACCGTTCATAATATGAAATTTGTCAAACAAATGTTCGCCTACCTGGACTATGCTATAGGTTTCATTCAGACACACTTTTATTAGCCTTACCAGTTTCATGAGGATACCAGACTCAGTGAGAATATTATAACAGACCTCCCTCCTAACTGAATCATAAGCTTTCTTGAAGTCTTTAAATAGCTGATGTGTTCTCATTTCTCCTCAGGTATTTGACAAATGCAGATTGAATGATCAATAGTTGACTTATTGCATTGAAATCCACTTTGATGATCCACAGTAATTTCTCTACTTATGGATTTCATCTTGAAAGCAGGATGCTCGTTAAAATTTTGAATGTAGATAACAATATGATATGCCTCTATAATTACTACAATCTATTTTATCACCCTTCTTTTAGATAGATACAATGTTTGACACCTTCCACTCCTCAGGCAGTTCCTCCTTATTCCAAATAGAGTTAATAAGTTTATGAATCTCAGAGCGAATTTTTTTGCCCCCTACAATAATCAGTTCTGCTGGGATTTAATCAGTACCTGGTTATTTGTGCCTTTTAAGCTCTTCAATAACCATCTGAAGCTCAAAGTCACTCAGCTCAGGCACTAGTGGTTCTGCTGTATGTTTTTATGTCTGCCTAACATAATTAACCCCATGTACATTAAGTAACTAAGAAAAATGATTCCTCCAAATAGCAAAAATAGTGTGGTGTAACCAAATCACCCTTCTCATCATTTACTATATTAGTTCTAGGGAGATAATCCTTAAAGTCATTGATGCCCCTATAAAGTCTCAGATATTTTGATCTTACTGGTATTTTCAAGTTAATCAATTTTAGGTTTCAGATATTTCTTCTGTTTGTTCCTTAATTGTCTCCTAGCTTCGCGTCTTACATTGCTCAGATTATCTACATTGCTTTGGCTTGAATCCTGTACCCACTGCATTTTAGCCTGCTTCCTTTGATCTAAAAAACCTAAAAATTCTTCATCAAACCATAGTTTACTCTTTAATGCCGAACGACTTTAAAGACGTCGCGCAGTGATCCCTTTAAAAAGCCGAACGACTTATAAAGACGTCGCAGTGTGTTAAAATTTGGACGAATTTTCTTCACTCCTATTCGGTTAACGGCTGTGGATTGCTGTGCTTCAGGATTCTTGAAGGTCAGGCTTTCATTCCTGAGCCAGAATGTACCCCCTCCACCTCCTAAACCCCACTACAAACGCCGATATGTATATGTAGACATTTAGTAACTGCGCATTTTCCCCAGCTGACTAATACGGTTCTGACTCCGCGTGCTTTCATTACTGCTCGCTCTGGAGTTCACTGTGGGTTGAAATATCAACACTGGCCTATGAAGCGGAAACTTTTTCTTGACCGGAAAGATTGTCAGTGGCGTACTGTACCCATACAATTCAGACAAAAGTAATGCTTAAAAATCGGAGATACCCACAAATATCGATGTTTACAGCTACAGGATGGCTCACAGACCTGCCTCTTGTCGTGCTGGGGTAATCTGTAGGGGTTGTGGAGTAGTAACTTGCAACACACAGCCGTCAATCTACTAAAAACTTCTTGGGCATCCTCGAATAACTGGAATTGTAAATGCAGTTACGTCGTAGCTTTAGATCTGTTTTGCTTTCGGTATAGAAGACCTTAGTATCTTTGGACGTACAATGTTGCTGCAACTCTGGCACGTCATATATAGTGCAAACAAGGCAGACAATTGTAGGTCTCAGAGCCATGGCCTGGAAAAAATAAAACTTGAGGAGTAAGCCATCAGAGAAATTCTGGTTGCTGACACCGCCTGGGAACTAGGTGGGGAAGCTACCGTTTTTTGAAGATTAGTTTGAGGAAGAAGAAGAGGAACAACAACTACAAGCCTCAGCAGAATTCGCCATAACAAATACTGGCCAGCGAACCCGACTGCGCTGCCGTCTGTGCTCTTTTCGCGGCCACAGAAAGGGCACATAGTGTGCCAGATGTGACGTGGACCTGTGCGTGGTGCCTTGTTTCACGAAATATCACACAAAAGTAAATTTGTAATATATCACCGTCTTTGTGAATACTGTGTTACGTGATAAAACAGTGATCCAAGTTGGCACAGACCTTAGGCAGCAGCCAGAATTGTGTGAGTAATGAATATATATAATTATATTATATATATTATATTATATATAATTATATATAATACATGCGATTCGCAGGCCTAAATTTATTATAAAAATAGGTGAACATTTTTTTTCCCGGATTAACCAATTCATAAACAGAGTGCAAAATTTTATTTCATTAAATTTGAAGGAAAAGTCTATGAGATGCGCTTTTTTTTTTCTAAGAGTAAGTATTAAAATTTAAAATCCCCAGTAAAAAAATCCGGCAGGCAGCGTTGCTCGGAGGGATTTAATTCCGGCTTTAAAGGGTTTATGCTGCTTCAATTCGTGCAGACCTAGACTCACTTTAGCTGACGTCTTAATATTCTTTACAATGTTCTCCCAAGCCTTATTTGTATCCTCGCCATCACTTAAGTTCTCCAAAGCTGCAGACCTGTTTGTAATCTCAATCTGATACAGTGTCCTAAGCTCCAGCTCATTTAGATTCCTGAGATTAAATCCTTCCCCATCAAACTTCTTTCCCTAAATACAGCAACCACCAGATAGTCATCAGTATCACAGTCAGCTTCCCTGAAAGATCGTACATCGCACATTCGAGTATACTCGAATGCCATCTCCTATCTATCATTATGTGATCATTCTGTTTGCGAGTTTTCCCGTCAGGAGAGGTCCAGGTGTATTTATGTAAGTTTCGATGCGAAAATGTCATGCTCTTTACAAATATATTTTTTGGTGTGGCATACCTCGTAGTTTAATATTTTAGCACCATTATTATTGCTATCCTGATGTAGACTCTTATTTCCAACTGTCGGTTTGAAAATATTCTCTCTCGCCAGTTTTACATTACAATCTCCTTCATGTGGTACTTAGGAAAATGATCGAAAACCTGCTCAAATTCCTAATAAAAATTGAATTTTTTTTCAGTTGGTGCATGCACATTCAAAACAATGATGTTACATCAGCGATCTCTCAGAACTATATATGACGTCCTATCACTAACAAATTCTGCTGATACTATTCTGTGGCGTACAAAACATCCTGTTCCCAATTGATGATTTTCGTTTCCTTTGCCATAGAAAAAAATAAAATCCCCTGCTCTTACAGGTTTCTCTGTGTCCCACTTAATCGTCTGTACACTCCATGAATCTAATTTATGTCTTGCTAATTCTCTGGCTCTTGTTGGAAGTTAACCTGACCTATACAGGCTCCTTACCATACATGTCCCTTTTCCATTGCGTATGTCGTTCTTAAGGATCAGTCCAGGCCCGAGGAACATATATCCGTTTCCCAACAAGATCAGTTTTTATGATGAGGAGTTGTTAGCACCTCGCTCAACCCGGAAGCTGGAGGACCAAACTTGTCGGCTGTCCGCGACTGTTTATGTAATATATTCGCAGCTATCGGAGGCCATTCTTCCATTCGCAACCTGAGGACCCTCCATGCCATGGTGATAGGGACGCAAGTATTATGTAAAGATTTCCTATTCAAGATAATTTTAAGCCAAGACATGACATTTTACGTCAGTATTTTTACTGCGCTTGATACTACGCTGACGAATACAGACTGCTAACTCTTCCACTACATATTTTACCTTTATTTACCTTATTTTATTATATTTCAGTTTCATATTTTAATATAAAACACGGGATTGTACCAAAGGTCTAGTAAAATAACATATATATTAAGTCCATATTACTTATTCCATTTTCGGAATAATAATTTTTATAATTATTTTATAACAACTTTGTACCTACTGTTGGTAAGGACAGGTCTCTCCCCTTCAATCTTTTTGTGTGTCCTGACGATGACTGATTTGGACAGCTGAAACATGTAGTAGTGTTAAATACGCCAAATATACAAGATCTGTATGTACAGTTGTGTTTATCGGAAAATAAAGGTAAACATTTAATTAATAAATAAACAACTGGACGATGTCACCTAATTTTAGCTAACATTTATACGTTTCTTATAACATTTCAAACTGCTGCCCTGCCAATTTTTAGTTTCTTGAGTCGCGACAATAACAGTTTAGTTGTCCGGTACACAAATATTTATTCAGGAAGGGAACTTAAATGTCCCATTTCAACGTTTGGTGTGTAAGTCTTCTCTTCTCACATGCATCCAGCCTTTTCACCGAATATGTTATATTTCTTGGGAATCTACTTTCTGAGATAAGTTCCCAATTGTCCAAGTGAGTTCAATGTCAGAATAAACTACGAACTCGCTACATACTGCATGTTACAGTGACATCACTGTTTACCCCATGGTCCCAGACACGTTTAAAACTCAGATATTCAGACCCAATCATTGTGTTAATTTCGTGGCATCAGTAAGGACTACAACTGACTTTTCTTCTGATGGATTGGTGTAATCACTGCATAACTCTGATAATAGAGACCTTTTAAACCTACCTCATGCCATGGGCTTTATTGAGTACATAAATTTAATTTTTGCACTTTTTTGTCGGACACATTTTTGATAGTAAAACATAAATCCTAGTAACACTATCGCCATTTAAGTTTTTTTTTCCAGTAAGTGTTGGTACGTGTTGTTCATGTGCCCCATCTATGTTTATTTATTTGTCTTCGGTCCGGAAGATTTTCTTGCGTCATTCTCGTATCATCTTCCCCCACTTCCCTTTCTGTCCCAATATTCCTTTTTATTTACTTCCTTTTAGGTGCCGGAATAGCGTAGTCATTACTGGGACTAGAGACTGGTTGGACGGCCCGTGTTCTAATCCCAGTAGGGGTAAGTTATTTTTCTTTTCTCCAAAACCGCCCCAACTCAGCCTCCTATTTGCTGAATATCGAGTAGTTTCCCAGCGGCAAAGCGGCCGGGGAGTGAAGTGGATCACTCATCTCCATCTATTGTCGAAGTTGTAAATGACTACAGCTACAAAATATACTAACCTACAGGCATTCATAGCGTGGACAGAGAAAATTTTAAGTCTTTTTTATTCCTGCGCTCTTAAAAGTTAGGTTGCTACTGACACGATAATGCAAAGGCTTCCCTGGGAAGCTCAGCTAGATAAAAACGCTCCCCACTTTATGAAAAATTAATATTTCTTTATTGTGTTTACAGTATTCCGTCACTGATACCTATTCCGAGCCAAAGGAATCCAATGTACACCCGTACTTCATATTTAAAATTGTTGATATTAACTTCCTCTCTTTCAGTCTAACTCTTCCAAACGGCATCCAATAAGTTTTCCCACAAAATTTTGTGTGCAGTTTGCTTCTTCTTCCCCCTATGCGCGTCCACATTCCTCGTACATCTACCCTCCTTTGTTAATCAAATTAATGTTTAGTAAGGACTACAAATAATGAAGCTCGAGTCAACGAAATATGTCTACATTAGAGTGTCTGGTCACTGTGATCGACAAAATTAAGGTATTCACATACCGCAACTTATATCAACTAATCAAACAAATTTATATTCGACACTGATCCTGAGTTTCTTAACACCACACATATACCAATGACTCGTATTTCATGCAATCTTTGGTCATTGTGGGGTCGTCATTTATTTTTTTTATCGACACTCTATGTATAGAAGAAGGCGCCTATTACGGGGAGATTCCTAATTTGGGTAAGTGTTTTATTTCATACCAGGAGGTGCTGCGCTCTGTGCTTAAGAAAGTAAACCATTAAGCAGATGTGGTTTTTAATTGTAATCACATTATAAACGGTCAGTTTTCAAGACTTCGATACTGACTGTGTGTCTTTGTTTTGGTGCGCTGTGAAATTTTTGCTTATCCCTAAACTGTGACTCGTGAGCCGTTGAGGTAAGCTATTTTTCTGAATTAGTTTAGTGTTCAGTTCTCTCTTAAGTGTAATCTTAAACCCTTGCTTTGTTTCATAGGTACAATTTTAGGCCCTTCTCTTTTATTCGCTCATTTTCTCGAGCACCTGTTTTTGCCTGTTATGGGGAGGTCTGAAGAGCATAATATGGGACTCCCCATATTAGGAAGTCAGTACTTTGTGAATTATTCCTTCTGGGTTATATAGTATTACAGATGGCTCGAAAGAAAAAATGGGACCCCCAAAGGATGAAGGCAGCTACTGAGGCTATGAGGAACAAGGAAATGGGCAGCTACAATGCATACAGGGTTTTCAACTTACCACAAACAACACTACAGCTTTATGTTATAGCCCGGCAGAACAGCTCAAGTGAAGCAATGAAAACAAAACTGGGAAGAAAACGAGTTTTTCCATGTGAAGTAGAAAATGATCTGGCTGAGCACTGTCTTTTGATGGAAAGAAATTTTCTGGCTTGACAATGGCAGACGTCATGCATTTCGCTTACCAACTTACTGTAAGAAACTGAATTAAAAGGCAGCTTTTGCAAGAGAAATGAAAAGACTTGAAGGAAGTGGTTGAAAAATTTCAAGAAATTTCAGTTACAGCCCCCGAAGGTCTTCACTCCCAAGAGAGAGGGGTTTCACTCCTGAATCAGCAGCTCAGTTTTTTTTTAATCTAGGAACCCGTTATGTACACCGTTCAGCATAATCCTGCAAGACTTCACAATTGCGACGAAACCGGCATCCCTATTGTACAGAATGAACACACGAAAATATTAGGATTGAAAAGCAAGCATGTGATATCTTCTGTTCAGTCCGCAGATCAGGGATTTCTTGTGACATTCGTCACCTGTATGAATCCAACAGGACACTTCATTCCTCCGTTACTTACTCGTATATTTCCAAGAAAATATATGAAACAAGAAATGATGAATGGCACACCGCCTGGATCAAACCACGCTTGCCATCCCTCGGGGTGGATATATAGCGAGATTTTCACCCAGTGATTTCTTCATTTCAGACAAAATACAAAATCGCTAAATACGATCCTGTTATCCTTGAACGGAACGGGCATAATTCACACACAAGGAACCTGGAGGTCATTACTTTAGCTCGAGATAATCACGTTGACATCATTTCCTCCCACCTCACAACAGCCATAAAATGCAACCCTTGGATGAAGCTTTCATGGAGCCCCTGAAAAAATTCTACTGCCAAAAATTGAACAATAGCTACGTTAAAACCTAGGGCGAGTTGTCGCCTTCTATAAAACTGGCGAAAAATTCGACAATGCATAGAAGCGAGCTGCAACAGGCGAGATAGCAGCTAATGGCTTCCGGGCGACAGGCCTTTTCCGTTGTGACAAGGACATCTTACGACCACACGATTTCCGTCTAACCACAGAGGACACATATGTTGCAGCTATGAACTATCCTGTTTTGATGAAGACCAGCGATTAGCCATTATTCAGTTCTGTTAATTCTTCGCCGTTCACTTCTGTTCAGGCTCTCCGAGCATCAGATATCAATCCTGTGCCAAACCTGAACCTAAAGTCAAATACTCGTGGTGGAACAGCAAAGAAGATACCGAGTTCACCTTACAAAAAAAATTTGTTGGCATAACTCAGAAAATCAAACAGGCCACTAAATCCAAAATCAGTCGGCTTGTGTCGAATGATCTTCTTGGGCCTCAAAAAATACATAAGAGAAGGGTTTTCTGGGATCCAACTCCGTCTAACACTCCATCAGATTCGGACACTGACTTAGCTGTTCCTTACGCTGACGATTGGACGGAAGAAGAGGAACAAGACTCTGATTGTGTGTACT
>JGI20166J26741_11640030_pt1 | contig 11332 bp, 9 predicted proteins | sample TergutCu122P5_FD_26741 | JGI IMG/M metagenome (IMG submission 26741) | reverse complement strand
GAAGATGGACGCGAACCGCGTCCGAAACATGTAGAGTGATAATAAACCAAGTAAAACAAAAGCTGCATCTCGTTGGTTACTTACTAATACAATATTTTAACGATGCACGGTACCATGAACATAAACTTCAGATAAGAATGCTCGTCGACGACAAGTTCCGTTGAGAACTGCGCTCTTCTGGGTTATTTCGCAGCGATTGATGGTAATTTCTTACTGACGTTTCGGGCCAACCTATCGGTCCCATGTTACGTGTTCAAAAATCCTTAATCCCGAATATGGGATCGATAGGCTGTCCCGAAACGTCGGTAAGGAATTACCACCAATCGCTGCGTAATAACCCAGAAGAGCGCAGTTCTCAGCTACTTCGCGGCGGAAGCCTGAAAAGAGACAAGTTCTGTTCTCAGACATTTCTCGTGCCACTATTGCCGGAGAAACAATAAAAATATCCTCCTGGCTGCTTCAGGGTCGCGTTTATTCAACTTCGTAATCAGAGGTGTTTATAGCTCCCCTACGAGCGATACTTTTTCCGAAGATGCTAGAGCAGTTTTTCTCCAATTTCTTCTCCACACTTTGCAAGTAACATTGCTATGAAGTATTGCAGGACACTTTGCACATCCAGGCTGGTTTGAATGTGTTTGTTGCATTATATAAACACCGAAGAAACATAGGATATGACTGACATGTTATGATGATAGAATTTCTACCTCCGCCCTTCAAAGTATAACTCCGCCTTACGTTGCTTCAGGCATGGTGTTTTATATGATTTTTCCTGTTTCAAGACATTTAAAAATTATTAGATAAATCTAAATAGAATTATTTTAAAAAATGTCAGTACCTATGCTCAAATTACCTTAAAACATACCCGTAACAAGTAAATGACTTGTGATGAAATTGGGTGGGGAGGAAACTAAAGAAATTGTTACCAGTTGGGTTCCTGCGGTCAAATACAAACGTTCGTAATGAGAACTGTATCATTTCCACGCAAATTAAACTCATGAATCTTTCACAAGACAAAATTTCCTTCAGTATTTTAGCCGGCATTGCGGAGTTTTTACACATTAATTACCATCTATATATTTGTATGAGTAACTTCATGAATTAAAAACATATTTTACAAGCTTTAAAATTATCCCAGACTTGGACTACAGCTGATTTCACATTACTGTCACAGTCAAGGTGTTATTGCTTGTCCATTGCATCAGACTGGAATAAAATTTCACCAAAAGGTCTTGGGGGTGAATTGTTTCTCAGTATAATTCCTTGTTCCATCATATGAAGTCACAACTCGTATGCACCTAGAAGGTAATCTGCCTGTATTTATTACTTGCAATGTACAAGTTCTTCATTGTATGGAGGTTAGCCACTCTGCTTCATAGACAAAAATGTTATACTTTAAATACAATTAGAGAAAGACGAACCTGACTTTTCATTTGTTATGTTCTTCAGTTCTTCCCTGCACATGACTCAACATTTTAAATTATGGTAAGCTCTTTTGTTCATATCCATCTAACCTCACAATTCATGATGTACCAGTTAGTTCCCATTTAAAAATGACAGACTAAAAATAAATAAATTTGTTATTTGTAGGTTTTCTGAGCACTGGAGATGCTGCAGCACCAGGTAATTTTGGGCTGAAAGACCAAGTGGCAGCACTACGTTGGGTACATGACAACATTGAGGTTTTTGGGGGTAACTCAGATAGTGTAACCCTGTTTGGAGAAAGTGCAGGAGGAAGTAGTGTTCACTACCACATGCTGTCTCCTCTCAGCAGGGGTGAGTATATGACATTTGAGACGTATTTCAGCTGTGACTGGCTGACAAATTGGACCCTTGTACTGAACAGATCTTCCTTTGTACAACACTTTATGATCCTATAGCACATTAATGTTGGCACCATTTCTCCTTGTGTCTCAAAATTTCAGATAATTATTGACATACAAATTCACTTCAGGTTTCAGTGTAACTCTACTCTGAGTGTATTAAAAACATATCAGTCAAAATGCCGAAACTTCATGTCACAGAGCATGAGAAATACACTCGCAATCTTGCAAAACTATGACAATACTTCTCACATATGTAACTTTTTAAGAAGACCTCCCCAGTTAGGTCAGATTAACATATATGCTATTAGTTTATAGTGTGCATGCAGTGCACATATGTTACAGAGTAGTGAAGCAGATCTCACTTCTCCAAACGATGCTTAGTTCTGTCTGAATTTGTTGCATATCTGCTATATTCAGTAAACATTATTATAAGCCACAAACATATTTGTATTCCGGTAGCATGTTTGTTGTTACCTGGCATTAGTTGTGTAGCATGTGTGTCTTTAACAGGCATGTGAGTTCTGTAGTATATGTGTTGTTGGCAGGCCTGTTTCATCGTGGTATTTCCCAGAGTGGCACAGCACTCTGCACATGGGCTCTTGCAGCCAATGGATCGTCAGTGCATCAGGCTAAGAAGCTGGCAAGCCTACTGCATTGTCCCACCAACCCAAATGCAGACCTGGTGCAATGTCTGAGAACTAAGGATGCTGCAGACATTATAGCTACAGACAAACAATTCATGGTAGGCCTACACGATGTACCAGGCATCATGTGCATTTTTTATTCTTTGAATACATATTGCTTTGTAGTTTGATTTTTATTTGGTGACAACAAAGAGGAATGTCCATATTTTCTCTGTGATTCTTAAAATAATATAAGATATTTGCTTGTAACTATGATTTGTATCATCTTCAATGAAATGTTCACCCATTATAAGCAGTTAGTAATAAAACTGTTGTATGCTTTCTTTTGGGTGATTCCCCGGCATCTGAAATTTATATGCCTGCGTTTCAGAACACTCTGTCTGTTCCATCTTCATAGGCAGGTAGGTGCGTAAATCAGTAATAAAACTGTCTTCCATTGTTGCCAATTTTCTTGTTAACTTTTTATATTGATCTGTCTGTCCTGTTGTTTGTAATGATATTTATTTTGTATTTCTTTGTCTTCTTTGCACAGTCCTATCATTTAAGTCCATGAAGTTTAAATACTCAAATGTTATGGTCGTTGCTTCTTCACATACAGTATTCATGTAATTCAGGATTACCAGTGAATAATCACACTCTTTGGCTGTCTGTGTCATTCTAATGCTAGATGGATATTGTTTCAGGAATGGCATGTAGACCCACTGATTCCGTTCAAACCTGTAGCAGAACCTGCAGGAATGCTGGATGTATTCTTGCCTACTGATCCTCTGCAGCTACTGCAGCAAGGACCTCAGTATATTCCCTGGCTGACAGGAATAAATTCTGGGGATGGGGCATTAAAGGCAGCAGGTTAGTATGGACTTACTCCATGAATACTTGTGTACTGCTAACCAACTACAAGTGAGGAGATATATTGTGTGGCATTTAACGTTGAAATGTGACTTATCAGTAATATAATTCCACTATAACAAAACACTAAACATCACACCTCAAATACCTACACACAGCCCTTGTCCTCAGAACGCATCACATAAAGATTTGCAGTTTTGTGTGCAAAAGAAACAAGTCTGTGGTTTTATAAATAAATATTTATTGCTGTAATAAATTAAAATATTCCAGTTTTCCACAACTGCAGTTCCTTTTAACTCATTGTTCATTCCATTTACACCTTGAATATGAGAAGTCATGTTTTGATTAACAATCACAAAGTAGTGTCTGAATTTCTGTATCATTTTGTGCAACAAAATCTTGCAAAGTTGCCACATAGTCTCTGAATATATGGGTGTCTAACAGAATTATATATGCTGTGGGGAAAGATGACTGAGCATTTACAGCTGTAAAATAAGAATATTAAGATGCTGTGGATGCATATCTTTTCATAATTCAGTTCCCAGAATTACCAAACAGATGTTACATATTATTGCTAAAATGTTGCATACTTTGAAAACAAGTAACGTTTTGCCTGCAGTGGACTTTACCTCTGACAAAATATATTCACTACATGATATCAAAACCATTAATGACTTCAGATATAAAAGTCTGGTATACTTAAATGATCTGCTCACTAAGTTAGATAAATGATCAGACTTGGCTAAATAGCAGTCTTTTTCCAGCATTTAATCTCTTTGTTTTTCATGACACAGAGATTTGTAAGAGTTTATAATGTTGATGTGAAGGATAAAATATTGTTAGTCCCTTCCACTAACGTGTTGGGGTGTTTTGACTTTCATTCTGCATTTTGAAGGCCTTATTCTACAAAAAGCAGCATGTAATAGAGCACAAAAAAGAGTTTTTAAAACCATCAAAGTCACAATACTTCACTGTGTTAAAAATTCCATATTTGGCCTCTCATCTGATACCCTGTCTCTCTTATCAATGTCTCTTCCATCAATACAGCATCCACTGCATCACACTCTACATTCTGTGATATGACTGTCACATGTGCAACCAGCAGACCAAATTTGTTTATACCAAACCATAAGCAACTTAACTTTCATAGCTATCACACCAAACAATCTGCTCATTTGCCCCTTACTGTCATCCCAGTGACTTTGCAGTTTACACCACCAATTATCAATTCCCAAAAATACCACAACCGTAATACTGAACTAACACTTATGTATATTTTGTGTTCATTCTGTCAAGCATTTCTACCTCTTCTACAATCCATTTTACATATTTCTACCATAAAAAGTTTACTAAGTACAAAGTACAACTCATATTCCAAATTTTAGGGGACCCACAATTTTTGGGCTTCAGTCTATTGAAATTTTTAAGTGTATTTTATTGCATTGGCCACATTTGCGAGGGCCTATCTGCTATATTTGAGTTGTAGTGTAACTGGAAAGATCTGTGATTTGATGTTCCCTATGGCTGCATATTTCAGCAATCTATGAGAAAGCAGAACTAGTAGCTCAGCTGAATTCTGAGTTTGAGCGTGTGGCTCCCATCTCTATGTTCTATGGGGAGGTAAGCTCTCCCAAAATAGCAGCTGAGATTAGCCGGCGCATCAGAGCTTTTTACTTCAAGGAACAGCCCATTGGAAATGAAACCCTGCATCAAGTAGTGAATGTAAGTCTTTGGTAACTCCACACTTTTTTGACTGTATAATTACTGTGCTTAAATGGTCATCATTAATATTACTCTCAGTTTTTTAATATAATATATTTTCCAAGCATCATGTAACTCCATTTAGTGCTGAGGTTAAGAATCAGTGGAGGTATACATCCTCTTTCCCTGTAAGTCTTTATGGTGTGCAAAGGGATAACTTTAACTTTTCTAGAGACAGTGACTGAGAATATTACAGTAAGTCACTGCCTGTATGTGGATGGAGAAGCACATTGCATTGCTGGTGTAGTTCCCAGCTCAGGAAAAGATCCCTGCCAGGAATGCAGGTGGGTGCAAATGTGCAAGATTTTGCAGTGAATGAAAAGTTGTTAGTACCCATCCTGAAAGCATTATTCCAAGACTGCTGAATTTACAAGTACCATTATCCTTCTTACATCTATGTTTATTTGACATCTTCAAATCACATACACTTTGGTCTAGAATATGAATACAGGTTCACAAAATAACATAGTAAATAGTTCACTCACTTACCACTTGAAATACCCGACATTTTCAGTCTGTGTTTAGTGGAGGAGCCTTTTGCCTGTACCAATAGTGGTCCCACATTGCTCCCCATAGCCAGCAGTCCTCTGCATCCCACCAGACACACACCACCCTGCAAAGATTTTCTCTTCAGCTGTCAACAGTAAATGTGTGGTCTGAACAAACTGTTTAATTGCTAATCTGCAGACCTCTGTCAATGTATTTCCTATTTCAGATGTACACAGACAGCTTTTTCCTATGGCCAGCAGATGAGGCCGTGCACATTCAGCTGTCTAGGAACATACTGGAGGGCAGTGGTGCTTCAATATACTACTACTACTTTGCATATCGTGGGCATCATAGCTTCAGCGAGTTATTTGGAGACCCCACAAGAGATTTTGGTGAGTTGCAAAAGAAAATTTTTTTTATGCGCACAAACACACACACACATTTTTATCATATAACTCATGGAATTACATAATTCATACACTCTTATTTCGTGTTGGAAAGTTAAAAAAATAAATTTGCAAATATTTCATGCATTCCATTCTGAAGTATGAAGGGCATCACCAACAAAGAGTGTAATACTAAAAGTTTGAAAGATGTGGCAGCTTGTTTGATATACAACACAGACAGGTGTAGCAAGGGGTAGATGTATTTTATGTTGGTTGGCAGGGATAGCCCTTTGTTTTAGCTGTGTCAAGCTAAAGACAAGACACTGTGCCACATTGTTGGATGGTAGGTGCAACATAAAGGATTATAACAAATATGCAAATCATTTACATAAGAAAGCTATGCCCACAGTTTGATGCAAACAATCCTGTATGAGGCCTGCCTGGTGTTGTGAAGAAAATATTTTATGGATTTTTTCAAGACGACTCTTGTCTTATGTGACAGACCATTTTCATAGATCCTAACATGAACCACACAGAAAATTTTTTATCAAGAAATTTTGAACGTAACTATGCAGTGAAATATCTGCTAAATTGTTGCAATAGACCCGAGAAATGAAATAGCAGAGAAAAATTGATTTGTTTAAATTATTGCAATTTCTGTGGAAGAATACCTACTCATGAACGCAGGTAACATATTTTTTACACCTTTGTACTATGATAAATTATGAGAGAGATGACTTGGTGATCCAACTACAACATGCACCAAGGGTGTTTTTTTGTGCCCTGTCTAATGCACTTGTTTGTAACTAACAGGAGTGTGTCATGCTGATGAGCTCATCTACCTGTTTCCTTCTGCAAGGGTCTTTGGTAACTACACTGCTACACCAGAGGAAGAACGGATGGCTGACTGTCTCATTCACATGTGGGCCAATTTTGCACGCACAGGGTAAGGGTCACCATACTGGTTTTTTCTCCTTTTAGTGTTTCATTTCATCCTGACACTGTCAACTGCTCAGATTGTATAGTGTCAACAGCAGATGACTGTAATGTAACTATGGAGCACTGATGGAATGATATTGATACAGAAAGACTGAACTACTCAGAGAAGGAATAAAATACGGATGGAATATGGGCCATATAAAATTCAGAGAAGGGTCTGTCCCAATGCCACTTTGTCTACCAAAAGGCAATTGAGCAACAACATGATCTTTCAACATCTGTAGGTATGTAGTTTTATTTGTGGTTGGTTTATTGAGGAAAAATGGTCTCACCACATGGCCATGCACGAGTTGGCAAATCATGGTTATCTGCAGGCTGTCACATTCACTGTCACATAACATGAGCCTTTTCAGAGCCCCTGATCTTAACATTGTGGCAACTGACTCTTACTGACATGTGAAAAGTAGCATCATCTGTACATGCCACATGTTTTGTTATATGATAGTTAAACTTATACTGACGTGTTCCATATTCTTAAGCAATATTGCTGACTGGAATTGGAGGAATGAATGAACATATGTATGTATGTATGTATGTTTTAGGAATCCAATCTTGTCACCAAGTCATTCCAAAATATTTGTAGCAAATGCATAGCGATTAATGGGCTTGAGAACGTGCACAATTTGAATCTGGAATGCATGCATTCTGCAGGTAATGTTTAGCACCTTTTGCACTGTTGAGAGCATTATTTGCAATTTCACAGTTACAACTATGCATAAATTTCTGCAGAATCTGTGCAAATGATCCTGGGATTCATTCAACATCCTCAACACTTGTGCTCACCTACCCAGATCCTGTCTGCTGGAGGATATTTCCAGTCTCCATTAATTTCTTATACCATTCACATCAATGGTCTACTTGGTGGTGTCCTTCAGTATGTTGCCTCTCAATGTATTATTTGGTCTTAATGAACCACACCACAAACTGAGCCTTCTCTAGGCTTGTCAAGATTGTGAGTTTTGCTGTAATACTTGTAAATAAGCACACTAATAAGCTGAAATATAGAAATAAAATAATAAACAATGATAAATAACAATAAACTTCAGGGTTTTTTTTACCAAATGCAAAAAACTGCGTTATGTATGTTATGTGACCTAATTTAGAAGCTGTATATATTTGAAACTGTAACGGTATCATGTGGACACTGCATCAAAAATGAAAACTGTAGGTAGGAGCTGTAATGAAAGCATATCCAAAAGCCCCCATCCTCGCCACTAGGACCTCATATTAATTGTAAAGAGGGAGGTATTTGCATATTTGTTAAAAATGATGCGACCTTTGATACTCTTACTGTTTGTCAATTTGGTCTGGAAAACGTTTAGAGCCTTCTGCCATAAAAATTAATCTTGGAAAATATAACTTAATTGTAATAAGTTTGTATAGATCTCCTTCTGGGAACTTTGCTCAATTTATACTCATACATTCTCTTGATTTGATGTTAAAGTATTTAAATAAACCTGGCCTTGACTTCATACTTTGTGGTGATATAAATGTTAAGTTTTTAAAAGATATTCATCATAAAATGGAAATAACTTCTTTATTTCAATCTTATGACTTATTTAATGCAATTAATTCCCCTTCTAGGACTGAGAATGAAATCTGGCTCAGCAATTGATAGTATCGTTATAGATGGTTCAAGAATAAGTCAGTGCATTGTGATATATTCTTATAATAAAACCAACGAGATGCACTATTTCACAGATTTATTTTGGTGTAGAACTATACATGTTTCCGACAGGTTTACTGTCCATCATCAGGAGTCTAGTACTGTACACACAGCAAAAGGTATTTGTCATACAGGTTATGCTGATTGTCTGCTAGTGCTAGCACTAGCAGACAGTCAGCATAACCTGTATGACAAATACCTATTGCTGTGTGTTCTTTACTAGACTCCTGATGATGGACAGTAAACCTGTCCGAAACATGTATAGTTCTACACCAAAATAAATTTGTGAAATAGTGCATCTCGTTGGTTTTATTATAAGAATTGTGAACAAAGTGTTGCCTCTAAGAGGGAAGAAATAAGGGGAGGATTGAGGAAACTATGATACAATTTGCTCTCTTTACCAAATATGTGCATGATCAAACACACAAAGTTTGGGTGGGTAAGAAATGTAGCACATACAGTGCACAGAACAAAGTCACACAAAATTTTGTCAGCAAACCTGAATTGGAGAGACAAACTTGAAGATCTTATTAGGACATGGGAATAATATTAATATGGTCTTAAAAGTGGAGATTTGAACTAGATTCTTGTGGCTCATGATAGAATTCAGTGACAGTTTCGTACAAACACAGTAGTACACTTCTGGGCCAAAGAAAAGCTTATGATGCCTAGTGTTTTAAGTGCTTTCTTCTGACTAGGCAGTGTACCAAATATATGAAGGAAAATAATGGACTTTGAAAATTCTGTCAATATAGTGCTAGTTGTAACCAGCAGAATTCTGCAGTTGACAGAGAAAAACAGAATGACTGAATTTCATGAAAGATGTCTGTAATATAAGTGGACATTCATACAAACATTCAAGCTTATAATTTAGTAACAATAGAAGAAAAACTTCACACACATTTGGGCCAAATTCACAAAAATGTTAAATGCTTTTAAAATATTGTGTTTACATTTATACAATTTTTAAAGCCCATTATATACCTATATATGCCAATAAATTTATACAGTGGTTGCAGATGTAACTAAATGTGTCAAGGTTAGCTTACGTAAATTTTGATGTGTTCTGTTAACAGATGTGGGACTGTAACTTGACGAAATAGAAGTACAGGTTGGAAGAAACAAACTAATCAATTACAGTCTAAACATTTTTATGATTAGTGTATTATTTAACTGTGTCACATCCTGTGGCAACTGACATATGAAGTTTTGACTTAGAACGGAATTCAAATTATCAGTTTCAAGCATAAATATTTGCAATAAATCAATGAGAGGTGTGTGTTTCCATACCTCCTCCATTTTTTCCATAATTCATATCCACATTTTATAGCTAAACTTCACAAAAAGGTTTCTGCTCCATGTACTGAAGTGGGGAAAAAGGAAACCCTTTCAAGAAACCTATACAGACACTACAACTAAGGGAGGGAAGAGTACATTCTTTCCAGAGCCAGAGTCCAACAGGTAGGAAACAAATGTGGTCTGAGAACTTAATGAATGAGGACATGACACATTTCAGGAATCCAACACCACCAGATTCAAAGAAGGACGTGGTATCTGTGACATGGCAGCCCGTGACCTCCACTGATGATCTTGAATACCTGCACATAGGATCACCTAGTAACATTTATATGAGCAGTGGCCTACTTAAGGAACGTGTCAGTTTCTGGTCTTCACTGCCGCTTGGTTTCAGTAGAACTGTAAGTACATTCCTGAGGGATGAACTGTAGTGGACCAGTTCAGAAATTAATTTTCTGAACGCATGTGTCAAACCATTAACCACTTAGCCATTTCCTGAGCAGAAACATGCTAGTATTTTATACCAATAATTTTATAATTTCTAACAAAAATATTAAGTCTAAATTCTAAATTTTGATGTGTCATTTTATCTGGCCATTATTATCAAGAATTTGTGAACACAAATAAGACATGAAATGTGTGCTTTATTTTTGCCATCTGTATTTCAGTGTGTCTAGCAGGGATAATAATTGTTCTGTCATTAAGCATGTTGTTCTAACTTATTTATATACATATACAATGTGGCTGTAAAATCTGCAATTAAAGTGAAAATTTACTTTGCTGTAAATGTCTCATCAAGACAGCAAAAAACTGGGTGTGTATATTGTAGCATGGCAACAATTTGTGTGAACCATTCTGATTCCCTCCTAGTTCATCAGGGAGGAACTCATCCATAGTGTTAGTCAAACAATGCACCAAAAACATTTTGATTTCATAACCACTGGTTTCTGAGTTGTTTTTTTCACAGAATCAGCATGAATTCCCTTGTGACCAGTACTGAAGTTGGTAATGAAGTCTGTTGCTTCTCTGCTTCACTTGCATATATTTATTTTATCAGACAACTTCATATGTTTTGGTAAATTCTTTATTTGTATGCCTCGCTAACTTCTTAGGTAAAAAATACACTTTTGGAACAGTGATTTCTGAAATTTCTTATCTACTTCCTCAGTAAGTTGCTGATAAAGAATTAGATTTGGATTTCTCACACACATAATCTTAAGATTGTAGTGTTCTGGGATGTAACACCATGCAGTGTGGAAGACAGGTACGAAAGCTACAGGAGAACATTACCTACCTACCTACCTTCCTACCTACCTACCTACCTACCTACCTACCTACCTACCTACCTACCCACCCACCCACCTACCCACCCACCCACCCACCTACCAACCAACCAACCAACCCACCCACAAACCCACC
>JGI20166J26741_11639918_pt1 | contig 11332 bp, 10 predicted proteins | sample TergutCu122P5_FD_26741 | JGI IMG/M metagenome (IMG submission 26741) | reverse complement strand
TGGCATTTTATTTCCACATAAGTATGTAGGGGTTAATTCGGCATGTCCGTCGCGCTGGAATGAGGTAAATCCGACAAATATATGTACGAAACACTTTCACGTAGACGAATGCAAATGTTGTTGCAGTATGGAGATACACGTTTTAAAATGAATTTCCTTATGAAGAAGAGTTATTATTTGCCTTATGTTAGACAAGACTCTACTTGGTCGTTGAATTTTAAACTTTGCAATATTCTATTTTGTGACACTCGACGACATACGGTTTCCTACACATAAACAAACGGAAGCAGCAAACCTGAGACCTGCATTTGGACCTACACAAACTACGAAAATTGTTACAGGAAGAGTATTTACAGATAAGTGTTACAAGAAAGGTACTTACTGATAAGAAGCCGTGACCTGCGATCCTACGCCGTGTGCTGAATTTGAATTTGCCGAAACCAATTACGTTCGCAGGTTTCAGCTGAAAATTCGAAGCTCACATTTCACTTTGCACGATATTACGCCATCTGACTGTAGTACACAGGGTAATAGACACACCACTACACTGTTGTTTATATATCTCGGTTGAAAAGCGTAAATACTTAGATAACCTACCGAAGACTGGCTGAGGCTCAACGGAACTATACAAAGAAGAGGGGAAAGCAGCGTAGGACACCCCTTGAAAGCTGATTGCGTCCAAGTAAGACTGCTACTATCAGAGGCAAATCTCCCCATAACATGCCACATAGGCACAGGGGAGGAAGTAGAGTAACGTGGATGTACTTAATACCTGCCTCGGCACTAGAGGGGGGTGGTGGTAAATGCCAATGGCATTATGCCATGTTCCGACTGCTTTATGATTGGAATTTAGATGTTGTGCATAGCTACATTTGGTAGTCTCGTAGTCTCTTTTGAACAAGAGACTACCAAATATAGATACATACACGCCGTCTACTCAAGAAGGGCCAACTTTGCCCTTATATATCAACATATCTATTAACCTATTATTTTGCACATACATTACTCCATTTTTTACATATTTTATTCCAAAGGCTACTTTGTTATGTAATTTTATATAACAACATATATGAGTAGTTTTCAGATCTCAATCCTATACATCTGTGGGTGTTTTCCTTTTATTTTTGTAACAGCCTGATGACGGTCGTATCGGCGGAAAAATGTTGCTGATTATAAAAGGTCAGGTAAACGTCACCCTAGAACAGGCCATGAAGACTCAGAAGTGGGGGTAGAAGTATGACTCTACTCTTTCTTTGACCTCGGCACTAGATGGGTTGGGTGGTCGCCACTCCACGCCCCGGCCGCTTTACCCCCGGGAAAGAGACCAGGAACCCATTGTACAGGAGGCTGGTTAGGCCCCAGTAGCAAACTGGGCGGGCGCGGAAAATCTCGCCACACCCGGGATTCGATCCCCGGACTGTTCAGCCCGTAGCGAGTCGCTATACCGACTACGTTGTCCCGGCCCAACTTGCTGACTCTACGATAGATACATAAAATCGTTGCGTTCGGACTGGACATTTTATATTTCTGATTACATATGTGCTGTTGTTTCCAAACTTTCTCTAACAGTGACCCTTCAGCTTATCAGAAACTTATAACACCATCCCTTTTTGAACTCTGTGTGTGTGTGTGCGTGCGTGCGTAAAGGAATAGCTCGAGCAGGTTTTAATTTTTAAAATTTTAATTTGCATATTTAATTCTATAGAATCATTCTATTTACAGCCTCGCAGCACTGGTTGAGAAGAACCATTGGTATAAGCTAATTAAGTCAATTGTATCTGAATTATGTGTGACCGAATTAATTATTATCTTCAAGACCTAAAGTCCAACCAACCGAGCGTGAATTCCCACCAGTAGAAAGCGCCCCACCGGTTAAGCAACAATAATATACACCAAACTTCAGACAAAAGGACGTTCACTGGCCACGTTGACCTTGTGGGAAAGTGCCCGGTAGCGACGAACTTTGTAGGCAGCTCCAGCTGTTGCACTGGCCGTAGATCACACACTATCTCGTCAGTAATATTCAAGGACTGAACCAGACAGGCCATTTTATAGAAGCGATGGACTAGTGCGTCCCTGGAAGTGTATGTGGTTTGTGGGTTTATTACAATACGGCCCGTACATAACAGGGGCAATTCTACTGCTCCCAGAAGTTTAGACAATGTTATGGCTGCAGGCTAGCTAAGTGGTGGGTAGGGGCAGTCCGGCTCGAATTCTGTGTCCATTTTTTGCTCTGCTATTCTGAATACTCTTTCTCACTTGATTTGCATTTCTCCCTTCTTATCTTACCTGCAGTGTTTTCTAAGGATATTTTTCGTCGTTATGTAATGTTAACCAATAAAATTCACTTTTAAAATTAATGTTTCAGTCCAATTCTTCTTGTCTTCTGCATGTTTCGAACATCTTATGTTCAACATCTGGAAGACCTTATTGTACATGCAGCTTTATGTAGCATGTTTTTCATGCACTTATGCATGAAGTCTAGCGGGTTGGAGGATGTGCTCGAGCACATCCTCCATCCTGCTTGAATTGTGGGCTGGCCATCTGGACTGTCGTCCACAGTGTCCGACAGTACAGGTGGCCATGCACAAGTTACTGAAGATGACTTGAAGAAATCAAGCATGGAATTCTGGCGAGACAGCAACTGTTCTTCACCTTACTAATTTCTTCATAGCAAGCAATCACCCTGTTCATTCCTTGTCTGATTGTCGCTGATCGCTGCTCATTCCAGTCAATGTCCTCAAACACAATGATGCCAGATTTATTGAATCCATGACACTCGACCAACTTCAAAACACTCATGGCCCTCCCGTTCAACTCAGACTCAGATTCATCAGCTTCTTCAACGACGCTTTGCTTTAATTTCAATAAGATGGTCGAGCTTGAACTCCTGATGATGGCAGTCTAGCAACTCGAAGACATCTGCAGCATCGTACGTACGAATTGGAGCGCTTGGTCTGGGGTCTGGGGGCAAACGACTAAGTGTGGAATGGCTTACGTTGGGGGATTATTGTATTAATTCTGGTGACTCTTAGCATCAGTGTCCTATGGGGGTGGCCAGATCGCACATTTCTGACGCAGCCCGCAGCCCAGGGTAGACAGCAATGTGACCTGTTGTAAAATGTTCATTTCTTAAGATAGTATGTTATTCCTGCCACTAAGTGATACTTACATGTTGCTGGATTTAATTGCTGGAAAGACGTGGCCAATAAACGACCTCTTGATTCAAGTCAGTTTATTTTTACAACTTTTCTTTCAGTGACAATGATTTTGGTTATTTTGTTTCTTCATTCCAACCAAGGCAACCCTGAAGTAGGTTATATATACATATATACATGACACTCACATGGCTAATCATAAATAGAGGCCTCACAGATCAACACAAGGTTGGCAGAACAGAGACTATGGCACTCGGACCCATCAGTACAGGGTTTCCTGTGATGAAATGACCATATTATGAGTTGATGGTCAAGAATTTCACGTTTGAATTCTACCCATAGACTGAAAAGTGACTCACATTTATTTTGGTTTTCTAGGTACCTCCTAAAGAATGCCAGCACAGTAATTTCAAATAAATCGTGGTCATTTCATTCTTAAACCCTGCCAATTCAAAGTACATAACAATAAGTCCTCTGTAACTGTCTGCCCACAAATCCACTGTACCAGAAGAGTGGCCAGCTGTTAACTGCCAACCAAACATTAGAACTCTGCGTTCCAGCTGGGAAAGACAGACAGACAGACCATCATTCTGTAACATGCATCCATGTGCAATTATGACATGTATTGAATTCATCCTGCTTTCTTATCTATATGGATTTGAAGACTCTGACATGAAAATATAAGCTCTTTTTTTGCTGATGACCACAACCATTTTACAACCACATTATTATTATTATTATTATTTTTTTTATTGTTATTATCATTATCATTACTATTATTATTATTATTACCGTTTCAATATATATGTATATAAAAACTTTTTATCTATTACTCAGACACTCACGCACTTAAACTATGATGCTCCCGCAAATTTCCAAGTTGGGGCTGCCACAAGCATCACTGTAGGAGTGAAGATATGGTAGGCCATAGGTTGCTGACAACATAAAACATCCCACACAAACTTTGGTTGAGCATAAAAACAACATTTTAGGTAACAATATTAGCTTATATCACATAAGACCAGGATGGTACAATCTCACACAAAATATGGATATGAGTTAGGAGATCTCAGTATGGCTATGATTTCAATTCCAGGCAGAAGTGGAAAGTTCTCTCTTCACTGCTCCATCATAGACAAATAGTGGCCTCATCCAGCCGACTCTTGAATGATCATTAGTATTTTCCGTCTTGGAATAATGTGGCCGAAGCATGAAGATGAAAATGATTGCACTTCTACATGCAGAAAACAAATACCATGTATCATCAAGTGACAATATATAAGCGCAGTGATAATGGTACATTTACTCGTGAAGATAAATGTATTCTGTATGCATGCATTTTACACAACTATTTTGATAGATACAGGCGTTTCATTTTGCACATAAAATGCCTGAACCAATCCAGAGCACATTTCTACACTTTATGTACCATAACATAAATGAATGATATCTGTGTGCAGGAGCAATGTAGAGAGACAGATGTGTATGGTTTCTAAGAGCACATTAATTCCTTGCTGTGACTGTTGAGTGATAAGAAAGAAAAAAAACTTTTCATTACTGCTGTGTGAGCTGCATCTCTAGTAAATTACAACCCAAAAGATAAAACTCTAAGAAAATTTACTGATGCTGCAACCAACTAAAAATTTGACTGCGTGAAATTGACGTGCTGTTGTACTTATGTTCCATACTATTAAAAATCTCAGGACACAGATGGAAAAATAGACAGTACAAAACAAAGAAAGTAGTGAACATATTGTGTAAGAACTAAAGGCTGAACTAGCAACTAGTGACAACCAAAACAATAACTTTCACAACAAAGGATTTTTACATTCAAAAAAATGCAAGAGTGACAAACAATGAAATTCATAATAAAGACAAAGAAATAAGGGACCAAAAATGAGCAATGAAGAGACTACTGCATAACTAGGGTTGGACATGGCAAACAGAAGTCCTGATGACAGAAACTTTGCTGGGATTCCAAAATGATTTCTCTCCAGAGACATTCAGGGTACAACAGAAAATCAGAGTTGTCTAACAAACTGTATTTCTTAAGAAAACAAGTGTGGAAGTGACAGAGAAGATCTCACCACAAGGCACCAATTAATTTATTTCAACATAATTTGGTCAGGTAACTATGGTGTTACAATCTTTCATAGAGCATAGTACAATCCTGTGGCATACTTAACTACATATACTTTAAAACTGTATCACAAAACATAGTTGACTGAGCACATCATTACTCTGACAGTATGGAGCCTGAATGGCTGAGAAACATCAAGCAGTCAGAACTTTATGATCAGGAGACAAGCACTTGAATCTTTCTCTTTAGTTTATTATTTAGCAACACTTCTCATTTGCACTGATGTATGGTAATGGCTGTTTATGATGAAGTGGGGAAGATATGACTTTTACAATACTTTTCCAGCAGTTGTTTGGAGGGCCTGTGGAAAACCATGAAAAATGTCACACTAGCCAGTTTCTGGGTTGGGAACTGAAGTCAGGAAGCAGAAGGAATACTACCACCATATCACAGGAAGGAAATGATGGTAGGGTGGCAGCCCCACAAGGTTCTTGCCTAAGGGTGACTCCAATAGAATCTTGACCTGCCACCCCTACACTAGGTGGCAGTGTCTCATGTTGCACACGCTTGAGCATTAGTACACTATATCAACTTAAGCTGCAAAAAAGAACAAGTATGTGGCTATGTATGTGCATTGCAACTAGTGTGGAGAAAAATGTGCCATCACACAAGGACACCTGAATGCACTCTTCAAAAACTAATTCTGTAGTAAAGGCTCTTCCGAGGTCACATAAATTTTATTTTGTTAGACAACAAATCCCTTGTCTTTATGGAACTCAAATTTTTATCACTATGTTAAAAGAAACCCATCAATGGATGCTACTCACGCTCTGCATCCATTCTCACAACTTATGTTACAACTTATGTTACAACAGCAATTTTAATATTATCTTGCCATATACACTAGTTCTTCCAAGTTATCCATTATTTGAGATTTTCCTGGAAAAATGGTGTAACCACAATGTGTTTTTCCAGTATGTGTTGTATACCTATGTCAAAACCCTTTACTTAAAACACTGACAATATAATGCGATAATACAAATTGTAATGTTCCCCCTCATGATCTTTCCTTCCTTCTGCTGTAATATGATTCTCTTAATCTTCTTGGTGCTTTGTTATGAAATGTCTTCAATTTATGGATGTCTCTCACAGTGTGTGACTAAGTTCCATACCAATACAAACAACCAGTAGTTTATGCTTTCACATATTGTAATCTACAGAAAGAAGATGAGAAGACTAATTAACCATAAAATAAACAAGCTTTGATTAGTTGCAGGTTGTTTAGAGTGCATTCACATGCCCATCTTGCACACACACTGCCTGTGTTGTGGTCTCATTTATGTTGTGACCATGCCACAGAGCCACACTTATGAAATGAAGAGAACCTGGCCTTACTCAAATAGATGGTCACACCAGCAAACTGTAAAGCATCTAAAAACTACAGCACATCCTATACATTAAAAAAAAAAGAAAAAAGAAAACAACTTAAAAAAAACTTTGAACACACATAACTAACCTTAACAACAAAACTTACCTCCTTCTAAATACATAAAAATTGGAATATCAAAGACTGTGACAGCCAGTTTCCAGTGCAGCCACACAGCTAGAGTCTTTTGTATTAAAACTTACTTGTACTTCAGCTACTTCACACATGAAGTAAAAACATAGTCCTCCTGCTACCAAAAATAGGAAAGCTTCAGTTTTGGAATGCACATGGTGACACCCGCTCCTGCGGGAATGTCTGAGCTGGATCAACTGTGGTCTGTGGGACCAAAAGAGTTTTGAAAGCACTCACATTCTGAAGATTGCTGCATGTCAAGTTACAATTACCATCACCACATCGACATGTTTCAAGTAGTTGCTGTGTCGTCATTTTCCATTTTTCTAGAAAAATAGCTTTATAAAAGTTGCTTATTTCACGTATCTGTCACCATACAAAATTTCAAGACCCTGCATAAAATGGTGCTAGTGTTTTCCCACCTCATAAATTCTCAGGGCCACCACATTAATACTGTTTAAAGGTAACAAGATTGAAATGTCTATAACAGTACATCATTCTCAAAAACTGCATTAACTATCTGACACTTCAGCACGAAATTTCATTTTCTGAGAGAAGGTTTCTGCTGCCAGCAGCCTGAACAGTGAAGGGGCGTCCCTGGGACTCAACTCCATTTGTCACAACATGGGAAGGTGTCATGTTCACATTAACATATGGAAGGGGCTGCTGTGCCAGAGTTGCAGGGTCCAAGGACAAGCTGGCCTTCAGCTTGTTGTGCTTTGGGTGGTTGTTGTTATTGTTGTTGTTGTTGTTGCTGTTAGGTGGCCTCTTGTCTAGACTCACCAGATTGCCAACTGTTGCTAGTCCATCTGAAACATGGAAACATTAAATTCATAAAATACATGAGCACACTTCTATCAAATATGAATCTCTGTCTGAGTTTTGTTGGGCAAATATAATTTTTATCAAAGCCAGTCAATTATAATCCCCCACATCATACGCAATTCAAACTGAACTTTGCTGACCTCAAAACTGGCTTTGTATAAAGAACTGGTATATCAGAGGCTCACAAATTTTTAAATATCAAGATGCCACCTCAAAATTTCAGGCATCAGGATACACGAATATTACACACCTCCAAACAAAATCTAGTTGCCCCAGTGACTGGGTGTCCAGGATTTGCACACCCCTGTGGTATTGGTATATAATAACAAATACACGTCTTAATATCTGTACTGGTAATTGGTCTCCTAACAGCAAGCAATGAATGATCAGGGTCACAGATAAATATAAAATTTCAAAGATTAGATTTGTATATTTTGCAGTCTTAAAATTGGAGGGTAGATTTCCATACTTGAGTCCTTCCCTGCAAATGATTAAGTAGGTAAATTCTGTAACTCTCTAACGAATTTAGTGACTGACTGAATCTCTGACTGCAAATTTCCATGTTTCGACACTGATAATACCAAAGTCGAACACTGGGCATAATCCTCAGCCATGTCTCACCATCTCATATTTTCCAAACATCATTTCATAGGATCCATCTTAATTTTACACTTAATTTCTTTCTCAGTATTCCAAGAGTCCATTTTCTAGCAATATTCCAAACAAAACTGTGTATGAATTGCAAGTTTCTCCTGTATAGGCACACGTTCAACCCATTATAAATGCCCCTAAAAATGCTGGTGACCAAGTTCAGTTCATCATTTAGTTTACCTGTGCTGCCAGAGCTGTTTGACAGTGCCTCTTCCAGCAGTGGCTGTGTGGACCTGGACTCTGGCAAAACAGAGCTTGGCTCTTGGTCTGATGTTGAGTTAGCAGGCAGCAGCTTGGCCACACTACTTGTTGAGGGAGACGAAGGCAGTTCCCGAGTCCCAGGCCCCAGGAGGGGCACAAGATATTCAGTGGTTTGCTGTACTTGCAGGCATGAATTGTTATTTGCAGCAGGGCGCATGATGGTAGCATCACGCTCAGCAGAAGGGGGCCGATGGAACACAGGCAACCTCGCATTTATTACATCAGGATCCTGCATAATCATGCTAACATGTTCAACAATTTCAACAAGGCAACAAAGCCAGATTCTGAGGCTGGAGAAAGTGAGCTTGTGTCTTGTTAAGTTCTGTCAGGTGGCTATTGATATATCAAAGTATTTTCTAAATTCATGGGATTCTCACACTTTGCTGGTGATTGTGGAAGAAAACTGTGTATCAATAAAGAAAATTATTTTTTAATTAACAGATCAATGCATAAATAAAGAAATGTCTGCAAGCAGAAATAATTATTAATACTCCAAGACCTTATTTAATGTGTGCAATTAGCACTGTATGATCAAAAAGCATAATACATTCTGTGTCCCACAAAATACAACTTATAATAATTTTTTAAATACTTTCCTTAGGATATTTAATGCTAGTTTCCCCCCAAAAAAGAACAATATTAAGGCAGAATACCAAAGCTTGAATAACAACTGGGATGAAAACATCATGTAATAATAGAAGGAAATTATACCTATTGTACAGAGAAAGTAACCATCCTAAATTGAATACACACTATAAGAATTATTGCAAAATACTATCTAAAGTTATTATATTAACCAAAAAAAGGTACTAAAATAATAAATTAGCAAACTTTACCAACAAACCTAAAACAACGTGGAGTATTATAAAAAAATCACAAATAACCAAAATAATCCCAATGACATATTAATGATGGAGATTGATGGAAAGATTACAACACACCACCAAACCACTGCAGAAGAATTTAATAATTATTACATTTCTGTTGCTGACAACATTACTAATAATAATCTTGTAAATAACACTATTGGTGATTTAAATAAAGATAACCCGTTTAATTATTTATATTCTGCATTTCAACAATCTTTTACAAATATTAAACTAAAAAATAAAACTACTGATGAAATAGAAAAAAATTATTAAAGAATTAAAACGTAAAAGGTCATGTGGATATTATGAAATAACGACAAAAATCTTAAAAATTAGCAGTCCGTTTATTGTATCACCCTTAACACACCGGCCCATAAGACGCACTGGCCCGTAAGTCAAACCGTGATTTTTTCGTTAGAAAGTTTAGAAAAAAATAATGATGAATGTATTTTAGTTTTACTAATTTATTGGAAGAAAACAGGATTGTTACATAACAAAATTAGCAAATATAATATAATTTATTCATCACAGAAACACAGAAAATCGTCATCACTGCCACTAAAATCATCTTCATGGTTGTTTTCACTCGATGCGTCACTTTCTTCATATAACATGTTATCTTCACTTCCATCTTGTGCATTGCTAATGCCACTTTTTTTTTAAAGACTTTACAATAGTCTCATTTTTAACTCGGTGCCAGGAATTTTTCACCCACACGCAAACATTAGAAATCGAAAGGCCGTTTCACTCTTCCTGCTGGTGTAACGTGAAGAGTTGTTGCCTCAATCCACTTTGCCAATTCCTCATGCATAAATCCCTTGAACGGTTTATTAACTGAAACGTCCAGAGGCTGTAATTGACTAGTTAATCCATCAGGAATTACGGTACCATGAAATGCGTCTTCAGTTTAGTGGCAAGCCTTTTTGTTGATTCTGTTACATGTGCCTTCAACTGATCGCACACTAATAAAGATGGGTTTTTTAAGAAGACCACCTGGATGCTTGGACCACACTTTCTCTAACCACGGCTTCATTCCTTTCCATCCACCCATCCTTTAGAATGAACATGAATGTAAATCCCATGTGGAATTACATCTTTAGGCAGCGTTTTTCTTTTAAAGAATAATAAAGGTGGAAGCTTTGTGCCATCAGCACAGCACGCAAGAACAACAGTGTAACGCATCTTCTGATTACCAGAAGTCTTTATCATAATTGTCTTAGCACCTTTAACATCCACTGTTTTATTCGATGGCACATCAAACGTCAAAGGTACCTCATCCATTTTCCTTAATTGTCCCATCTCAAAACACAGCTTCCTTCTCATGTTTATGGCATATTTATGGAATTCCATAAGCTTTCTTTCATACTCACGGGGCAGTTTTTGTGCTATTGTAGTTTTAGTACGCACACACAGGCCATTTCTTCTCCTAAACCTTTCGCACCACGAAGTTGTTCCAGCAAAATCAGTAATAGACATTTCAATGGCTAGTCTTCTTGCTTCAATTAAAATCATTTTCGTTGAATCAGCAATTCCATTCTTCCTGCGATCTATTTCCAGTTCTTTACATATTCTTCACGTTTTGGCCATTTAGGAGCACATGAACGTAAAGTTTGTTTACTCTTATCTGCTTTGATTAAATCTTTCCTTTGCTTCCTCCATTCTATTATCATCTTCTCTGTCGGAGGTGAGCCAAAACGCCTTCCAGCTGCCCGGTTTCCATGTTTTTCAGCGTAATTCATTACTTCAATTTTAAATGCAATACTGTAAGATAATCGTCTCTCTTTTGATCCCATGGGGGTTTTCTTTGATTTTAAACTTTAAATTTAACTATTTAATCACTGTTTGTAAAAACGTAAATACACACAAAACAGATATACTTTAAGGAACGTGTAACGCACTTGAATTACACTTGACTACACTTTGCTACTGC
>JGI20166J26741_11639807_pt1 | contig 11333 bp, 10 predicted proteins | sample TergutCu122P5_FD_26741 | JGI IMG/M metagenome (IMG submission 26741) | reverse complement strand
TTGGCACTATTTGCAATGAATATTGTTGCAAGCTCGGCGCGCCGGGGTCGGCGCGCCCTACATTCGTTGTGCAATTTGTATGTTCATGCGTTTGTCGTGGCCTTTTTTACACGATTTCCCATTTGCAACCAAATATTAACAGGAACGACATAAAAAATTCACAAAGGCGAAATAGAATACACACCGTGATCTCCGTACACAGACCCCATTAATCCCATTATCGAAAGGACAAATCATATGGCTGATATACTCATGATAAATCTGCCTTTGGCGGGCCACACCAATCCGACGCTTCCCCTGACGGAAGCTCTGGTGAGAAGGGGACACAAAGTTTCTTACATAAACGCGGAGGAATACAGGAGCAAGATCGAAAGCACGGGCGCGGAGTTCATTCCGTATGAAAACTTTCCGGCCGCGCCGACCGAGAGGCAGAAAAGGACCGGGATTTTCCGGGCGGCCTTTGATACCGGGGTGAACCTGGAACGGAAGTATGATTTGCTGATTTACGAAATGTTTTTTTATCCGGGCATCAGAATCGCCGAAAAACGCGGGATCCCGTGCGTGCGCCAGTTTTCCCAGCAGGCGCTGAATGTGAAAATGCTCCCCCATACAACCTTAAGAAGAAAGCTGGCGTCCGTTCTTATTGATTTCAGCGTGATGGGGACAAAGAACGCAAAATACATGGGGCTGAAGAACGGGTCGCTTGGGGCGGCGATTTTGTACGACAAACCGCCGTTAAACGTCGTGTACGTTCCGCAGATATTTCAATCGGAGAGGGATACTTTCGGCGAGGAATATATGTTTACCGTTCCGATGAGCGAAAGCGTGTCGGTAACGCGGGAAATCCCGTATGAGGCAATGAAACCGCCGATCGTTTATATTTCGCTGGGGAGTCTTCTCAGCAATAAACGGTTTTACGCGGAATGCGTCCGCGCCTTTGGCGGCAAAGACGTGTCGGTCATACTTAATACGGGCAAAGTTTGCCCTGAAGAGCTTGGAAAGATCCCCGGGAATATATACGCCTATTCCTATGTGCCGCAGGTCGAAGTATTGCGTCATGCCGACGTTTTCCTGACGCATTGCGGAATGAACAGCGTGAATGAGGCGATGAGGTTCGGCGTGCCGATGGTCGCGATGCCGCTGATGAACGACCAGATATCCAACGCGGAAAGAATCGTAAGCCTTGGTATCGGGAAAAGGGCGCGTTCGTTCCCCAGAAACGGCAGACAGTTATACGAAACCGTCAAAGAGGTATACGAAGACGAACAAATACGGCGTCGGTGCGCGGCAATACAAGGTTTGTTCGAAAAGGAATCCTCCCTTGACGACGTAGTGGATCGGATCGAGAAGTTATTGGGGCAGCCCTGCGAAAAACAGTTTGTTAATGCTCCTTAAGGGGACCGCAGCATCCTTCTCGCCGTCTCCGCGTCTCTGCCTATCTGCTCCCTCAGCCCCTCCACCGAGCCAAAGCTGATCTCGTCCCTCAGCCGCGCGTAAAAATCCACCTCCGCCCTCTGCCCGTAGGCGTCCCCGTTGAAATCGAACAGATGTGTCTCCACGCAGCGGACGGTTCCCGCGCCGAGACGCTTTGTCCCGACGTTGGTCACTCCGTCGAAAATCCCGGCGGCAAGCCGCGTTTTTGTCAGAAACACCCCCGCGGCCGGAAGGAGCTTGTCCTCCGGCGGCGTGAGGTTCAGCGTCGGGAAGCCCAGCAGCCGCCCGAGTTTCAGGCCGGAAACGACCTCTCCGCTCACGAAGTACGGGAAGCCGAGCAATTTTTCGGCCATGGGAAAGTCTCCGGCAGCCAAGGCCTCCCTGACGGATGTGGTGCTGATTTCGAGGCCGTCCGCCGTCTCGTTGGGCAGGACGATCACCTTTGCGCCGCGGCGCGCGCCCTCCCGTTCGAGAAGCCGCGCGTCCCCTGCCCCGCCCGCGCCGAAGCGGAAACGCTCGCCGACGGCCAGGAACCGGCAATTCAGTTTCCCGAAAACCATCCCGAGAAAATCCTCCGGCGGCATGGCGGCCGTCTGTCGGTCAAAATGCAGGTTTATCAGCATCCGGAGGCCCAGCTTTTCATAAACCGGAACCTTTTCCCCGACGGTCAGCACCGTCTGATAGTCCGGGTCTGCAAGTACCCGGACGGGGTTTGGCTCGAACGACAAAACCGCGGGAATAAGCCCGTTCGCGCCGGCATATGCTACGACCGAACTTATCAGCTTCCGGTGCCCGGCGTGCAGGCTCTCAAATTTACCGATCGTCAGCGCGGTCGCGTCCGTTCCCGCGGTTTCATTTACGGTTTTTACGATCATAACAGCATCACCCTGGGTTTCAGCGTAAACCCGCCGCTTTCGCCGCCGCAGACCTCAAAAATCCCGGCAGTCCGTCCGTCCGCGCGGACAAGAAAGACCCGGCCGGGGACCGCCTCAAATCCCTTCATATCGCACGCCGCCGTTGGTATCGGGTTCCCGTTTCGGAGTTTTTTTTCGGCTTCCTGCAAAACGTCAACCGGCGGGTATGGCAAGGCGCTCTCAACGGGCTGCACAACCGCGTCGAGGCCCCCGCTTCCGGCCATTTCCCGCAGCCGCCCCACCGTCACCCCGTCCTCTATGCGATACGCGCCGACGCTCGTCCGGGTGAGCGCTCCCATGCACCCGCCGCAGCCGAGCCTTTCGCCGATGTCCGCGAACAGCGTCCGTATATACGTCCCCCTGGAGCAATCGACGTCTATGACTGCCGTATTGGTTTCCGGGTCTTCGCTTACGACCCCGATCCGATAAATCGTGACTCTCCGGGCTTCCCGCTCGATTTCGAGGCCGCGCCGCGCCATTTGGTAGAGCTTTTGGCCGTTCACCTTCACGGCGGAGTACATCGGCGGTATCTGGCAGATCTCCCCCTCAAACGAGCGGACGGCCTTCTCCACGGCCCGCGAGTCCCAGGCGAATCCGCGTTCGCTGAGCACGCCGCCCGTCAAATCCTGCGTGTCAGTCGTCTTGCCCAGGACGAGCACTCCCCTGTAGCTCTTGCTCTCTCCGCCGATATAGTCCGCGATCTTCGTGGCCTTCCCGAGACAGACGGGCAGCACGCCCTCCGCTTCCGGGTCGAGGGTGCCGGCGTGCCCGGCCTTGACGCCGCCGAAAATTTTGCGGACAGCCGCCACGGCGTCGTGGGAAGTGAAGCCGCGGTCTTTTACGAGATTGACGACGCCGGAAATGTCCTTGTCAGCCATGAATCAGCCTCTCCGTCTCCACGGCGATTTTCCCGGCCGCGTCGGCAAGCTCCCCCTCGAAGGAGCACCCCGCAGCGTGCACGTGCCCGCCGCCGCCGAAGCCCCGGCAGACGGCGGCCACGTCCGCGTCCTTCGAGCGCAGGCTGGCCTTGGCGTTGCCGGGGCTTTTTTCGTATACAAGCGCGGAAATCTCCACGCCCCGGATGTTCAGCAGATACTCCGCGATCCCGCCCATGTCTTGGCCGGTCGCCCCGTATTGCGCCATATCTCCCGCCGAAAGGACGGCGAGCGCTATCTTACCGCCGGCCAGCAGCCGCGTCCGGCGCAGGGCCTCCCCGAAAACGAAGGCCTCCGTAGGCGAGTGCCGCTCCATCAGCTCGTTATATATGTCCGTGAACGGGATGTTTTTGTCTACCAGCTCCGCCGCGATAAGGTGCGTCCTTTTGCCCGTGCAGCCGTGGCGGAAGCCGCCCGTGTCGTCGACGATGCCCGCGTACAGGGCTCGTGCGGCGTCGAAGGACAGCCCGAACCCGGGCGCGAGAAGCTCATAGACCAACTCGCACGTGGAGGACGCCTGCGGATCGATCAGACTGTAATCTGCGGACAGCGTCCCGCCGGTGTGGTGGTCGACGCAGACCGTCGCGCCGGCATTTTTGAGAACAGCCCGCGCCGCGCCGAGCCTGTCGGCCGCGCCGCAGTCCATGCAGAAAAACGCCTCCGGCCGAAGCTGCGCCCAGTCGCCTTTGTAAAGAAGATTTTTGCCGGGGATGACGTCGAATTTTTGGTTGTATTCCTCGAGCAGCACCTTCACGTCCTTGCCGAGCGCGGCCAAAGTCATGCCGAGAGCCAGGCAGGAGCCCACGCCGTCGCCGTCGGGGTTGACGTGGCCGGCCACTGAAAAGGTGTTTTTCTCGCGCATCAGGCGGCGGATGTCGGGGATTTGATCGTTCATCGTATATGCCTCGATTCAGAAAAACCTTTAACATTGCAGAAATTGCCCAAACGGCCGGGTTGCGGCGGGGGCAAGCCCCCGCCCTACAGTGGAATTCAGTTTGCTTTGTTACCTTTTATCTGTTAATCCTGATTTGCAGAATGTTGCTTTATCTTTATAAAACCTTGAGTTTAAGCCATTTGTTCTAGAATATAACCTGAAACTCGGTTTATAAATTTGTAAAAACGATATTTTTTGAACAAAGAATCCGCTAATATTCAAGGCTTTCTAACAACACTCAGCAAAACAGGATTTTTATCTGTTATCTCGGAATGCCGCTCGCCGGCATTCCGCGCCACTTCGTCGATCAGCCTGTTCATCCTGAAGCCGTATTCCATCGAGTCGTCCAGGATGAACGCCAGCTCCGGCGTCAGGCGCAGGTTCACGCGCTCCGCCAGGAGCTTCCGCACGAAACCGGACGCGCTTTTCAGCGCGTCCATCGTCTCCTTTTTGGCCTTCCCGTCTCCGAGGATGCTCACGTATACCTTGCAATACTTGAAATCCGCCGTCATGTCGGCCCGCAGGACGCTGACGACCGCGCCGACGCGCGGGTCTTTCAGATCGGAGCGGATTATTTCGGATATTTCCCGCTTAAGCTCGTCGTCTATCCTGTCAATTCTCGAGTTCTTTTTCATTGCGCACCTCTGTTTTCATTACCTCGGAACCTCTTCCATCACAAAAGCCTCTACTATGTCTTTTTCCTTGATGTCGTTGAATTTCGCGACCAATATGCCGCATTCGTAGCCCGCGGCGACCTCCCTGACGTCGTCCTTGAACCGGCGGAGCGTCTCCAGCGCGCCCTCGTGGACGACCTTGCCGTCTCGGATCACGCGTATCTGCGCGCCGCGCGTAATTTTGCCGTCCGTCACCATGGAGCCGCCGATGGTCCCGACGCCGGAGGCCTTGAACAGCTGCCGTATCTCCGCGTGGCCGATGACCTTCTCCCTGAATATCGGGTCCAGCATACCCTTCATGGCGGCGGTGATATCCTCGATGGCGTTGTAGATGATCCTGTAGAGCCGGATGTCCACCTTCTCCGCGTCCGCCACGGCCTTGGCGTTCGGCTCGGGCCGGACGTTGAAGCCGATGATGACCGCGTTGGAGGCCGAGGCCAGCATCACGTCCGTCTCGGTCACGGCCCCGACGCCAGCGTGGATGATCTTGATCCTGACCTCGTCGTTGGAGAGCTTCTCAAGGCTCTGGCGGAGCGCCTCCACGGAGCCCTGGACGTCCGCCTTGACGACGATGTTCAGGTCTTTGACGCTGCCGGCCTTGATCTGGCTGAACAAATCGTCCAGCGAAATCTTGGGCGCGAGGCTCTTGACCATGCTCTCCCGGCCCTTGGCTATGACGGAGTCGGACAGCATCCGCGCCTGCTTCTCGTTCGCCGCGACGTAGAACTGGTCGCCGGCCATCGGCACGTCCGCCAGGCCCTGTATCTCCACGGGCATGGACGGCCCGGCCTTCTTGACCTTCCGGCCCTTGTCGTCGGTCATGGCGCGGACGTGGCCGAAGCACGCGCCGGCGATGACCGTGTCGCCCACGTTCAGCGTCCCCTCCCGCACAAGCACTGTGGCCACCGGGCCGCGCCCCTTGTCGAGCTGCGCCTCGATGATCGTGCCCCTGGCGGGTTTGTTCGGGTTCGCGCGGAGCTGCTTCATCTCCGCCAGTATTATTATCATTTCCAGAAGCCGATCTATATTAATCCTCTGTTTGGCGGAAACCGGCACGGCGATCGTCTCGCCGCCCCAATCCTCCACCAGCAGGCCGTATTCCGTCAGTTCGCGCTTCACCTTGTCCGGGTCGGCGCCGGGCTTGTCGATCATGTTTATCGCCACAAGGATGTCCACGTTGGCGGCCTTGGCGTGGTTGATGGCCTCCACGGTCTGCGGCATGACGCCGTCCACCGCCGACACGACCAAAACCGCGATGTCCGTGACCTGGGCGCCCCTCATGCGCATGGCCGTGAAAGCCTCGTGGCCGGGGGTGTCCAAAAAGGTTATCGGCTTGCCGTTGATAGTGACCGAGTATGCGCCGATGCGCTGCGTTATGCCGCCGGCCTCGCTGGCGATGACGTTCGTGTCCCTTATGGCGTCGAGAAGCGAGGTCTTGCCGTGATCGACATGGCCCATGACCACGACGACCGGCGGCCTCTCGACCTTTTCCTCCTCGGCCTCCGTCCCGCGCATGAACGCCTGCTCGAACGGGTCGACCTCCACGGCCTCCTCGACAAGCACGTTATACCCCTCGCAGACCTTGGAGGCGGCCTCGAAGTCGATCTCCTGGTTCACGGTGGCCATGACGCCGAGCTTCATCAGCGCCTTGACCACGTCCGCGCCGGAGCGGCGGAGCTTTTCCGCGAGCTCCTTGACCGTCAGAATCTGCGGGATCTGGATAAAGCTGATATCCGGCTCGCGTTTGACCGGCGGCGGCGCCGTTTTCGGTTTTTGCGCCCTGCCCTTTTTGCCGGCGCCGAGCTTGCCCTCTTTCGAGTCGCCGTCGCGCTTTCCCTGGGATTTCTCCCTGCGCATCTGCTCGTTTTTCTGGAAAAGCTGCTTCCTGTCGTCCTTGGACGGCTGGGCCTCGCCCTTTTTATCGTCCTTTTTGCCGAATCCGCCTGGCCTCGCGCCTCCGCCCCTGGAAAATCCCGGGCGTCCGCCGTCCTCTTTCTTGGCAAAACCGCCGGGGCCGCCGCCCGGACCGCTTCTGCCGAAGCCCGGCCTGCCGCCGCCCGCCGGCGGACGGTCGCCCCTGGGGGCAAAGCCCTGCCCGGGTCCGCGCGCCCCGCCCTGGCCGTATCCGCCGCGCGGCGGGCCGGACTGGCCGTCCCTGCGCGGGTACGGCGACGAGCCGTCCCTGCGCGGCGCTCCGGCCTGGCCCTGAACGTCCCTGCGCGGATATGTCCCTGCCTGCTGGCCCTGTCCGTCCCTGCGCGGATATGACCCGGCCTGGCCCTGTCCGTCCCTGCGCGGATAACCTCCGGACTGATCCCTCTGTCCGTCCCTTCGCGGGTATGACCCGGCCTGGCCCTGTCCGTCTCTGCGCGGGTAACCTCCGGATTGATCTCTCTGTCCATCCCTCCGCGGGTAGGCTCCGGATTGATCTCTCTGGCCGTCCCTCCGCGGGTAGGCTCCGGATTGATCTCTCTGGCCGTCCCTCCGCGGCGGTTGGGCCGACGTCTGTCCCTGTCCGCGCTCTCTGCGCGGCTCCTGGTCGCGCTCGCGCCTCGGCTCCTGGTCATGCTCACGCCTCGGCTCATGGTCGCGCTCACGCCGAGGCTCCTGGTCATGCTCGCGCCTCGGCTCCTGGTCATGTTCGCGCCGCGGCTCATGGTCATGCTCGCGTCTCGGCTCCTGGTCGCGCTCACGCCTCGGCTCCTGGTCGCTGTACCTGTGCTGGGGCGGCTGCGCGCCCTGGCCGCCAACCGCCGGCTCCCTGTGGACGGGCTGCTGGCCCGTCTCGGCGGCCGCGGCCGCGCCTTCCCTGTGCGAGACGGGCTGCTGTTCGGCGGCATGGCGCGTTTCCCCCTGCCGCGCGGCCTGGATGCGGGCGCGCTCGCGCTCAAGCTCGCGCTCATGTTCGATTTCGCGCTCCGACCTCAGGAACTGGGCCTGCAGCCCGGAGCCCCGCTCGCGGTCGCCCGGGGCGCGTTCCCTCAGTTCGCCCTGGAAGCCCGCCTGCGCCTGTTCCACCGCCCGATGCCGGTCTCGCCGCCTGCCGTACTCCCTGCCGGTGATGGGGACCGGCCTTCCCTTCGGCGGCTGGCTGCCGTCCCCGCGCTGGGCCTGGCTTTGCGCCTGACCTTGGTTTTGTCCCTGGTTTTGGTTTTGTCCCTGGCCTTGTCTTTGGCCGTGGCCATGCCTTTGGCCGTGATTGTTATTTTGTCCCTGCCCCTGTCTTTGGTTTTGCTCGCGGCCGTGTTTTTGATTCTGCCCTTGCCCCTGCTGGCCTGACCGGTCCTGACCGTCGTTTTGGCCCGGCGCGCGGTCCCGGTTTTGCCTTTGGCCGTAGGCCCGCTCATGGGGATGCTCCTGGCCCCGCTGCCCGTCGCGGTTTTCCCCCGGACGGCGTCCGTCCTGCGGCAAGGGCCTCGCGCCCGCGCCCTGAATGTCGGGCCGTCCTCCCCGCGCCGGGGCTTTCGGCTCGGCCCAAATTACCGCGGATTTTATGTCCACGCTTTTGGCCCCCGGCCTGTTTCCCGCGGATCCTTCCGCCCCGCGCCCGGCGGTTCCCGCGTCCGGCCTGTCCCCGGCGTTTTCGCCCGCGCTCCTGCCCTCCGGTTTTTTCTCCGCGGTTTTCGGCTTTTCCTGAAGACGCGGCGCGTAAATGTCGCCGAGCCGCTGCACGTCGCGGTCGCTCACGCCGCTCTGGATGTTGGTAACCACCACGCCCAGCCTTTGCAGGTCTTCGATCGTCTCTTTGTTCGATTTGTTGAACTTTTTTGCGATTTCATGCACTCTCATCCTAGGCATTCACCCCTTTCTTCCCGTTTTCGCCGATCAGTCTCATCACGTTTTCCGCCAAACCCTCGTCGGTCACGACAAACACCGCCCTGTTTTCCCTGCCGATGCACCTGGATATCTCATCCTTCGTCCCGATCGTGATTATCGGGACCCGGTAATAAAAGGTCTTTTGCTCGAATTTCTTCTTCGTGTTGCCCGACGCGTCCCCGGCGAGGATAACCAGCCGCGCCGCGCCGTTCCGGAGCGACATCTCGCAGACGCGCTCGCCGGCGCCTATCTTTCCGGCCTTCATGCATATGCTCAGAAATGAGGCGACTTTTCTGTCCAGATTTTTTTCGGCGACACTGTCAATCGTTTTCATCCCCATCCTCTGATCCGGGCGTTTCCCCGGCGTGTTCCGGCAGATTTTCCATCTCCGCCCGCAAAGCCTCGTATATCTCCGCCGGAACGGCCTGCCGGAACGACCTCTCCAGCCCTTTGGACTTGTGCGCCCTGGCCAGGCACTCCCGGCTCGGGCAGACATACGCGCCTCTGCCGGCCTTCTTCCCGGTGGAATCCAGGAAGAACTCGCCCGCGTCGTTTCGAACGACCCTCACAAGTTCCCTCTTGCTCTTCATCAGCCCGCAGCCGGTACACCTGCGAAGCGGCGTTTTACGTTTTTTCTGCAACCGCTAGACCTCCTCGAAGCCGTCGTAAAGCGCGGCGAACTCCGTGTAGACCTCCTCCGGGATAAAGCCGGTCTCGTCCGACTGGGACTCGCTCTTTATGTCGATCCGCCAGCCGGTGAGCTTGGCGGCGAGGCGCGCGTTCTGGCCCTCCCTGCCAATGGCCAGGGATAGCTGGTGATCCGGGACGACGACCTTCGCGCTCTGGTCGTCGCGGTTGCAGGCCACCGCCAGGACGCGGCTCGGGCTCAAAGCCGAGGCGATGTATCGCCTGGGATCGGGATCCCACTCGATAATGTCGACCTTCTCGCCGTTTATCTCCGATACGACGATGTTGACGCGGTGCCCGTTCTGCCCGACGCACGCGCCGACTGGGTCCACGTTCGGGTTGTTCGACCAGACCGCGACCTTCGTGCGGCTGCCGGCCTCCCGGGCGATGGATTTTATCTCGACGACTCCGTCGAACACCTCCGGGACCTCCTGCTCGAAAAGCCTCTTCACAAGCTCGGGATGGGAACGGGAAACGCTTATGAGCGGCCCCTTTGTGGTCTGTTTGACCTCCAGGACGTAGACCTTGATCCTGTCCTGGAAGTTGTATTCCTCCCTGGGTATCTGCTCGCCGGGCGTGAGCACGGCGTCAGCCTTGCCGAGGGTTATAATGACGTTGCGCCTGTCGCGCCGCTGCACTATGCCGGTCAGAATCTCGCGCTCCTTGGTGATGTACTCGTTATAAAGTATCTCCCGCTCGGCCTCGCGGAACTTCTGCACGACGACCTGTTTGGCTGTCTGGGCGGAGATGCGCCCGAAGTTCCGGGGCTTGACGGAAATCTCCGCCGTGTCGCCCAGCTCGTAGCCGGGGTTCAGCGCCCGCGCCTCCTCCAGGGAGATCTCCGCGTTCGCGTCCGCGACCGTCCCGACGACGGTCTTTTGCGCGAAAACGTCCACCTGCCCGCTCTCCCTGTCGATAGCGACGCGTATGTTAACGGAGGCTCCGAAATTCTTTTTGCACGCGGTAAGCAGCGACGTCTCGATCGCCTCGAAAATCACCTCCCGGTCAATGCCCTTCTCGTTTGAGATCTGCTGCAGGGCGTCCATAAGTTCACTTGCGTTATCCATTTTTCTAAAACCTCCCTTTGTTCTGGATATTTTTGTTCTGAATATTTTCAAACGTCAGCCTGCAAACGGCCACGTCCTCTTTACCGAATCGTTTTTCGACGCCGCCGCATTCGATTGCGATCCCGCCGTCCACAAGCCCGACGAGCTTCCCGCGGAACGTCTTCGCGCCGTCCTCCGGCCTGTAGAGCCTTATCTCGACCTCTCTGCCACGGTATTTCGCGAAGTCCCGATCCTTTTTCAGCGGCCTGTCTATGCCCGGGGAACTGACCTCCAGGATATAGGCGTGCTCGATCGGGTCCTTCTCGTCCAGGACTTTCTCGACCGCGCGGCTGACGGCCTCGCAGTCGTCGATCGTCACCCCGTTCTCCCTGTCGATATATATCCTCAGATACCAGTTGGGACCCTCTTTGACAAATTCCAGGTCAAAAAACTCGATATCCGGGAAATTTTGCCCGAGTACCGGCCTCACGATCTTTTCGGCTTCATACGCCGTGTTATTGCCCGGCAAACGCTTCACCTTCCCGCCTGCGCCAATTCTCATATCGGCATTTTTATTCTTATACCGGAGTTGTAAATAAATGATAAGAGTGGGCGGGAACCCACTCTTATCCTGTAACAATATCCTGTTATAGGTAATATATCACGGTTTGGCAGAAAATACAAGCGGAATTTACGGAATTTTCAGGCATGAAAGAAACACCGCGAAAATTTGCCGCCCCCCGCGGCACGACAAACGCATTAAAGTATTTCCGCATAAAATTAGAGTTCCTTTTGTTGTAGGGCGCGCCGACCCCGGCGCGCCGTTCCGCTAAATTGGCGCTATTTGCAATGAATATTGTTGCAAGCCCGGCGCGCCGGGGTCGGCGCGCCCT
>JGI20166J26741_11639696_pt1 | contig 11334 bp, 14 predicted proteins | sample TergutCu122P5_FD_26741 | JGI IMG/M metagenome (IMG submission 26741) | reverse complement strand
CCAAAATCGGACACATGTTTATATGGACTTTTTTCATCACAAAGACCTAGGAAATCACCTCCTGCAGTTATGCCCTAAAGTCGTGAAACACCCTGTATACATATTAAAGCACACAAACACAGAAAGTTGTTTTCAGTGCATAAAATGTTGAATGTGATTCAATTCATCCTCATTATCTCCTCAACACGTACTTGTATGTATATGATCACTGTATAGTCAATCTTCTGCAATTGTGCAACATTGCTGGAAGATCAAAGCTGTGAGTTCCACTAATCAGCGTGTTTCTGTGTGTACAGTTTGTCCTTCATAATACCCACACAAAAAAATCACACAAATTAATGTCCTAACTATGGGGTGGCCAGATCTGCACAAACACACACACAATTATGGCATTCTGGAAAATGGTAAGATATAGAGGGACCAAATGTTTCATGTAGAAAATAAATAACACAACATTAACTCTGTGTATGTGTGTGTGGGAGAGATAGAGAGAGTGGGGCCTCACATAAACAGACTCTATGTTGCATTTCTGGGAGCTAAAAAAAAGCAAATTTTGCTTTCTGTCTGACATTCAGGCTCCTGTTGTCTAATATCTTACAAAATTGCTTACTACAACTACATTGCTAGCCATACAGTCCACTACTCATGACTGTATTAATTTTCATGAACTACTGCATTTGCTGGCATAGTTTGAAATTTGTTCCTAATAACACATATTTTTAAAATTAAAAATAAACAGGTAAACATTTCACTTGCCAACCTGAATTCCCATCCCAGAAGAATGAAAAACTTCAAGATTTGAAATAATCTGGCACTGGAGATAATCTTGCATCAGAGATGTTGGAACTCTCTGAAACTTGCACACTTGCTACCTAACACTAGGCGGACAACATAGCGGGGAAGCAGACTTCCTTCTCCTACCGACAATCCCACCTTCTATTAGTAGCGTGTAGAATCAGCATTGTAACAAATAGTGAAAATTTCTGACTGACTACCTGGTAAAAACATGTACTTACAGCCATAGATGCTGAAGTGAATTTCTTCAAATCCCTGTCATTCATAAGATAGGAATTTACAATAAATGTGAGAGAACTAGCAATAACTGCAGATGCTATTTCACCCAGTATCTTAGGTACAATGCCACTGAAGAACCCCAGAATTCCATTTTCACGGTAGATTTCTCTTATTGAACTAAATATGCCACTGTAACAAATAAATGGGTCACATTCATTTCATATATTTCAAAATAATAAATTCATTGTTTATTCAGTATTTATTTGTTAGGTTCGAAAATTAATAAGAAACATGCAGAATTTCAGAAATACTGACATACATCATATTTCCAAACCAGGCACACTACATATGATTCCTCATGGAAGACACTTGCTAAATGAATTTACAGAGGCACCCAGCACTGGAGTTTGTAAAGTATTTTATCTTGAAAGTGTTGTTTTTAAAACACTCACCAATATTTATTTTCACCTCCAACAAACTGTGCCATCATACGAACAGCTATAACAGTGAACGGCTGGCTGGCAACAATTGCAACAGTACGGCACACTACGTCCCGAGAGAGGTCTGTTATAAAAATTCTGTCCCTGAAGGAAACATAAAAGATACAGCAGCTTACAGAAAGACCTGGCTCCCAACAAAAAGACATAGAAAACTGCTTGAAGTTCCATCTGTTTTAAGCACAGTATTCTCCTGTAACCTGACTTCTGATATAACAGAGAGTACATTATTCCAACCCTTTTTTTGTGGGTATGAGGAAAATTAGCCAAGATAGTGTAACCATTCCCATGGCATAGATCTTAACTGAGGAGTACACTAAACTCAAGTATGAATGCTACATGTCATGTCTGACACCACATTTTTCATTCACTAACATAATTGTATGCTCAAGACAATGTATTTGCAAATTTTAAAGTTAAGCCAGTAATAAAAAGACAGGAAATATATGTATGTTTGTTGTCTTTTCTGTATGTTCCCTCTGCCCACCTACAAAAGAACACAGAATGCATTTCTGAGAAGTAAGTGCACCAATAAGGCAGATTCTTTTACTCCCAATGATGTGATGAACTAATGGTTGGCTGCTGGTACCAAAAATTTAACAGGGTGGGGGGCTCCTTACCCACATAGGAAGTGGGAACTGGTACCCTTCATATTTTCAAATTTTTGACTTTGGTAGAAGTGAAGGTGTCAGCCTGTAAGCTGAAACCTGTATACTAAGCATGCTCTGAATAAGAGTCTAATATCATACCCCACGCCCATCAGGTCTTCTTTCTGAGTCTTATAAGGCCTAAGACCAAAAAATACAGTCATGCATGAGGTCTAACATTTGATATGTTCCAGGTAAACTTGATATATTTCACCAAAACATCATACATTCCAATAACACCTGTTACACTCCAACTAGACCTTGATAAGTCCACCAACACTTATTTCACTCCACTAAAACTTGACAGATTCCTCCTACACCAAAAAATAATAAATGGGGGTGGGGTGGGGAATCACACAAAGCAACTGCAAAATTGACTGGTACATGCAACCTTGTGCATTCTAAATAGTAATGTTCTAAATAAATGATTGATATGGAACTTCATGCAACCTCCAAACTGAAGTAACATCATTACTGAGTCATTAACCTCACCTTCTATCTTCTGCCGCCTCATCATCTTCTGCAGCAGCTGTACTCTCTTCAACTGTTTTCACATATAATTTCTGATATGTGATGCTACTTATAGTACTGGCACAGAGTTTTGGGCCCAATCCTCTGTAGCAACCCACAAATCCGTCCACCCTCTTAATGTAAGCAACTAAGAATAAACCACATATTTTAAACACGTGTTAACAAGACCAATATATATATATATATATATACATACAATGAGTTAGTCGCTGTAAGTATATATGAATGCATGCATCAATATTATACACCTATATGCTATTGCCACTCTCATAAAAGAGACAACTGTTAAGCTTTTTGGAGGGAGAGTATACTAAATATGGAAACACAGTATGCTTCAATGAAACAGAAGTACAAATCACCAAGTATAAAATAATAATTCTTCACCATTAATGTCCATGCCTAAAAATCATCTACATTGTACGTACTGTACTGGAAGACATTTGGCAGAGCAAGTGCTGGTCTTCCAAATAGTGTTTTTGTAGCATGTGGTGGAACTGGTTCATGCCCAATCTGAAATATCATAGACAAGTATTAAAATGACCAATTTCCTGCACCTGAGGGTTCATCATCACCATAGGTCCACATTAACACATTACTGTTTCCATACTTATTCAACAGGCATGGAGGTATGAATTTTGAATATGTGGCCCCTCCATGCTACTCAAACACATGCCAGACACCACTAACACTGACAGGAAGGATGAAAAGTCAGTAAAACAATGTAGGAGAATTGACCACACATACTACACTTTAAGTGCCTTGCATATGACACAAAGAATGGTTTACAATATTACAAACAAAACCTTGCAAGAAAATCACCATTGCAGCTACTTAATTCCCACCAATCACATAAACATACAGTGGCTAGGCCATGTGGAGAGGATGGATGAAACTGCCATGCCCAAAAGAGTGCTGAAAGGGAAACTGTACGCAATGAAAAGAATAGGAAGGCCTAAAATAAGATGGCTGGAGGATGTGATTGCAGATCTAAGAAGAATTGGAATTAGTGGATGGATGGAGAAGGCGAGAAATAGGGACCAGTGGAGGCAGAACGTTGAGGAGGCCAAGGCCCACCCAGGGCTGTAGCGCCGAGAAGAAGAAGAAGAAGAATCACATAAACAAAATTATCATCACAACAACTATCACAACTTCATGACCAACCACAAAGCATATTAGCAGTTAAAGAGACACACAGCACTACACACAGCCAATAACTTAGGAGCCAATAGGATGGCAAGTCGGGCATCAGCTCTTCCCTGGGATTTGAAACAGACAACACTGAAGATGAAATGACATACACAAAGTGTTAATACAAAAAAAAAGTACACATAATTATTTCTTAAACATTAGTTTTATTCTTCAATCTTGACTACATTAGTGTTTACCAACGTGAATGAAATCTGCAGAAATATTCTTAAATGTATTCAGCCTACAGGTACTCTGTTTCATTTCACCAATCACATGCACAACATAAGTTACATACAAATATTAAAGACATATCTCCTATATTTTTCGGTACATATGTGCCATCTTCAGGGAAAAGAGAATGCCAGTTTTAAAACCAACTGCTTTGTTAAATAAAACTAATGGTCCGATAAGGGACCGAAACATGTCGTCCTACAAAGTAATAAAGATAATGACACATACTTTGTTGTGTTTGACGGTTTTATACGTATACTATAAAACTAACTACATTTGTCTAAAAATGCATGGAATGAACAGCTTCAAAATTAAAGTATTCACCTACGTTTTATGCAAATTTTCATCACATTACATTAAATGCAACACACCACATTCCTTATCAACCAAAAAACACGACATTTCTGAAAGGATTGCCGGTGTATTTTCGTGATGCTGGTGACAAAAATAGAACCTTATAAGTGGTTATTTACATACACCATTCTATGCACATAATAATGAATAATATGACTCTTAATATGCGAGTTGCAAACTTCTGCAGGAGTGGTTTTCTGGGCGAAGTCAGCTCTTATTGTTTCAAAGAGAAATTTGCTTGTTCCTCACTTTTTCCAGACTATGTTTTGAAAAAATGTAGGCCCAAGGTCTTTACGAAATACCTTTCACTACGTACCAACATACGCAGACCATTCGTTATAGTGTTCCTTGCATTATACATTAAGTTAACAGCAGCTTCGGGGTACATTTATTTACATAAACTGATATGGGAACTATAAATAACAAACTAACCTGAATTAAAACTTTGGCGTATTCTATGGGATGCGAAAGTGAACCTACAACAGCCCGTAGCACTAACCCACTCCATGTTGCTTCATCCAGTGGACTTGACATTTTAAAAAATTACGGGGAAAATCCAAACACACGAAATAATCACCGTACCGTCAGCAATCTCTAGCCATACCCGGCACTGGCACACATCCGCTCTCATCCATGGCCACTGGCTCGTTATATGCATGAATCAGAGGTGCTACATAAATACACGATTTAATATCATTGATTAAATCATCCGTGGTTAGGAGCCCTGTCTCTCACCTGTTCGACGTAACCTGCCGTCTACTAATCGTAGGCATCAATGCCTGTTGTCGGTAGCGGAAGTGATGCGAAAGTACATTTCTTTTGCGAGTTTTAAGGTTTTCGAAGCGGTGTATTTAAGCATTCCGTTCGTCTGAATTATCACGATGCGTCAATGGGTAATAGGACGTGGCCGCGAATGTATCAGAATAACGGAATTCTAAACTTACTTTCAGAATTTATCACTTCAGAGGTTCGTGAAAATCGGCGAAGGGAAGGCTGTTGGCCTGATTTTCTTATGGGTGTAGACAAAATTACATTTACACGTATCCTGTAAAGCTATTAAGACACGCTGTAATTAAATAACGTCTTGGTAAAGTGTGCACCGTCACAAAGAACATTATTATTATTATTATTATTATTCAATATGGATGTCTCTTGTCACAGGCCTTTTCTTCCTGGTACTTCTGAACCAGCGGTGATTCCCACCGTTCAGGCTTCAAGCTTCACGCTGCAGTACTTTCTGTATTATGTGTGATGTTTCAAGTATAGCTGTCTTTTGTAGTGAATCTATTGCATGTTTTCCTGGTACAGCTTCCAGATTTTTCCTTAAGCTTCTCGTTACTATTCCAGTTGCCCCAATTATTATTGGTATAATTGTACATTTCAGGTTCCACATTCGTTGTATCTCTATATGTAAACTCTTGTATTTTAACTTCTTTCCGCTTCCTTTTGCACAACATTTCTGTCTGTGGGTACTGCCACATCTATCAGTGTGCATGTTTTCTCTTGTTTGTTTTTAATTATCATATCTGGCCTATTTGCTGTAACTTTTCTGTCTGTGTGTACTGCTTGGATCCACTACACTGTGACATCTCCCTCTTCATACACTGGCTTTGGTATGTGTGTGTACCATTTGTCTGTGGTTTCAATGCCTGATGCTTTGCATATTGAGTAATGTAAATGTGTACACACTTTATTGTGTCACATTAAATATTCGTTCTTTGCCAAAATGGGGCATCCCGAGGTTAAGTGGTCAATAGTTTCTTCATGTTGTTCACATAACCGGCATTTACTCTCAATTTCTTCCTTCAAAATTTTATTCTTAAAATAGTTTGTACTAAATGCTTGGTCTTTTGCTGCCACTGTTGTACTTTCTGTTTCTCCCTTGATGTCGCCAGATTTTAGCCAGCGATATGACTGTTCAATATCCACCAGCTTTTCATCTAAGTTATTTGGCAGTTGTTGATGCATCCTCTTCCTGTGTCATCTTTCTTTTGTTTTCTCCACTATGCTTTCCTTCATTTTTCTTGTTTCTCTCTGTACTTCTGTCTTAAGGCATGTAGCAGTACCTAACACTGCTGAGTCATTGTTGTGTTGGTGTGTTCTGACAACCTGTATTTGTGGGTCTTCCTTCCTATCTACATATTCCACCAGTTTTGTAATTTCTACTGCATGGACTGCTTCTAACTACATCAGGCCCCTTCCTCCCTGCCTTCTGGGAACATACAAATGATCTACATCTGCCTTTGGGTGATGCTGTCCATGAATGGTTAGTAGTTTCCTTGTTTTCCAGTCTAGTTTTTGCATTTCTTCTGGTGCCAGTTAACAATTCCAAAATTGTATCTAAGTACTGGTACTGCCAATGATCCAGTTGCTTGAATTTTATTCTTTGCATTTAACTCTGTACCCAAAACTAGTCTCAGTCTCCTCAAGTATTCCTTCCTGAGCTTTTCTTTCTCATTCTTATGCTGTATGTCAAAACTCTCTTCTATTCCTAAATACTTGTATGCTTTCCTCAGGTCCAGTTCTTTAATGTTGTTCTCAAATGTGCTTCCTATATGCATTTTGCTTTGGACCCTACCTCCTTTTAAACATATTCTTGCACATTTTTCTAAACCAAAATTCATATTTATATCTTTGCGTATTGTTTGCACAATTTTTATTTCATTCTTCAAATCATTCTCATTTCTACCTAGCAGTTTCAAGCCATCCATGTACAATAAGTGACTTATTTTCCTCTCAGTTCCATGTACTTGATATCCACAATCAGCTCTATTCAGCTCGTTTGTCAACGGAATGAGTGCTATGCAAAAGGGTAATGGCACAAGAGAGTCCCCTTGGAATATTCCTCTTCGTATCTGAATGGGTTGTGACTGCATTACTTCCTGCATTGTTTTTAAAAAAAATCCTTGTGTTCCATTTCTCCATAGATAGTTTACAAAATCCAACAATTTTGCTGTTCACTCCTACCAATGCTATTGACTTTTCCACCCAGCTATGTGGAACACTATCAAATGCTTTCTGGTAATCAATCCAGGCTCTACTTAAATTCTTGTTCCTTCTCCTGCAATCCTCATATATTGCCTTTGAAATCATTAATTGATCCTTGCAACCTTTACTTCCAGGGTGACATCCTTTTTGCTCTGCTGGTAGTAAGCTCTGCTCTTCCAAATGTGTGAAGATTCTTTTTAGCTATTATTCCAGTTAGGGTTTTGTACATGGTCGTTAAGCATGTAATGGGTCAGTAGTTTCTGACTCCTTGCTGTCTCCTGATTTTGATATAAAATAAGTTATTCCTGTGGTCAGCCAGTCAGGTGCCTTCTCCGGTTCCTCTATTATTGCTTTAAGGCAGTGTTTCTCAACTGCCGGGCCGCAGCCCGGTACCGGGCCCTGGCATCATTTATACCGGGCCGTGAGAGGTTCTTCTGGAATTTGTCATTTTAGTTTTCTAAACATTTTTCATGAATAAATATTTTATAGTGGAAATATTGTGGGGAGAATAATATTCTTGAATGTGTTGAAAAGCTGAGACCCAGAACGCCTAAATAACATCTGTGTAGCAAATATCAGTGACCAAGATTTCTTTAGTTCAGTGATTGATAACTAATTTAAGTGTAATTTTATATTTGTCAATATGCAACGCCGTATACATAAGTGTACTAATACTCTTTATGATTATGCAATAATTAATTATTAATACTTATGATAATTTAATGTATGAACTTAAAAAAAGTGGAAAGGTATTTATGTGTGAATCTGTTGGGAATGGGCCCTCATCTTATAAAAAAAGAATTTGCCGGGCCGCAGTCTCACAAAGTTTGAGAAACACTGCTTTAAGGTGTGTCATCCCCGTTGTTTATGTAACTAATGAGAGGGAGTGTAGTCAAAAACACAACTTGTTTAGAAAAGATGTATTCTAAAAATGAAACTACATGTTTTGGCCTTTATTGGCCATCAACAGGTTTCCACAATAATTAAGAAGGGTCTATATAAACTGTGTGAGGGCGTGTTGATGAAGAGATCTCTATGACTCAATCTCCTGTTCGCTCTGTTTCTTGTGCAAATGTATTTGCACTAGAAACAAAGCGAACAGGGGATTTATTCATAGAGATCTCTTCATCAACACGCCCTCACACAGTTTATATAGACCATTCTTAATTATTGTGGAAATCTGTTGATGGCCAATAAAGGCCGAAACATGTAGTTTCATTTTTAGAATACAACATATTTTCTGAACAAGTTGTGTTTTTGACTACACACCCTCTCATTAGTCCTCTATTATTGCATTGAAGTTTTTTGTGATATGCCTGTGAGTAGCTGGAAAAGCTTTAAACCAGTAATTTTGTATTTGATCATTTCCAGGAGATTTCCAATTGTGAGCTTTTGACAAGAATGAAGTAATTTCTGTAATCTGTATAGGCCTCCAATCCATATGACTAATTTTCCTTTTCTGTTCCCTGCTCATCCATTCTGCTCTTTCATTATGCTGTGCTTCTCCGCATAGTGACGTCCACTAAGTCTCTGCTTCTGCCATAGAGGGAGGTTCCCTGCCCTCTATATTCTTCATGCCCAGGTTTCTGTAAAATTTTTTAGTGTCTTCTTTAAACATCTTATTCTGTCTATACTGGGTTTCCCTTTTTTCATACCTTCCAATTCTTTGGGCTTTTGCTTGCACTTTCTGCTTCAATGTTTCTGTCAACTGTGCAACTTCCCTAGCGTTTGTCACTCTATATTTTTTAAAAATCGTCTTTTTCCTGTTAAGCTTTCCATTATCAGAGCCTGTTCCAGTTTCAGCTATTATTGATAACTCTTTTCTCCAGCTGCTTATCTATTTCTGCATTCTTATTTTCCAGAACTTTACATTTCTTCTATTTTTACTTCTTTTGCTGGGCACATTCAGTGTTTATCATGATTGTGGCTGCAGCATATCAGGTTGTTTATATCTGTTATGTCCATTTTATCTTCTTCTAAAAGTTCTTCAGTTACTCCATTTATTTCTTCCTGAAGCTTTGTCAATTTGCTGTTTGTTTTTAGTTTTGGCAGCTTCTCCCTTTCAGACATTTGTAGGAGCCTCACCTTATGCCACATTATTTGAAGGTCTTCCTTTAGCTTATTCCTAACTGTGTGCTGCTCTCTTTCAGCACTTGGGTGTTTGTTATTCTCTACTTTACCAAAGCCAGTATTGTTACTTTCTTGGTCTCTCTTCTGGTGCTCTATAACATTTGTATCCATTTTGTCGCCATTCACTCCGTTTGTGTAATCTTCTGTGTCATCCCCTATTTTAAGTCTAATATTTTCTTTTATCTCATCAGTTTCAATAGCCATCATTCTTTTAGCTTTTAAGATGTAGTTCTTTTGGTTTAACAATGCTTTTGCGTCTATATTCATTCTCGTCATTGGGTTCCCCTCTCTCCATAATTTATATGCTTCCTTATAGTTCTCTCCTAATGTCTTTTTTTTAATGTATGTGAAACACCACAACACTTCTTTCATCTCCTCTTGGCTCCATCGGATTCATTTGTTCAATTTCTTTCCATTTTCTTGCAAGACTCCGATGTTAGGTGGAATTTGAGATGGTCCATATTGAGTTTCCTCGGTACGGTTACCATTCTCTTCAGTGCTGTCAGAGGACCTCTGCTCTTTCCTTCTTCCTGGTTGTGTACTATCTTGTTTTCTAATCGTCATCGCTGTCCCACGAGTAGCTAGGGATGTCTTCTGTCCGCTGCGGTATAGGCCCGCCTGCCGCATTAAGGCTGAATCCGAGGGTCGCCACTTCTTGAAGTTCACCGTTCTTTGTTTCTTACCCTCCACCGCAGATGCATCTGTAGTCCCTCGGCACGCTAGTGTACGCGTTGGACTAGGTTTTTTTTTCGAGGCTTACTCCTCTAGATCCGCAGTGTTCCGTTTAAACAGGCTCACCTCTGGTCGGATGTAGTTACTATGCACGGACGGTCTTGTGTGCAGGGAAGTGAGTGGCGTGTGCCCCAAGTTGCACTACTGCACACCTGGGTTGGTGAGGACCAGTGCAGGGTCAACCCCTTAAAAAGGTACTACCTCTCCCATACCCATTGAGCCCTTGTTGTTGTTGTTATTATTGTTATATTGTTATCATCATCATCATCATCATCATTTTCTCCTTTATGCAGGGTATCCATATATATATTCCCGAGACAAACCATGTCCATAGGGGATACATTGTTGCAGCTTGTCTTTGTTGTTTATGGTGCCTCTATGTCTAGTTCATGCGTTGGCTCTTTTGTTCTTTACGTTATCACTTTCCGAAGTATGTGTGCAGTGCCCAATATGTCTGTTTTCTGTAGCTCCTTAACGTCATGGTTTCCTGGTATGTCGCTCACGTATTTTCTGAATGATTTGGAAATGGTCCCAGTCGCTCCAATTATTACAGGTATCACCTTTGTTTTTACATTCCATGTGCGCTGTATTTCTATTGTGAGGTCTTTATATTTTAAAATAATTTATTTCTTGCTTGATTTTTGCTAGCTCCACCATTTACTGAAATATCTTAAAATACTCACACTTACGCAGTAGTGGATGTGGTACTCAAAGGAGAGCATAAAATCCTAAGATCTTCGCTCTTCTGGGATGTTACGCAGCGTAGAATGGCAGTTGGAGGGGTCGGTGACTACCAATTTAAGCTGCCTTACTTCCAAAATGAATGAAGATCTCATTCACACCGCGGCGGATGCCTGCAATAACGCATAGCATTAACTTAATGTTTCTCTGACCGTGCATCATGAATTGACCATACAAAACCACCAACGTGATGCACTCAATATTATTTATTCGTCAAATATTATTACTCTCCTCTACATGTTTCGAGTATCAAGTACTCATCTTCAGGAGGACATAGTTGT
>JGI20166J26741_11639585_pt1 | contig 11334 bp, 9 predicted proteins | sample TergutCu122P5_FD_26741 | JGI IMG/M metagenome (IMG submission 26741) | reverse complement strand
TTGGCGTCCTAAATTCAGCAATTTTTAAACTAATTAGGATGTTGGAATGGAACACTAAACATTTTCCGCTCAATTTGCATTCCGGTTTGATTTTGTCAAAATTTCGGGATGCCGGGGGTGGGTTTGAACTCGGAAACCAGACACGCCACTGCAAGGCAGTTTGTATTAAAAAAAAACCTTTATTTCATAAATTATAACCGTATGAGAACACAGTGAACTACAAAAGGAAATCGAGACGCCGGATCTTCTTGCTCATGCGATCGAGGACTCCACCGATATCTTCGGAATTTCGGGGGGGAGGGGGGTTGAACACCCCAAACCCCCCCTCACGGTACTCCACTGAGACGAAGAGTGCCAATTGGCACAAGTCCATAGATATCCTCTATTAGAATGTGCTTACATATTCTTAGACATCCTGTGTTGTTGGATTGGAACATTTCACTTACATGCAAACAGATTATGTACATAAAAACATATTGATTAACTTTAATAACTTTTAGACCATATTATGCAAACTTGCGGTTTATTATTATAATTATTATTATTATTAAATCTCTCTGGTGGTCTTGCTCTTGTACTCGCACTACACTTTGTTTACAAACAATCAAGGAAGCCTATCCGTACGTAGACGAGCAATGAAATTTATTATATGGACATATATTGTTAAAAATTTAACGATATGGATTCCTGAAAGCCAGTAATATGTACTGTATGCTTGTGGTGTATCCTGTTGTAGGACCGAAATGACCAAACACGTAAGATTTGCCGCAGAGAGAATCCAAAATAACGTTCAGTCATACTTGATTTATATTGTTAATTACATTTTCAAGGTTGTATTTAAAATTTGTTCATATTTATCTTGTCATGAGTTGTATGGTATAATTAAAAAAAAAGCATTGGAAAGCAGCTGTGTGTGGCGACATGTTTTGGCAAGTTTTGTAACTCGGATTAATTAGTGTATGTTATGTGTATGTTCTCAGATGTTATTCTTCTGAGCTGTATTCCGTTTTCACTCATCTGTGCGGTGAAATCACGGATGTTAGGTGTCGTGAGCTAAGTGCTTCATGGCTGCGTGGTGGTTGAAAAGCATATTAACGTTGTAAGTCGGGGATTGATCACGATGGAGTCCTCCACATCTGATTCATCGAACACATATGCCCCTTCATACTCCAATCGGGATCCTGGCATGAATGTTCCAGGTAAGATTTGTTTTGAGCGTTACGCGATGTCGACATTTGGGTGTTCGATGGTGGAGAATGCGTGTTTGTCTCTGCTTTATAATTCACATTAAGTATTTGCCATTAAAAATGACTGCGGAAAATTATAGTAAATTACTTGTTTGTGTATTTTTCAGTCCACTCGAAACAAAATCTAGCACCACTTTCTCCGTATCTGAACTTCGATCCTGTATACTTGCCACAAAGTCAACCAGAGTTCATTTTCCCAGAAGGCGCAGCACGACAGAGAGGCCGTTTCGAACTTGCCTTTTCACAGATCGGTGTCTCGTGTATGGCTGGTGCTGCTATTGGTGGTGTAGGTGGTTTATATAATGGCCTTCGAAGTACAACTCTTGCTGGTCATACTGGAAAGTTGCGCCGCACACAGTAAGTCGGCTGAAGAAATTTGTGTTTTAAATGAAATTGGTTTGTATGGTTTCCTTGTAGCCTTCTTTTTGATATTAATATGAACCTGTGTTTCATATTGGTATATGCTATAATTGGTATATTTGACCTACTTAATAAATATACATTTTATCACTATCTTTGATGTACTAATACTGTTTTGGAAGTTTGTATCTTCTAGAACAATACTTTTAAAGCTTTTCTGCCAGAGAAAGAAGTTAACTTGTCTGTTGTATTACCGTCCAGGTCCCCTTGGCCTGTGTCAGCAAGCGCAATAATGTGTCGCTAGTGAAAGTTATTATGACATACATGAAGATGAACAGAATGGCTTCACGACTGAAGGGAAGAATAGGGGGGTATGCTGGAGGAGGTGTAACAGTTAGAGGGGAGCATTAAAGGGGTTAATCCATGGGACTTCTTTCAGCAGTCGTAGTGTAGTTAACAAAAATGAGTATCTAGTGTAGAGTACAGTATAATCTCTTAACAATGGTTCAACACATGAAACATCATGAATATGTATGAGGACTTTTTTCATTACCACTAATCACAAACACAACATTTTGAAAGCAGTCTACTTTTTTCTTCAGGTGAAAACACTAAACCAACTGACGAAACTAAAACCAACAAGTCATAATGAATCATGTGTGAGAAACAACAAATTTACACCTCACATATAAAATGCAGTGACAGACTTTGAAAGCATTGGAACCATAACAGTAAAGAACATTTTAAAATTAGGTTTGTAAGTCACATACTCAGAATAAATAAAAACTATAAAGGAAACAATAGAACATAAAATGGGCAAAAGTATAACAACAAACAACACCGTCTATTGGTGAGCATTTGAGCCCTCCCAAGACTAAAGACAAAAATATTCCAAAAATAACAAACCTAATTCACATTGTTAAACTCATTTTCCATGAGTGGTAACCAAATATGTAAAATTTCAAACTGGCCTGACTAATGGGGTTCTCCGAAACTTCTGAACCTCCTTCAGATGCATGTGATGCTAATTTAGATTTGTCAGATGTCCCTGCCGTAAATTGTACTTATGTTCTCTTATCCTAACACCAAATGGTCTGCCAGTTTTTCCAATGTGCTCTGTACCACACTCACATGGAATCTTACTGACACACTGTGATCAAATTAATTTATCATTGTTGAGTTTCATTTTTCTCAAAAAACTTCCCAAAGTATATTTTGTTATAAAAACAGTCCTGGTATTATCTTCTTCTTCGTTGATGTATGGTCCATATAGTTTAATCAGTGCTTCCAGAAAAATAGGCCATAGAGATCTGTCTTATGCTTTCTTCCTCCACCTCATGACACTAATCAATTTCAGATCTTTCTTAACACAGTCTAAACACCTTAATGTGGGTCATTCTGGTTTCCATAGAAATAATTTCTTTACATTCCTGTTATCAGAAATTCTTACCAGACCAGTCCATTCTAGTCTTCTTCCTATTGTTGTTAACAGTATTTGGTTTTCTGTACTTAATCTGCAGTTCATCATTAGTTTGGATTCTCCAGCCTTTTTGGTATGTTATTATTTTAGTATTTTCTTCTTCCGTGTCTTAAAGGATGATTTCATTTGTTCTGTTTTTGCTGATGTGTACCAACCATATATTATTGTAGGTTTAATTATTGAAGTATATATTTCTAATTTTGTATATTTATATATAGCTTGATATCATAATTTTTTAGAACGCCTGATAAGATAGATTCACTGCTGTTATTCTTGCTTTGATATCTCTTCCACAGTCATTATTATAAGAAACAAGGGAACCCAAATATTTAAATTCTGATACTTCCTGATATTTTTTGTAATCCATGTTCTAGATTTTAGGTTGCATATTTTTGTGTTTGTATTTTGAGGTATTCATGTATTTAGTTTTGTCTACATTTATCTACAGACCTTTATCAATTGTTGTTTCTTCCATATCTTGAATTACTTTGTTTATTACTGGCGTTGATCTTCCAGTAATTACATTATCATTTGCATAGGCCATACAATGTCTGGTTCTGTTAAAAATGCTACATCTGGGATTCATTGTTACATTGTGTATGATTTTCTCCAAGTTAAAATACATAGGAAGGTAGAAAGTGAATCATCTTACCTGAGTTCACTATTAGTTTCAAAAACATCATCAGTTTCCTGCCAATCTGAACTTCATTCTTAGTTTTCCTCAGTGTCATTTTTACCAGGTTAACAATTTTTGTTGGTGTGTTGAACTCTGTCATTATGGTATACAGCTGTTGGCAATTTATAATGTTGTATGCATGTTGAAAAGCTGTAAACAGTTGATGAATTTCTACATTAAATTCATAAGTTTTTTTCAGTAATTTGCCTTTGTGTGAGTATCTGGTTAGCAGTGAAACATACTTTTCTAATCTGCATTGGTAGTCACCTAGTATCTATTCAGCATATATTTCTGAGTATTGTGTTGTGACACGAAGGTGAGTCAAATGAAAACCTTAAAAGTGTGATAAAAATTCGAAACACCACTCGATTGTCCTGTAAGTTGGCAACAGTGATACTTATGGTTTGAAAAGTGACCGACAGGTGGCAGTACGATGGAGGAATGCAACACAATGGCTCAGCAATAGTGTAAAGATGGCGGCCCCACTTGCAACATGCACCAAAGAGGAACAGTGTTCTGTCATTCGTTTTTTACAAAGTGAAGGGGTTGAAACCCATCAAAATTCATCGATGAATGGAAGTTCAGTACGGTGATGCATGTCTTTCACTACAGCAAGTGTACAAATGGAGTAAGAAGTTCCTAAACAGTGTTAGTTCTGTAACAGACTCTCCTCGACCAGGTCAGGCACACCAAGTAGTGACACCAGAGGCCGTTGCAGCAGTTGAAGCCATTGTGAAGGAAAATCGCCGCGTAACAGTGCATGAAATAGCCACACATCTGGATATGAGTAATGGATCAGCACACCATATCATCCATGATGTTCTGCAGTTCTATAAAGTGTCTGCAGGGTGGGTGCCACAGCAGCAGACTGCAGAATTGAAAGAACAATGTGTTGATGTCTGCCAGGAACTTCTGAAATGCTTTGAAGCAGAAGGTGATGGCTTTCTAGGAAGAATTGCTACTGGAGATGAAACCTGGGTCCACTACAACCAGCTGGAAACCAAGAAGGTGAGCAAGGAATTGCGCCATACCTCCTCACCAAAACTGAAAAAATTTCGCACACAACCATCTGCAGGAAAGATTATGCTGACTTTCTTTTGGGATGAACGAGGTGTAATTTTGGAGCACTACATGCCCAGGGGGAGCACTGTGACCAGTGCAACATATGCAGATCTCCTCAAGAATCACCTGCATCCTGCCATCAGGTCCAAACGACGTGGACTTCTGAGTACAGGTGTTTTGTTGCAACATTACAATGCTCGGCCCCATACTGCCCGTTCAACTGTTGCAACAATCCAAGATCTGTCCTTCGAATGTCTTCCACATCCGCCGTACTCGCCAGACCTCACCCCAAGTGATTTTCATGTCTTTGGACCACTCAGAGAGGTGATGGGAGGCAAGTCTTCCAGGTCCGACGAAGAGGGGCAGCAGTCAGCGCACGAGTGGCTGCACTCTCAGCCAAAAGCATTTTTTATTTCTAGAGGTATCCATGCACTTCCGAAGGGCTGGAACACTTGTGTGGAATGTAATGGACACTAGAAAAATGATGTCATTGTGTAACTTATGTGTTCAGTAAATTACGAGATAAAAAATATTTAAGGTTTTCATTTGACTCACCCTCATATTTGTAAATATTTTATATATCACATTCAGCAGAGAAATTCCTCTCTTAGTTTTTACATTGTAGTTTATCGCCCTTTGTGTATGTGGGACATAGAACAGCTGTTTGCCAGTCAGCTGGCATCTCTTCATTTTCCTGTGCTATAATTTTCAGGTTATAAATTATTCTCCATAGATTTTTTGCCTCCATATTTTAGAGGTTCTGCAGTTATTCCATTCTCAGTGGGGCTCTATTTTTCTTTAATCCCTATATTATATTATAAACCATACTGAGTGTGGGTTTTTCTACATATTTCTGGGAGCCACAATCTTCAGTATGTGAATTCAGACATACTGTTACTTGGTTTGTTCTAGAGCACTTGGCAGTATTGTACCCATCTGTGCAGAACCTCTCATTGTCCTACAAAATTGCCTCCTTTGTCTTTGCGTATTGTTGATTGTGGCAGTCATCCTGTAAATCTTCTGACTTACTGATAACTTTGCATATTGTTGATTGTGGCAGACATCCTGTAAATCTTCTGACTTACTGATAAAACTTTCTACTTGCACTTGTTGTATTATAAGTTTGAACCGATTGTAGTTTTACTTCTTCATATTTTTTCTGTTATTTCTGCAGATTTTGTGTAGTTCCTGGTGGGCCTCCTTATATTCTCCATGGCTGTTCTGGTTTCCGTCTGTAGGGTCTTCTTTCAGGCCTTGCTTCGTATGTCCAGGGCTTGCTTACATTGATCAAACCATTGTATGTTTTTCTTTATTTTTGTATCCTGTCTTTTCTTTTGCTGTTGTCTGAATACTTTGTTTAATATTTTGCTATTTTTCTTTTACTGTACTTGGGAGTACTGGTTTCTCCTCTAGTAGGTTCTCTTCTCTCTGTACTTTAAGGACACACTTGTTTGATTAAGTTTTGTAATGTCATATCTTTCAGTCTTCTTACCTGATCTTATTCCATTTACCTAGATTTTAGGTTTTAGCTTTATTTGCACGAAGAAGTGATCAGAATTGCAGTCATTCCTTTTACAGCTCCTAAAATTCATTGCATCTTTGGTATGTCTAGTGTTAATCAATACATGATCAAGTTGGTTTTTCATTTTTCCATGTGGAGCTCTCCAGTTCCACTTACGAATGTTCTTATATGGAAATAAAGTAGCCCCTATTACCTTACTATTAGATACTGCAAAATCTGCTTGTAAAATTCCATTATTTTCCTCTCATTGTGGACTTCTTGAACCCACATTTGGGTAAAAGGTTCCGCCTGTACCTATTTTAAAGGTGAAATCACCAAGTATTATTTTCCTGTCATGGTTTCATAGGTTTTGTAAAGTTCTAGTTAGTTAATCATAAAGTTCATCCTTTATGAGGTCCTCTTTTTCTCAGTGGATGCATGAGCACACATAATAGTTTTATTGCACAACTTTCATTTCAGTTATATATATCACATTTTTTCACTTCTTGGTTCAAATTCTATCAGGGATGCTTTTAAACTTTTATGTAGCTGGAAGCCAGTACCAAAATTATTTTTTTTTTTGTATCATCACTACCGTAACACATAGTATATCCTCCAATATCTGTTATATTGTTTCCTTGCCATCTGATCTCTTGAATGGCATCTTTCATAATTTTATATTTTGTGAGTTCATTTACTAATTCTGTAACAGAATTTAGTCTATGAACAAACTCTGAATATTCCATGTGGCTAAGTAGTTCATATTTTCCTTGTTCTGCCTGGGTTGCCTAACCTTATGTTCTGTCTGGCTATCTTCCTTTGGTTTCTGAATCAATGTTATTTTTTTCAGATATGTGGGTGATACCTCCCAGCCCTAAGAGGGTTGGTGTAGCTGACCTAAAGAGCCCCTCCTACCCTATCACTGTGGGGCTCACTTTGTCTGGTTCCTCATTTGGGACCTGTCTGGCTTGGGTGGCCCTACCAGCATAGCTGTCAACTTCAGTGGAAATTGCAGACCTCCCCGCCTGACACTGAAGGCGCCCACAATACACTGGTGTCCCCTGGGGAGGTCCTAATATTATATCTTTCACTAGTTCTTTTAAATTTCTCTGATATCCCTCTAACACACGGAATAGACACCATGCACACAGGTTTCTTATCACTGTATTTTTGCATCACCCTGTTTTTTGGCCTCTTATTAATAACTGACAACACTATATGCCCAGGGTAAGCACTGCACAGTAAGTCCTTCTTCACTATCCATGGTTCAGCCACATTGTCCTACTTTCTTTGACACAATGTATTGGCTCTGTAAACCTAGCTTTGTATCACTCCTCTTTTTTACATTAAATGGATGGTTAGATTCATAGTAAAGACAACATCCAGTATAGAGTAGATTTTCTATAGACTGTAGTTACAAAGGAGGCTCCCTTCTTTGTAACCAGTACATCCAGAAATGGGTTAAACACACTGGACTTCATTTCCATGTTGAATTTAATGTATGTCCTCATATTGTTAAGATGGTACAAAAAACTCTGGAGATCTTCAACACCATGGTACCAGATAGCAAATATGTCATTTGTGTACCACAGCCACAAGGTCAATTTTCTTTTTGCACACTCAGTTTTCATATGTTCCAAAAACTCCATGTAGATTGGCTAAAACTGTGAATCGCATTACATTTTTGATGAGATGTCAATAAAGTGACATCATACCTAAAGGTTTGGTCATTAAGATGCCATTCTACAGTGAGTGTGTTCAGATGATGTCTCAACATGCTAGCAAGGCTCTTTTTAAATAAAGGATTTGATTTCATCAATATAAGAAATGACAATTTACACAATGCAATTTGAATTTGGAGCACTTTATCTGTGATACAGTTGGACAAGTGAATCTTTTCAGAATTATAGGTACAGTGAAATTGTCATATGTAAAGTGTTTTATAAGCAGAAGTTAATGTTGGTTAGAAAGTTCCAACGTTTGGTTAGTCAAAGAAACGAGATGGAGGTTAAGGTTTTGGGGAACTTTGTGGTTAATTGTTCGAAGTATGCTCTCACAGACTCATAGTGGTGCTAAATAAAGGCATGCGTTATGCAGTATCCTACTCACATTCCAATTTGGACATGCTGTGTGCAATGGAATCTCTTGTTTTGAAATTATTCCGAGCTAAAGGAATGGCATTTAGGTGGAATATCAGATATATGTTGGATAAATGTAGAAATACTTCAATCATTTTAATGCAGTTGGAACTTTGAGTTCCAAGTAATTGAAGAGATAATGGTAGTGAAAGCAGATAAAGGGAATTGTACTGTTGTCATGGATAAATCTGACTGCTTAGATAAGATGAATATTTTATTTCATTCTGGAGTATATGAACACATTAAGAATGATCCTATGGCTAACATAGAGAGGAAAGTTGAAAAATTACTTTCCAAACACAAATCATTCTTCACTCCTGCTCAACAACATAAGTAACTCTTTATCACAGTCCACCACCTTTCGAATATGGACTCCCCAGAATTCACAAACCCAACATGCTGTTAAGACCTGCTGGTTCCTGTTTATTTTGCTTTAGCTGGTTTCCTTCACAACATCCTCAGCACTTTGATTTGCAATGCTAATTCTTACATGAAAAATTGGCTACATTTTAAGCAGTAGATGAATGATGTACATCTGGTAGATTCTCTTATTTTGGTGAGTTTTGTTATACTAAACCTGTTGACTAATGTCCTAATAGACAAAGTCTTGGAGGTGATTAAGAACAAACTCCGAACTAACAACATTTGGAGTGAATGATCTGTTCTCAATGTTTACTCAATTATGGAGCTACTAGAAGTTCGTTTGAAGGCCACCCATTTTCAGTTTGGAGACATTTTACCAACAGAAGGAAGGTATGACAATGGTTAGCTCACTGTCACTTGTGGTCAGTAACAACTGTATGAAGTTTTTTGAACTTGTCAGAGTGTAGATGACACATTTGCTATGTAGAAACGTGGTATTCAAGATCTCCACAGTTTTTTGTACCATCTTAACAGTATGAGGATGTACATAAAATTCACCATGGAAATGGAATCCAATGGATCTACCCATTTTTTGATGTATTAGTTAGAAAGAAGGGGGCCACCTTTGTAACTACGGTCTGTAGGAAATCTGCTCATACTGGATGCTTTCTTCACTCTGAATCTAACCACCCATTGAATGTGAATAGAGGAGTGATATAAAGCTGGGTTCACAGAGCCAATACCTTGTGTCAAAAGAAAGCAGGACAATGTGGCTGAACTGGAGATAGTGAAAATAGACTTGTACAGTGCTACCCTTTGGCATTTAGTGTTGTCAGGTGTCAGCAAGAAGCCAAAAAACAGGGTGAAGCAATTATACATTGATAATAAACCTGTGTGCATGGTGTCTATTCCATATGTTAGAGTGTCAGAGAAATTTAAAAAAACTAGTGAAAATTATAATACTAGGCCTTTTTAAAACAAAATATGCTCTGGGAAGTTGTTTGAGAAAAATGAAACCCAACAAAGATAAATTATATTGATCACAGTGTGTTAGTAAGATTCCATGTGTGGTAGAGAGTATATTGGAGAAACTGGCAGAACATTGGGTGTTAGGGTAAGAGAACATAAGTACAATTTGAGGCAAGGACATTTTGACAAATCTAAATTAGCATTACATGCATTTGAAGAAGGTCAAAAGTTTCATTGGACTCATGCTTGTATTTTCTAGTTTGAATCCAATGCTATATACAGGAAATATAAAGAAGCGGCACACATACTATGTTCTGAGACCCCATTAGTCAGGCAAGCTTGAAAATTTCATCTGTTTGGATACCAGTGATGGAAAAGGAGTTTAAACTTTGTGAATTAGGTTTGTTATTTTTGGCATATTTCTGTTTCCTATACCTTGGGTGGGTTCATATGCTCACCAATAGAGGGTGTTGTTTGTTATACTTTTACCTATTTTATTTTTTATTGTTTACGTTGTAGTTTTTATTTGTTCTGAGTGTGTGACTTACAGACCTAATTTTAAAATGTTCTTTACTGTTATGGTTCCAGTACTTTTAGTCTATTACTGTATTTTATATGTGAGGTAGAGTGCATTTGAAACCTTATGGTACACGGTCACGCATGGGAAGGGAAGTGAAGGGGAAACTGGTGAATGGAGTGGGTAGCCAGTACTCTCACGCTACTTCGGAACGTGGTGTATCCAGCATTACTAACGCTGATGTGTACACCTCAGCTGCCAGCAGTCGCCTGAACTGACGCCCCCCACTGATTTAAATGGACTCGTCCATTTCGGCGAAAGATGAAATCTGGTTTCTGTGCGTGTGCCATCATGTTTAAAACGCAGTCTGCAAATTTGTTGTTTCTCACATGTGATTCATGATTACTTGTTGGTTTTAGTTTTGTCAGTTACTGGTTGGATTAGTGTTTTTCACCTGAAGACAAAAGCAGATTGCTTTCAAAACACTGTGAGTGTTTGTGCTTGGTGATAGTGGTAAAAGTCCTGGTACATAATAGTGATCCTATTCAGCAGTTCTGTTTTGCATGCTGCATGAATCTTAACCCTTTGACGCCGAACGCCTTCTAAACACGTCAGGAGAAAAGGCCCTTTAAAAAGCCGAAAAACATGATATCACATTGTAAACAGTGCGTAGAAGTTTGCAGGAATTTTGTTCACTCCTATTCGTTATACCTCGGTGATTTCTTATGCTGCAGGACCCGTGAAGGTCAGTGTTTCTGTCTGGATCCAGAATGGACCCCTTCCACCTCCTAAACCCCTCCACAACCCTGATTTATACAAGTCAACAAACTGCAACCGTGTATTTGTCCCATCTGGCGTATTTTGTTTCGCACATAAGGAGCTTTGTTTATCGCTGGCACTGGAGTCCATTGTGAGTTGAAGTAGCAACACTGGCTTATGAAACTGAACACTAATTTCGCCCGATATGTTTTCAGTGGCGTACTGTACCCATTTGTTTCAAACAAACTAATGCTCAAAAATC
>JGI20166J26741_11639474_pt1 | contig 11334 bp, 7 predicted proteins | sample TergutCu122P5_FD_26741 | JGI IMG/M metagenome (IMG submission 26741) | reverse complement strand
TCGGCCGTGGCGACGTCCTCCATCAGGTTGTCGATGGCGGCCGCGCCGTTGCCGCGCAGCCAGTTCTCCATGTAGCGCACGCCGACCGAGAGATTGGTCTTCAGGCCCTGCTCCGTGATGGTGGCGCCGCCCCGGCGGGCGGACTCGACGTCCAGCAGGTCGGCCTCGGCCACGTCGACGTCGTCACGCTGGCGGCTGATCTGGTTCGGGCGGGCGCCCAGGACGTTGTCGAACTCGACCTGGGCGACCTCGATCAGGTCGGGGTGGGCCACCCACGTGCCGTCGAAGCCGTCCGTGGCCTCGCGCAACTTGTCGGCCCGGACCTGGGCGAAGGCCCGCTCGGTCACTTCCATGTCCCGCCGGTTGGGGATGAAGGCGCTCATCCCGCCCATGGCGCTGGCGCCGCGGGCGTGGCACGTCTTGACCAAGAGCAAGGCGTAGGCGCGCATGAATGGCTGCACCATCGTGACCTGGGCCCGGTCCGGCAGGATGAACTTGGCGCCCCGGTTGCGCAGCGTCTTGATGATCGAGAACTGGTAGTCCCAGCGCCCGGCGTTCAGCCCCGAGGAATGCGTCCGCAACTCGTAGAGGATCTCGTCCATCTCGAAGGCGGCCGGCAGGGTCTCGATCAGGCAGGTGGCGCGAATCGTGCCGCGCTCCATGCCGATGTAATCCTGGGCGAAATTGAAGATGTCGTTCCACAGCCGGGCTTCCAGGTGGGACTGCATCTTGGGCAGGTAGAAGTACGGGCCGCGTCCCCGCTTGACCAATTCCTTGGCGTTGTGGAAGAAGTACAGCCCGAAATCGACGAACGCGCCGGGGGGCGATTGGGTCGAGCCATCGGGCGCGACGTAGGCCATGTGGTCTTCGACGAGATGCCAGCCACGGGGCCTCGCCACGATCGTCGGCAGGTCGGTCAACGTCGTCGACTTGACCGTGTACTCCTTGCCCTCGGGGCTCATCCAGCGCAGTTGCCCGCGAATCGCGTCGTGCAGCGACAGTTGGCCCTCGACGATATTGCGCCACGTCGGCGACAGGGCGTCCTCGAAGTCGGCCAGCCAGACCTTGGCGGTCGAGTTGAGGGCGTTGCACGTCATCTTCGGATCGGTCGGGCCGGTGATCTCGACCCGCCGGTCCTCCAGGCCCGGCGCGATCGGCGCGACGCGCCAGGTCCGGTCGGCCCTCACACCCGCCGTCGACGTCGGGAAGTGCGGCAGGGCGCCGCCGTCGATGGCTTCCTGGAACCTCTGGCGGCTCTCCAGCAGCTCCAGACGGCGGTGGGCGAAGTTCTCATTGAGCAGAGCCAGGAACTCCAGGGCCGCCGGTGTCAGTATCTCGTCGTAGCGTTGCCCCACGGCGGCCTTGATGGTGATCGAGCCGCGGGCTTTTTCCGTCGTCATGTATGTGTTTCTCCTTCTTCACAGGTCAGGCGGGTCGTGGCCGATGTCGGCCCGGGATAGGCCCGGCACCCTAACAAGGGCGCCAGGCGGCAGGCAAGCGCGCAGGCGGGCGGGCCGCAGCTCGGCTCCGGCCCGCCCGCCTGGCAACACCTTGGCTCAGAATTGGTGAGCCTCGGTCGACCCGGCCAGCGCCGTGGTCGAGGCTTCGGGGTTCAGCGTGGTGGCGATGCGGTCGAAGTAGCCGGTGCCGACCTCGCGCTGGTGGCGCGTGGCGGTGTAGCCGCGGCCCTCGGCGGCGAACTCGGCCTGCTGCAGCGCGACGTAGGCGGTCATGCCGTGGTCGCGGTAGCCATCGGCCAGGTCGAACATCGAGTAGTTGAGCGCGTGGAAACCGGCCAGCGTGATGAACTGGAACTTGTAGCCCATGGCGCCCAGCTCGCGCTGGAAGCGGGCGATCTCGTCGTCGCTCAGCTTGGCCTTCCAGTTGAAGGACGGCGAGCAGTTGTAGGCCAGCATCTGGTCCGGGAAGTCGGCGTGCATCGCCTCGGCGAAGTCCTTGGCCAGCTTCATGTCCGGCTCGGCGGTCTCGACCCAGAGCAGGTCGGCGACGGGCGCGAAGGCCTTGCAGCGGGCCACCACCACGTCCAGGCCCGGCTTCGTGTAGTAGAAGCCCTCGGACGAGCGCTCGCCGGTCAGGAACGGCTTGTCGCGGTCGTCGATGTCGCTCGTGATCAGGTCGGCGCCGAGCGAGTCGGTCCGGGCCACGACCAGGGTCGGCACGCCGGCCACGTCGGCCGCCAGGCGCGCGGCGTTGAGGACCGTGACGTGCTGCTGGGTCGGGATCAGCACCTTGCCACCCATGTGGCCGCACTTCTTGGCGCTGGCCAGCTGGTCCTCCCAGTGGACGCCGGCGGCGCCGGCCTCGATCATGGCCTTCATCAGCTCATAGGCGTTGAGCGGGCCGCCGAAGCCGGCCTCGGCGTCGGCCACGATGGGCGCGTACCAGTCGCGGCTGGCCTGGCCCGCCTCGACGAATTCGACCTGGTCGGCCCGGGCCAGGGCGTTGTTGATGCGCTTGACCACGGCGGGGACGGAGTTGGCGGGATAGAGGGACTGGTCGGGATACGTCTGGGCGCCCAGGTTGGCGTCGGCCGCCACCTGCCAGCCGGACAGATAGATGGCCTTGAGGCCGGCCTTGATCTGCTCGACGGCCATGTTGCCGGTCATGGCGCCCAGGGCGTTGATGTAGGGCTCGGTGTGCAGCAGGTCCCACAGCCGGACGGCTCCACGCTTGGCCAGCGTGTAATCCTCTTGCACGGAGCCGCGCAGCGCGACCACATCCTCGGCCTGATAGTCGCGCCGGACGTTGGCCCAACGCGGATCGTTGTCCCACGACTGCTTAAGTTCGGCAGCGGTTTGCGTCTGGTCGCCAGGAAGCTTGCTCATTCGGTGTACCTCTTCGTCGAGAAATCGGGCTTGATAGTGGGGTTCGGTGAGCACCGAATCCGGAGTGGGTCCAGGCTACTACGGCGTCCGGCGGCTCTCCGACAAATCCCAACTGTCAGATACTCCTGGACCACGATGTGGTCGGGGCCGCCTGCCCCACGCGCCAGGCGGCGGCGGACCTGTCGGCCCGACTGGGTCCGCCCGGGCCCCGCGAGAACGCCTCTTCTCGGCCTTCCTCGGCCTCTTGGCCCGTCCGCCCGACTGTCTCCTCCGGGCCCCACCCCGGTGGCGTTGCCTGCCGCGGCGGCGCCGGTCACACCAAGGCCACGCCGAGCAGGGCGTCGACCGCCCGCACGACCGCCGCCCGACCGCCCGGATCCGGCGGCGGGTCGGCCGCCCAGGCGTCGACCACCGCCAACGCCCGGTCGGACCGCAGGTCGTCCCGCAGGGCGGCCCGGAGCGTGGCGATGACCCCGGACGCCGCGGGATCCGGGTCAGACGCCGCATCGCCCTGGGCGCCGGCCGGACGACTGCCCGGGCCCAACCGGTCAGCCTCGGCGGGGCTTGCCGGGACGCCGCCGACGGGTCGCCCGGACCGCGACCCTCGTGGCGTGGCTTGGGCTTGGCGGCCTGGTTGCCCGGCGACCGGGAGACCCCGCGACCCTCGTGGCATGGCTTGGGCCGCGACCGGGGCGGCTGCCGCCCGCCACACCGCCAGCCGGCGCTCCGCCGCCGACCTGTCGCCCGCCGTCCAGCTCCACTCCGTGCGGTAGTGGTGGGCCAGCAGGGCCAGGCGGATGGCCATGGGCTCCATCCCCTGGTCGATCAGGTGGGAGACGATGACGAGGTTGCCCAAGGACTTGCTCATTTTCTCGCCGTCGAGCCCGACCATGGCCACGTGGGCGTGGGCCAAGGCGGGACGCCGCCCGGTGACGGTCTCCGCCTGGGCGGCGCACATCTCGTGGTGCGGGAAGACCAGGTCGGTGCCGCCGCCCTGGAGGTCGAAGACGGGCCCCAACGTCTCCTGGGCCAGCGCGACGCAGCCGATGTGCCAGCCCGGCCGGCCCCGCCCCAGCGGCGATTCCCAGGAGGGCTCCCCCGGGCGCGCCAGCCGCCAGACCAGCGCGTCGAGCGGGTCGCGCTTGCCCGGCCGGTCGGGGTCGCCGCCACGCTCGGCGAAGACCGCCCGCATGGCCTCGGCGTCGAGACCGGAGAGCGAGCCGAAGCCGGGGGCCAGCCGGTTGGAGCAGTACCAGTCCGGGTACTCGGCATCGTCGGCCTGATAGACCGCGCCGGCGTCGGCCAGCCGCCCGATCCAGCGCGTCACGAGGTCGAGCGATTCCGCCACGCCCGGGTAGTGGTCGGGCGCCAGGACGCGCAGGGCCGCCATGTCGGCCCGGAAGACGTCGGTCTGCTCGGCCGCCAGGGCCCTCCAGTCGACCCCGCTCTGCCTGGCCCGCACCAGCAAGGGATCGTCGACGTCCGTCACGTTCTGGGTGTAGACCACGCTCAGGCCGAGATCGCGCCAGGCCCGGTTGACCAGGTCGAACGTCACGTAGGTGAAGGCGTGGCCGAGGTGGCTGGCGTCGTACGGCGTGATGCCGCAGACGTACAGCCGGGCCGTCCCGCCGGCCGGGCCGACCGGCACCCGTTGGCCGGAGGCGGTGTCGGTCAAGACCAACCGGCCACAGTCCGGCGGCAGTACGGGCAGGGGCGGCGACGGCCAGGCGAGCATGCGCTGGAGCCTAGCGGGCGGTCACGGCTCATGGTGCGGGATCAGCGGGTGGCCGGGGTCCGGCCAGGCCGCGGGACCGCCCTCGTGGCAGCGCCAGCGCCGCACCGCCGCGCGTCGGGCGGGCCGTGGCCCGGAACCGCCCCAGACAGCCACCTCGTAGACTGCCCGGGTGGCGCGCCGACAGTCGAAACACCTCGCCAGTCCCCGGCCTCTCCTGTCGAGCCACGCCCACGCCGAGGACAAGGCCGACGGGCGCTGGTTGGTGCGCTCGATGCCGGGCGACCGCGCCGTCAAGGACTACCGCTGCCCGGGCTGCGACGCCCTGATCCGCCCCGGCACCCCCCACGTGGTGGTCTGGCCGGACGCCGTCCTGCCGGGCGACCAGCGGGCCGTCGACGAGCGGCGCCACTGGCACACGGCCTGTTGGGGACGCCGCCGCTGACAGATTCATCAGGAACGTGGCTTCGAGCCTTCGGCCGGGCGGCTCCGGCGGCGAGTCACACCACCTGCCTGAGCCAGCGGACGGGCTCGGCCTCCCCGGCCCAGCGGAAGGGTTCCAACTCCTCGTCCCAGCTCGCTCCCAGCAAGAGGGACAAGGCCTCGACCAGCCGCGCCGGGTCGCCCTCGGCGTGGCGCAGGGCGACCCGCAGTTGGTTCTCGGTCACGACCAGGTCGCCGCTCGGGCCGGTCTGGGCGTGGAAGAGCCCCAGGTCGGGCGTGTAGGCGAAGCGCAACCCCTCCGTGGCGGCGGTCGGCTCCTCGGTCACCTCGAAGCGCAGCTGGGGGAAACGCCGCAAGGTCGTGACCAGGCGGCTGGCCGTGCCGACCGGGCCGTGCCACGGGGTCTCGGCCCGGTAGCTGGCGGTCTCGGCTTCCTGCGGAACCCAGTCCAAGCGCAGGGGCATCCCCAGCGCGGCGCTGATCGCCCATTCGATGTGGGGGCACAACGCCGCCGGAGCGGAGTGGATGAAAGTGACGCCGCTCGTCGGGTTGTTCATGACGTTCCTCCTCGGTCCGGCTGCCTTCCCCTGACATCCGTTCCGACGGAGAGTTGTCGCTATTGTGCCCTACGTCGCCGGTCTCCCGCCAGGCCCCCTTCCATTTCCCCGGCCGGCCCGGCCTCAGCCCTGATCCACCGAAGATCGGCGTGGCGAGCGGCACCCAACGGGTGTAGTGGCGGTACGGGCGGCGCGATTCAGACTGGACGTTTTCTGAGCGTCGCCGACACCGCCAATGCGCCCGGTGGGGGTCGCTCGGTAGTCGAGATTCGGTGGATCAGGGCTCAGCCCTTGACCGCGCCGGCCGTGACGCCCTTGATGATGTGGCGTTGGCCGATCAGGTAGAAGACCACGATGGGGACGATCGACAGGACCAGCATGGCCATGAAGCCCCCCATGTCCTTTTGGCCGTAGGAGCCCTGCATGTAGTTCTGCACGGCGATCGGGATGGTCTTGTAGTTCGACCCGATCACGAGGTACGGCAACCGGTAGTCGTTCCAGATCCACATGGCGTTGAGAATGGCCACCGTCACGGCCGTCGGGCGCAGCACCGGGAAGATGACCGAGAAGAACACTTTCCAGGGCGAGGCGCCGTCGATCAGGGCGGCCTCCTCGAGTTCGATCGGGATCGACCGGATGAACCCCGTGAAAATGAAGACGCTGAGCCCGGCGCCGAACCCCGTGTACAACAAGATGATGCCGAACGGGTTGTCCAGGTGGGTCCGGTTGGCCACCCACGTCATCGTGAACATCACCATGTCGAAGGGCACGATCATCGAGAAGACGAACAGGTAGAACAACACCGACGTGTACCAGGCTTTGACCCGGGCGATGTACCAGGCCGTCATGGGCGTCAGCACGCAGATGACCGCGACCGACACCACCGTGATGAACGCCGAGAGCCCCAGCGCCGAGAAGAAACCGGTCCGGGAAACGCCGGACGTGAAATTGGTCAGGCCCGCCGAACTGGCCGAGTTGGGCCAGGCGAACGGCGTGCTCGTGATGAAGAGGTTGCCCTTGAACGAGTTCATCAGGACCAGGCCGAAAGGCACCAGCCAGAGAATGGCCAAGACCAACAGCCCCCAGAAACCAATCAGCCGGAAAGCCCGCTTCCGCTCCTCCATCAGTGCTCCTCCCTCGATCGCGTGGCCCGCAGCTGGACAAAGGCGATGGCGGCCACGATCACGAAGAACATGACGGCCTTGGCCTGACCCACGCCCTGGTGGTTGCGGATCGCGTAGAACGTCCGGAAGATGTCGAGCGACAGGCCCGACGTCGTGTAGACGCCGCCCTGCTGGGGGGCGCCGGCGGTCAGCGACAGGTTCTGGTCGAACAGTTTGAGGCTGTTGGTCAGCGTCAGGAAGGTGCAGATCGTGATCGAACTGGCCACCATCGGAATCGTCACCCGCAACAAGCGCGGCCAGAAACGCGCGCCGTCAATGTCCGCCGCCTCGATCACATCACCGGGGATGTTCTGGATGCCGGCGATGTAGATGATCATCATGTAGCCGATCATTTGCCAACTGTTGACGATGACCAGACCCCAGAAGCCGTAGGCCGGGTTGTAGGTCAGATCGTGTTGGACCAGCTTGCCCAAGATGGCGTTGAGCAGCAGTTGCCAGATGTAGCCGAGGACGATGCCGCCGATCAGATTGGGCAGGAAGAAGACCGCGCGGAACAGATTGGTCGCGCGGATGGCCTTGGTCAGCAGCATGGCGAACGTGAACGCCAGGACATTGACCACGATGACCGACACCGCCGTGAAGCGAACGCTGAACCACAGGGCGCGCAGGAAGGTCGTGTTCTCCGTGAAGGCCCGCGTGTAGTTGCCGACACCGATCCAGCGGGCGTCGGTGATGACCTGGAACTTCGTGAACGACAGGTAGAGGCCCATCGCGAAAGGCACGAGGAACGCCAGCAGGAAGGCCAGTGAGGTCGGCAGGGCGAAAGCCGGGAACCATTTCTTGAGGTAGGTGGAAACTCGCATCGCGACTCCGTCAGGAGGCGTCGCCGGCGGGCGCGGGCCCCGTCGCCGGGAACCCGCGCCCGACGTCTACGCCACGCGCCTTAGCCGGCCGCCGCGGCCTCGGTCTTCCAGGTCGAGACCGCCGATTGGACCACCTCGTCCCAGGTCATCTTGCCCTGCGCGTAGGACAGCAAATCGCCGCCGAAACCGGTCTTCCAGTTTTCCGACGGCATCACCGTGAACACCCACGGCACCGAGACGACGTTGGGGTCGTTCATCCACTTGCCGACCTCCTTGGCCAGAGGATCGTCAGGCGTCTCGTCGGCCTTGAAGGTGTCGAACGGCGCGATGAAGCCCAGGTCGTTGAGCACGAAGGACTTGCCCTTGTCGGACGAGAACACCCACCAGAAGAAATCGAGCGAAGCCTTCTGGTCGGCCGCCGAGGCCTTGTTGCTGATCGCCAGGTAGTTCTCCGTGCCCACGCAGATGCCCTGGCCGTCTTCGCCCTCCACGCCGGTGTAGAGCGGCAGGAAGTGGACGTCGGCGGCCTGCACAATGTTGCCGGCGACCTTGTTGACCTGGTTCCAGCCCCAGTTGCCGTTTTGGACCATGGCCGTCTTGCCCTGGGCGAACTCGGCCATCGCGTCATCGACCGTCTTCGAGCCCAACTGGCCGCGATCCGTCGTGGAATCGGTCAGGTAGAGGTCGAACAGGTTCCTGAAGTTGTCGGCGTAGGAGAAGGTGATCTCCGCCGGCGTGCCCGCCGTCAGGTCGATACCGTCCTCGTCGAACTCGTAGTACAGCGGCACATTCATGAGGTGGGTCTGCCAGCGCCAGTCTTCGCCGGGCTTGAGCGAAGTCACGGAGAAAGCGCCATCGATGCCGAGATCGGCCTTGTGCGCCTGCATGTCGTCCGCCACCTGCTTCAGCGTGGCGAAATCCATGATGTCCGTCGCCTGGGTGATCGAGACGGCCTTGTCCGGCAACGCGAAGTACTTCTTCATGATGGCGTCGTTGTAGATGATGCCGTAGCCCTCGACCACATAGGGCACGCCATAGACTTTGCCGTCGGCGCCCGTGATGACATCGTCGGGATTGACGAGGTGGTTGTAGATGTCAGAGTTGCTGAGATCGGCCGTGTAGTCCGACCAATTCGAGTAGCCGACTGGGCCGTTCATCGTGAAAGCCGTGGGGGCGTCCGACTTGGCCATCTCCGAGGTCAACGTCTGCTCGTAGGTGCCCGAGGCGGCCGTCACCACTTTGACCGGCACGCCGGTCTCCTTGGTGTACTCCGTGGCAATTTTCTGCCAGACCTCGGCCACTTCGGGTTTGAAATTGAGGAAGTAGACTTGGCCGCCGGAATCGCCACTGCCACCGCCGCCGCAAGCCGCCAGGCCGCTCAGGGCAAGACCCAGTGCGGCGGCCATGACCACAAATCTCTTCTGCATGAATATTCCTCCTCGTCGATTGGTGAAACGCCCCTGAAGGATTTGGCGCTCAGGACTGTCCGAGCCACGGGCCGTCGACCGGCTGGCGGGCTGATCCCAGGGGCTGGGGGCTGGGCTCTCACCCCCCAGACATTGGGCTCGGGCACGCCCGATCCGCCGTTCCGTAGCGGGGGCCGGGCCTGAACACCAGCCTCACGGACCACCGGGGGGGTGATCGGAACGTCGACCGGACCGCCGAACTCGGCGGTCGGTCCGCCTCTTATCGAACCCTAAAGTCAGGCCCTTGGCCAGCCCGGATGGGATTTCGCCGGGTCACGGTTTGATAACGACGCCAACCCTTCACCGGGAATCACCCCGCTCTAACAAGACCGTCACGAGACGGTCATGAACGACGCGGGCCGGCGACCAACATCATCGTCCCTCGCCCGCCGCGCGACTGACGACTGGGCCTCCATGGCGAAACGACGCCCGGCGATCGAGAATTCCTTGACGGACTGCTATTTCGGCGGCGGGGAATTGTCGGTCGGGCGGAGGTGCGGGGCCAGTCGCCTATGCTCGTCGCCATGGTTGTCGCGCCCTACGGCTCTTGGCCCTCCCCGCTGTCGGTCGACCTCGTGGCCAGCGGTGGCCTCAGCCTGCCGGGCGGCTTCGTCGACGGCGACGACCTCTACTGGCTGGTGGGCGACCCGGCCCAGCGGGGGCGCGTCTCCTTGTTACGGCGCCGGGCCGGGACGACCGGCGACTCTGTGGGACGGGACCTGGCCACCGACGGCGGCCGCGCCGGCGGCTCGCCGGTCGACGCCGCGCGACCGACGACGACCGACTCGCTGGGGTCGGACCGGGCGGCGGCTTGGGCCACGGCAGCGGCCGTCGAACTCACTCCCGACCACAACTTGCGCAGCCGCGTCCACGAGTACGGCGGCTTGCCCGCCGCCGCCTGGGGCGGCGTCGTCGTCTACACCGACTACGCCAGCGGCCATGTCTTCGTCCTGGAGGACGCCGCCCCGGCCCGCCCCCTCGTGGCGGTCGAGGGGCTGCGCCACGGCGGCTTCTCCGTCCTGCCGACCCGGCGCCAGGTGGTCTGCCTGCAAGAAGACCACCGCCAGCCCGGCGGCGTCGTCGACCGGCTCGTCGTGCTCGACCTCGACGGCGACAACCACGACGGCGGCCGCGTCCTGGCCGAGGGCGCCGATTTCTACTACGCCCCCCAGGTCTCGGCCACGGGCGACGTGGTCTGGCTGGAATGGGACCACCCTCACATGCCCTGGGACGTGACGCGCCTGCGCGCCCGCCACCTCGACGGCGGCCCGGTGCGCCAGATCGCCGGGGACGGACGGGTGGCCCAGGTCTATCCGTCGTGGGGGCCCGACGGCTCGATCCTCTACCTGTCCGACGAATCGGGCTTCTGGAACTTCCACCGCTTCGAGGCGGGCGTCGACCGGCCGCTCCACCGCCATCCCCACGACTTCGCCGGCCCCCCCTGGATCCTGCAGCCGCCCCCCTACGCCCTCTTGCCCGACGGCTCGATCGGCTGCTCGTGGCTGGCCGACGGTTGGCCCCACCTCGGGCTCCTGCGCCCGGACGGACGGCTCGACGAGCTGGCCTTGATCCCCGACCAGGGAGGACCCGACGGCGCGGCGCCGCGGCTCGTGGAGGACGACCGGGCGGCGACCGGCCAGCCGCCGCCGGACGGCGCGCCTGTCCTGGCCACCGTCGAGTTGACGCCGGCCCAGACCGACCCCGGCGAGTCGGCGGGCGGGCGGCCGCTGACGCCGGTCTCCGTCGTCGGCCTCGGCTTCCCCGACCGACCGGGCGGTCTTTTCACGCTCGACTGGGCCCGCCGGTCCCTCCACGAGGTCGCCCGGTCGTCGGCCGTCGAGCTGGCGCCCGGCCTCGTCGCCCGGCCGCGGGACTTCACCTGGCCGTCGCCCGACGGGCCGGTCCACGCCTGGTTCTACCCCCCCACCCATCCCGACCGCGTCGGCCCGACCGACGAGCGCCCGCCGGTCCTGGTGTGGAGCCACGGCGGCCCGACCTCGTTCGCCCGGCCGGGCTTCGACCTGGCCAAGCTGTTCTGGACCTCGCGCGGCGTCGGGCTGCTCGACGTCAACTACGGCGGTTCCAGCGGCTTCGGCCGGGCGTACCGCGAGCGGCTGGCCGGGCGCTGGGGGGTGGTCGACGTCCGCGACTGCGCCGAAGGCCCGAGGCGACTGGCCGAGGCCGGACTGGCCGACCCGGCCCGGCTGGCCATCGAGGGCGGCTCCGCCGGCGGCTTCACCACGCTGGCCTGCCTCTGCTTCACGGACGCCTTCGCCGCCGGCGTGACGCGCTACGGCGTCGG
>JGI20166J26741_11639363_pt1 | contig 11334 bp, 5 predicted proteins | sample TergutCu122P5_FD_26741 | JGI IMG/M metagenome (IMG submission 26741) | reverse complement strand
ACAGGATACCATATGCTGTAAAAATCTCAGTCTTACGCTACTGAAGATGGGCAAAAGATTGCCCGAAACATGTTGAGCTGATCTTGTAGATCAATAAATTATTGTTGCATCTAGTTGGTTATTCTATATTACTTTACCTACATTGATGATGCACTGTCAATCACAAATGATGTTTCTTTTGTATGTTATGAAGGTGTGGTTATTGCTTAGCCTTCAGCTGGAAAAGAGCTCCTCAGAATGTCAAAAGCAGTGTGGTAGCATGGGTCTAAAATGCTGATGGACATTTTAAATACCTCCACTAGAAGTGAGAATCACGCAGGAGAGTACTAAAGTTATATTCAATAGTGCAGCGCGGTGTAAGGGTGTGAAAAATACTACAGCAGCATAGACAAGCAGATCCTCTCAAATAACATGTTATATTAGAGTAGAATTTAAAATATTAAATGCTTTTCCAAACTAGAATTTGAGTCATAAATTTGGCTTTGAAATATCCCCTATTTAGATTGCTTGACTTTAAAAACTTAAAAGTGTATTCTCCCGCCACATACTGAAAATTAAATATTTTATAGAAATCAAAAATGTATTGTCACTGTGCTCCATTGTGGTACTATTGTTTTTATGTCAGAAAAGTCTGTAACATATTCATCTTGCAAAGGTCTGCATATTTCAACAGAAAATTTGTTCAGTTTAAACAAGATTAATGGAGTAGATGAATGCTTGGGTTCTGAAGCCCCATAAACTGAATACTAGATCTGCCATGGAGCAGAATCCAGTTCTTGCAGTTGTTACATATAAAATTCACTTTTTGAGTCAATTCACAGTCCTGATTAGACATTACATTCCCAGCAGATGTTACTAAGGGGCTGCTGATGTTAGATTTCATGAAAAGCTGTTTAGCCAAAAGAAATGTAAACTGAAAGAATGAACATTTTAAACTTTTATTGAACTGAATGCACACAAAGTTTGGAACTGTCCGATGTGCTAACGGTTGTCAGATCCTGTATCTACACATGGTACTGGGGAAAGATTCAGGTAATTTAATTACCTTTTGCCAAAGACCAGTTCTGTATATATTTGAATATTTGAATTAATACGTGAGAATCCATTCATATTTTCATGCTTATGTTTCACACTTTTCTGTGTATCTTTATATGGACCCTGGTATAGACATGGCATTTTCCAAATTATTGTAATAGCAAGGCAGTTTTGTTTTGCAAGCAGAAGTGGGATTATGATTGAAATGGAAATGTAAAATTTACTTCAGTAAATTGCAATTCAGATGGTTGGAACACAAAAGATATGCAAGATAACTAATATTTTCTTGAGAATAGTAATTGGCTTCTGTCTTGATGGAAATACATGTCATCAAGAGTGTTGGTGTTGAACTCTCTGCTGTGTAAGCCCATTTTGGTGGAGGCACTTTACTGAGGTTTTGGAACTGCCTCACTGTATGTGTGCTGTTATATATTCAATATTCACCTTAGTCCTTTACTTCAGTGACCTGATTCTCCTGTTAAAAGATATGAAAATAATGGCTTGTGGGCCGTTTAGAATTAGTTTGGAAGAACACCACAATATTATTTGTATCAGTCAGGTGGTTTCTTTGCAGTCAGAATAAATGGCATGTTGAATATGGTGGCAGCAGAGGGCTGCAATACCAGCCTGGGTGGTGATTTGAGGTGGCTCAATCACTGTGTAGAGCAGTCTGTCCCAGAACTTGTCTCTTACATTTACAAGTGAGTTCTGTGTGATGAGCCCCTGTTCTTGCCAGATGAAATTAATTGTTTCATCTAATGACTGTTGATTGCAGGAGTGAGATGCTTTTTCTAATACTCTTGTATGAATTATACATATTTGTAGATATAATGAAGCACATGAAAATAGTAATATATATATATGTGAAGTATATGTACAGTATATATTTCAAACATGTATATTTTTTCATTACCTCTTCAGCGATAAGCAAGCTCTTCCTAATACAATCAACAACTATTTTGTGTGTGTGTGTGTGTGTGTGCGTGTGTGTGTGTGTGTGTGCGCGTGCGTGCATGTGCACGCACTTGTTTGGAAACGTGACCACCTGGAAATTGTATGTAAGAGTGAGCAGGATAGTGGCATGAGCAGTACTAGTGACATACTGTTTCATAACCAAGTAAATGAAAGTGAATTAATATTTTACCATTCACAGAACCTGGAAGTTCATTGACACATTCACAAGAACTTGTGGTGTATCCACTACCTTCTGAGTTGTGACATCATGCAGTCTGATAGAAGTGTGCTGATTTGTCAGGTATGTGCTACCTCCATCAACCATCAGGTAGATGGTGGAGGCAGCACATCCCAAAAGACAGGTGTGTTCATAGTAACTACCATGAAAGTATAAAATCTCACAGTATAGCAGCAAATGAAATGTGTCAAATGTGTACTTTTTCAATATGCCAGGTTTTGCCATATGCTGTTTCTCATTCCTACATTCAGAAGCTCCGAAACATCAATGCATAAGTCACCATACTGTACTCTGTTCTAAGTCTGTGTAATGTCACTCAAAAGAAAGAGTTTGTAAGCAAGACATGGCAATGAAAGCTCAGGTTATAAACACTGAGTACGTCACATGGCATGTCATCTTATTTTGAAGTGGCACAACACTTTCCACAGGATCTTATGTTTGTTCATTTCCACTTCTGCAGCTGTGTTCACTGATATTGGTGTTTTCAGTTTCCATACATCCAGAAATTGCTGATTGTTTCTTCTGTTATGTTGTCAAAGACTCCTTCCCTCTCAGTATACTTCTTTGCCAATTTTACATGGTCACATGTACTGACTGCTGCTCCTCTGTTGTCATACCGTAAAGCTGCTCCTTGTGTAGCTGACCAGCATCTTCTGGTCTTAACTGGAAATGCTGTGTGATCCAACACACTCCTTCACTATAGCTGACATGAAGCCAATATCATTGAAGTCTGGTTTATGTGATTGTACATGTGGCATGTCTGCTGTGTTCCCGAAACAAATTGGCACAATATTGCACTTTGTTGGGCTTGATATGTTGTAGAAGGGCATATAGTTCTGGTTTGAGCATATTGTCATAGACGTGAACTGTATCTGGCTGTGACCATTCTTTTGGTTGTGTTTGTGTGGTGTTTGAATTTGGCAGTTCATGTTGTGGTGTAGAGTGTTAGTGTTTTCAGTAGCATGTGGCAGGAAGATTTTTCAATCAGATTTTCTTTCATCCACTGCTCATGCTTATGCTGGGTCATTTGTGATGGTAATCACCAGTTACGTAGATTGCTGTCAAATAAAGTAGGCATTTTGGATGAAGCCATTTTTCCCCAGCGGCATGCATAGTAATGAGATATTATTCTTTTGAGTTTATCACAAGTTTCCCATTCAGGAAATCACTGCTACATGATGTATTCTACACATTTGAGCTCTTGAAAAGGCTAGTGAGATGAACTGAGGGCAGGTACCAGGATTGCCAGTTACAATTTGTCTTTTGTTTTTATGGGAACTGTCGTGGCAGTGCAGTTAATAGTCCTTGAAATAACTTTTACTTTTGCACTTCTGTGTATACTGCCAAGAGATAATTTAATTTATTTTTAGCAGGTTTTATGTAATTATATTGTCAAAATTCTGTGCTTCATGTACTAAAATAATTTTGCATGTTGCTGCCATCTAGAAAGAAGTTCATAAAGAAGATCGGTGGTTGTGATTTGCCATAGTGATTGAATATTCTCTGTTCTGTAAATAGATTGTATTGTGTTTGTGTGTGTATATGCACGCGTGCATGTGTGTGCGTATACACATACGTGCATGAGTGTGTGTTTTTTTCTTTCTTTCTTTCTTTCTTTCTTTCTTTCTTCCATTTTTATGGGAGGTCGGTTTGTTTTCACATGCTGCACATGAGGTTTGCTTTTTACTCGTGCATTGTATGAAACAGTAGTTACTGTTTATATTCATTTCTTGTGTTCACTCCTTGTTGGAAAGTAAAATTTAGCAGCCTGCTTAAGGTCAGTGAATGTACAATTTTCATGCATTGGAGAGAATAATATGAAATTGGTGTAATTCATTGTGCCATAGATAGTGTCTTCTTACGGTCATACTTCGCCTAATGGAAAAGTTTTGTTGTGATACGATACAAGTATCATGATATCTTTGCCTTGTCCTTTGAAGAATATTATACAGTTATACAGTCTTTATTTATATGTTCTTCTGATTTGTGTCATTGCCCATATGGTTCTACATCCTATGAGTGTTGAAATTCTTGTGTCAGAGCCCCATGTTTGAATTTGGTCTCTGTCCATTCACAAGTTCCATGCTTACATATGTGTAGATGGAAAAATTGCCAAAAATTAATGTTTAGAAACTGTGAAGTATTATTTATAATGCACCAAGGTGGGTACTAATTACTACCTCTCATGACAGTATGTCACTGTCAAAGAGGAATTTGATGACCCTGAGAGCAGACAACCAAGTAGCTGGCTTAGGCAGTATTGCTGCTGACTTATTCATGAGGTGTTAATTTTGTATCTCATCCAGAACACTGGTTCCCCTGAGTGAGGTTTTTTGTGGTTTTCCTTTGTCCCTCCAGGCAAATTCAAGGACTGTCCTTTGACACAGATTGCAGCAGCATCCTCCACTTCTTTCCTATGTCATTAGTCATTATTGGTTGTACCATTCATCACTATAGTGTGAGCTGTAGACTGTTGGAGAAACCATGAGACACCAAGGGTAGCATTCTGTTCTGCATGTCCATATTTCATGTCAGCTACCCAGTTCCAGAAATGGTACCTTCTAATCACTGCCTTCTTTGTTACAGTTTATTAGTGTGGTAGTTGCATGTTTACTACTTGTGGAAAGAACAAATGGTGTACAAAGTGAGAAAGCAAAGGAGGATTAAATTGTCAGTTACTATAATCCACTGAATCTGTTACACTCCTGGTAGAAAAACTGCGAAGAATGAACTGTTCCTAGGTTGTCAGGCATGTTATTCTAAAGTAGTGTTATACGATCAAAAATATGCCTTCATAGGGGTGTAGAATGAACCCTATGTCTTTAGATAACAAATACAGCAGTTTGTTCTGTCCAGTAGCAATTTAAAAGATGTAAGAGAGTAAGATACATTGTCTCCAGTTCACATTTGTCATGCCAAGATCACTGAATCCAAAATACATCCAATTAATAACAGAAAACTTTTTTTGATTACACCTCAGAACTTTTAAATAAATTGGTTTATGTAAGCAGGTGTTTCGCAGATTAATGTCCCAAACAAATCTCTTTGCTTAAGATAACAAAGTGTAAAATGGTGTGTAAAAGAATAAAATTTACTGTCAGACCTTGGACAGTGACCACCAGATAAATGGCGCTCTGCTTACTATGTTCTATATGTGAGCTACATGTGGAGACCCATGAGGTGCCAAGTGTTGGCTGTACAGATTTATCTGAGGCCAGGAAAAGAACGACTTTCTAATGCTTCCATGATCATGATTAAGAGTGTGCAGTGGCACAGCGTTTGTGTGATGCTTGAATTGGAGAGCGTAATTCTAAAAGTAAACAGCAATAGCAGAATGTGTTACGTTAATACGTTACTTCAATACTCTAATGTAGTTTTACACTGACTGTAAAAGATGTCATGGTTACAATTGTATAGATGTAAAATATAACAGCATGTTTATTTGAGAAAGGGTGAATGTTGAACTCTGTGCCAAATTGTTGATAACTTGTTAGTTTAACAGAATTAAACCCTTAATATTCACTTTGTTGAAAACTGTATCTAGATTTTTATGTGACTTCACTACTAAGCTGTTAAGGTATTTTTACAAATGACCAAAGAATATATCTGCTGTCCTCCTTGATAATAATTTGTGTAAACTAATTTGAAAAGTTTGGGTTAGAAGTATCTTTTATTCTCAATAAGAACTGAGATCCTCCTTGATTTCTGCAGCTTGTGGAATATTAAAAGAAAGCGGTCAAGGCAATGGTTAAGTTGTCTACAATTAAGCACCATTCCAGAAGAGCATATGGCAGAGTCGAGGTAGGCTCTATGCAGCCTTAGCTTTAATACTAAATGGAGGTAAATGGTCAGCTTTGTGCCCCAGGTACTTTATCCCCAGGGTAAAGTTGTTGGTACCCATTCCATAGGTAGCTGGGTGGGCACCCAGAGTTGGCTTTAATGTTTATCAAATGAAAACGAAGAGCCCCAGAGTTTGCATCTCTGTGGCACTGATTTTCATTTTGGTGTATCTCTACCATATTCGTGTTCATGGGGTACAAGAAGTCACCATACCCACGTATGTAATTGGATATATTATTTTCATGACATTGCTGTCTGGTGATATTTTTATGTGTTGTTGATGCTGTGAAATAAATGACTGTCAAAAATGAACAATATATCAAATGCAGGCAAGCAAGTCTCTTTTAGTTGTGAGTGATTCATTAGTTTGCGTTCTTACAAAATGGCAGGTACAAGTCAATATTTGGTCAAGGTGTGCTTAGTTGCAAGTGTCTGGTCCATAACAGACCGCATGCCGGACATATATTGCAGCAAGGGATGATAATGTTCCAGCATAGGTTGCAGAAGCCACCTCCACCTATGTGAGGGTAAAGTCACTTCTTGTGCACCTGTATGCATGTGTAATGTCTTTGGATTTTAATGAATACACGTGAGCATTCGCCTTGTGGCCAAGAATTGAAATTGTTACGGAGAGACTCTGACAGTTAAAGCCTAGTCAAATTGGTTTGTTAGAAGTGTCAAGTTTTCCTTTGTCAAAGCACAATTTAGAAAAGATCCCTTGTTAAGAGCCAAATTGTAACATTTTTTAATGAATATATTTATTTTATCATGTGAAATAACCCATACTTCTTGTTGTGTGTTACATAATCTTATAAAATATCCTGTATGCTGTGGTTTGTTGCTAAGATGTTTGTGAGTGAACATTACATACAGTATAGGAACTGTCATTGTATTACATTCTGTTGATCTTAAACAAAGGATCTATTTGGAATATGCAACTGCTCTGTATAGTTAACTGTATAATGATATAAGAAAGACAAATTTGTCAATGTCCTTAAGTACTGCACCATGAAGGTGTGTGAGGGGAGTGGAGGTTAGTGGTCGGCTTCATGCTGTGGCTTCTTTATTTTGAGGGAGAGTCCTCTAATGCCCATTGGACAGAAGACTGGATGGTCCTCAGAGATGATCTGGATATAGTAGTGAAAGAAAATGTTTCGCTTATGCCAGACATGAAAAACAGTTTTCCAACCTGCAGCAAGTCGCCTCAGGGAGTGTGTTACCCTGGCTTATGTACCAGTATCCAAAAATCATATTGGCAGCCTTGCCTACTCTTCCAGCTTAAAAACAGATTTCTTAAACCTAATGCTACTTTTGGACTTATTTCAGATAATATTCTGCAATGATATTGCTATTCAGTCGGTTAAAACATTTTGTAGTTCTATATTTATTTTTACGCGTGGTACTTTGCATTAATTATAAGACACAGTTTTCATTCAATAATCTTATTCGTTGTGGTTTACTTGTATCCAGTGTTTATACAGGCTTCTAGCCTGTATAAACACTGCATTCAGCTGACTATAACACCAGGTTTATGTACTTGTATTTTTATGTTCAAAAGGGGATCATCTTTTATTAGCAAATGAAGGTACAATTTAAATATTTCTGGGAAAATAGACCACACAATTGTTTAACAGATTCATTCATTCTTTCATGGTGTTTATAATATGGGGTTTAAATTAAAGGTGTGCCAAAATGTTTGAAACACAACACATTTTCATATTTTCTTGGGAAGACATATGGAATTAGTTGGTTTTGACTAAGAGTCAGGTGCTGGTGTGTTGATTGCATAAATGAGTGAAGAGGTTGTTATAGGCACAGTCTTTCTGTTACATATTTTTATTTGTATGCAAGACGTTCATGTACCTATCAATTATTACACAGTTTAAAATAATGATGTTATTTAAACGAGAATAAACTTTAAATCTACTGGAACCTTGTATTTGCACGACACATAGCCTCGGCCCTCCAATTCTGCCAGCATTTACTAAGCATTGTTACTTTTCAAACATTTTACAAAAATAATCATTACTATTTTATTCAAGGCTGTGGTGTAATGCATATTTTTGGTCTAGATTTTGAATTTGAAATTTGGAACTCACTGAAATAGTTAGTTCTCATTAATTGTTTTTTAACCTTGTTGACTTCCGTAATTGTGTACCTTTAGGAAAAAGCACTGTGGGGTCAGTATGTAGGAAGGGAGGGAAGACTGAAAATAGTCATGAGGTGCGGACATTGCAAAAAAATATTTTTTGAATCTACCGTTGTTTCATGATGGGACAAGATAAAAGTTTTGATTTGTGCGGACAATTATTTATTAAATCTTAATCTGCGAATGTAGGTTGAGGTCATTGCAGCATAATTTCGTTCCCCCCACCCCCTCAAATTTCTCAAGGAACAAATGTCAGAAGTGGAAACTGCCATTGTCTTAGAGATGATGTTTTGGGCAGATGGCTGTCAGCTTCCTGCTTTCACAACTGAGCTTTTTGGATTGGCAACATATTGCTGGTGTTTTCATCCAAGTCCCTTTTTTTCCTTTGTCATTTTGCTCAGTAGTTTCTGTCCTATTATGTTGTAAACCTTGAGTATTTCTTTGAGTAAAAATCTTAACTTGCCACAAAAGTCATCGGGACTTAGAGTGTTCAGTAGCTTCCATGTTACATATTTTATCAATGCTTTATATGTTGTATTGTTCATAATCCAAGAGAGTTTGTTGAATGTGTACTTGTTGAAAGTACCTGATATGCAGAACTGAAGTATTTGCGCACAAGACACAAAGGTAGCCAAAGTGAAATGTATATAGTATGGAAAACAAACTTATCTTGCATTTTGTTTTGTGGTATACCATTTATATCCACAAACTTATATTTCATTTTGCAAAATTGTAGCATTTATAGGAGTCAGAATATTGTTTTATGATCACTCTGCTATGTGGAAGGTTGTGACTTTTAAATTATATGCTGAGAACGTCGCTTTGCCTGCTGTGTTTTATCTTTAAAGTTTGGCACATTTTCCTTCACAGATGACAATTTTGTTAAGACATGTGGGATGACTTTCAACAAAGCTGGCTTTGAGTTTGTAAACCATCTATTTTCTTATTGGTGAATTATTTAAAAACAAATATGCACAAGTATCAAATATCATATACACAGGAATATTATTTGATGAACTGCTTCTTTAATATTTATATTTTTGACAGTGTGTGTTGCATCCATTTTTCCAAATTTTGCTCGTGTTATTGCATTCTAATTGTGTAGCCAGTTTTGCATTTATCAAGTATTAAGCCAAACAGTTACCTGTTCGTAAGAATTTTATTTTATTCTTTATCCTCATTCCCATTGTTTATTTTATGTTGTGGCTGCTATGTTTTGTCCTTTTACTCATATGTTCAGCCATTTTGAGGTAATATTATGAAGCATTTGTGATTTAACCAAATACAACTAAGGACTATTTTGGCAATTTGGATAGGCAAGTCTGATTATAACTAGGCCTTGCATATTATTAAAAACCTCCAAATACTGCAGTCTGAGTGAATGGAGAATGGGCACTGAATCCGGTGCATTATAATTGCTGTACTTGCTCTTGACACAATGTTTATTTTAATATGTGTTAATTAAAATGTTGTTATTTTGCTCTTGTTTGTATTTTAAAATTGCCACTTTCATCTTCCCTTGTGAAAGTAAGAGTTTTGAAAGGTGTGAAAGATGTAATTGTTATGAGTGTTGCTCCTTGTCTTCCATTTGTTGCTGGTTTGTTTTGCAGAGGTGTGACTTGCCTTTAGTTCTACATTTAAAGGGAGAGTTTTGGTATTTCAACACTTGATATAGATGTTTCCTCTCATACACAGTGTGCAGATGTAATTTTGCTGAAGTATGAATGTTTTGGTATTGAGCAGTTTTATTCGTAAAAATGAGTCTGATGTAAATCCAACAGGATGTAAAATATTGTTCAGTCCTGAGTATTCATATGGAAAGTATCTGTGAGGATGGTGACTTGTCAGCAACTATGAGAAAACTTCAGTACTGAAACTTACGTCTTTCTCGATAACATTTTAGACTGTGTGAAACACCCAGAAACTAAAGCATTCATTTGCCCTCAGGAGTGCTAACTGGTACAATGTAATGGTTCTTCAGTGATGTCAGTAAGTACTTCTGTGGTTTTTGGGGTTTATATGGCACTTAAAGTGATACTAATGGTTCCCTTATCTTACGTACTGTAACAAGTCTGCGAATATCTGTTACAGAACAACCTATACTTTCTTTTCGTTTTTGAATGCTTAAGCTTGTATGTGGGTTGGTGCAGATAAAACAGTTCTTCAAGATTAAAGTAATCTGGGATATGATGTGTCTATATGTAATTAGTACCAACAATCAAAAGTTACCAATTGGCATGGTGTCCTGTCCCAGAAGACTTTCATCTTCATAAACAATGCTAAAAACCCAGAATTGTGTATGAAATAGTTCTTCATTTGGGCTGTAAGGTGTCATTTGTGTGTATTGGTGCTGGTAAAGTATCTCTTATACTTTAACACTGGGACATACGTGCCTCTATCCCAGTTTTTCCCTTTTTAAAGGAATTTTTGCCTTCGCTGACGGCCAAACCAGCGTGTCCTGAAGTGCAGTGTTGGTTACAGAGAAAGGAGGTAATATAATGGCCTTCCAAGATCATTCTATTGAATTTAATATGTCATCTTCAAATTTCAGTTTCATATGCTCCTATTTGATTGGTCATATGAACTGTAGCAGCAGTTATTTGCTTTGGAAAGAATCAGTCTATAAATATAGACCAAACTTAAAACTGTTCTAATTTGAACATGGTAATAATATTTTCTTCAGTCAGAGGTAATGGTAATGCCACCATACATCATAGTATGGAATTAGTGTTCTTACTGTTCAAAGCTGCAAACAGTTTTGAAAAACGGTTTCATAAACTTATTTTTTTATTGCAGTAACGTGGCATAATTACGAACTGTTTAATGTATTTGAAAGATGGCTTCTATTTCTCAGAATGCGTTGTTTGAAAAGTGCATGTTTAGTTCATGTAATTAGAGAACATCAACTTTCTGATGACTTTGAATATACCTGTGCTTTCGGAGGTGATGACAGAATTTTATGTTTGTTTGTTCTTTTAAAAGGTTGGACTTAGCATGAGTGCAAATGAGGGTGGGGTCTTATACGAGGGTTGGAACTTTAATAGTGGCAACTATTTATTTACAGCTGATACAAAATAGATACATGTTTCGAAGTTTTACTGTCCTTCAGTGTAGTCAC
>JGI20166J26741_11639252_pt1 | contig 11334 bp, 5 predicted proteins | sample TergutCu122P5_FD_26741 | JGI IMG/M metagenome (IMG submission 26741) | reverse complement strand
ACTACTACTCAGAAAAATCTGGTAGCGCCGGGAATCGAACCCGAGACCTCTGTATCTGTAGCCAGAAACTCTGACCACTAGACCACAGAGGCGGTCAAGGGAAAGAATACTAGTTTTATAAAATACCAACGAGATGCAACTTATTCTGTATTTTTGGTTTATTTTTTACAACTCTACATGTTTCGTATGAACATAAAAAAAAAAGATAGGAAAGAGTCGAAATTGTGCAGTGCAACAAATACTGGGAGGCTCGTTGCATCATACAAATGTCTGGCTGTGTACAACGTCTTTAGCTGTATGGAAAGATTTATTACACGAGTATATGCAAGTTTGTTCTTCGAAAATCGACAAATTTAAACGTCATAAACCGGATCACGCCTCAAAAACATTTGTAACGCAGTGCATTTCCATCACTACGGCAGAAAAAGCTCGTACCCATGCCTTCTGCCTAGCATCCTCCTTCCTTGTGACAATTTCGAGAAATTCAGAGAAATAAACGTCGTACATGTGCCTTCCCCATATCACGAAACTCTCACCAATGAGGTCCGGTTTCAATTGTAGGCAGGTTTATGTGGGATTTGTGGTGGACAAAGTGACAGCGGGGCAGTAATTTTTTTCGAGTACTTCGATTCTTCCCTGCCTGTGTCATTCCACCAACGTGGCGTGTTCATGTTCCGTTCACCTGTCGCTGTCGCTATACAACCTTGGCAAAAGACATCGTCCTTAAATAAGACTCCCTTACCCTCATACATCCTTTAAGAAGCGTCTGACGGAAAACAGTATTACCTCTTCCGAATTTCACAAACACGAAACACCGCTCCACTTCGCAAGGTCTGAGTACAGACTTCGGAGAGGAGTTGTGGTCTCTGGTTCGCATCCTACATGTTCCAGCAGAGCAAGTAGAATCAATAAAAAACCAACCATAAATTCCTTAACATGCTGACATATGGCGAACACAGGTAGACCGCCAACCCCTTGCCAGATCCAGCTAATGGTGTGCCTTTTAGCACAACAGACAAAAAATATTTGGAAACAGTTATACCAGATAAAGTGGTCTTGCCTTCTAGGGTTGTTATGCCTGAGGAGGTTTTGTTGGACATTAATTTTTTGCGAGTTAGTTATACTCCCATATTGCGGTTTTACGTTTTTGTGGGGGTCACACACACACACAAACACACACATACACAAACACACACAAAAACACACACACACACACACACAAACACACACATACACACACACACACACACACAAGTAACATTTGCAAGTGCATGTCATTTTAAAGAACATCACTTCAAGACAGAAATAGAACCGTCTCCCAAAATGTGTAGGAAGATATTCCTCAGTCAGTGAGCAGTGTCCTAGATCTAAGGAATCAGTCATTGTTGTAGTCCTTTAGAGACACGCATTCATTTATTAATCTTATTTACGTCACTTTTTCAAGTGTTCATTCTATAATCATACATTTTTTTTTGTATATTGCTGTTTTAGACAGGTTGAATAAGCCCCAAGGTATCCTGATAATTTTCACACTATTCCAACGTTTCTGTAATTCGGTTTCAAAACGGTACATGTAAATATGTGCCAAAACCATTTCCGCTTCTTGCAATTTGCCATATGATCATTTCATTCGAATGGATTCGACAGCGCCTGAAGTCGACAAGAGTGTCATTAAACAACATATAAACTCACCACGTTTTTCTTAACGCTGTACATGCTATGATAAATTATTACTCAGAAAAATTTACTGCTCTTACGAACACTTTTTGTGTACGTTCTTCTGTGGTATGACTACGCGTCACAGCATTTGTTCCAGACGTTTCGAGACTACTATGTTGTTTTGAAATATCGGGAACCAATTAAGTAGTGTCAGTCTTGAGATGCATCATGAGCTACGCAAACTTCCTTCGGCTCACAGAGAAGTATCACATTTAACAGACGAGTAGTTAAGTACTTTCAGTATTCAGTTGTTACAATTGAAGAAACTACATCTTGAATTTGATTTCTTTTTCTCGTCTTCAATGCGAGAATTATCCCTACATTTTATCTTTTTAACGTGTTCCACGAGTAAAAAATAGCATGGGTTTAGAACTGGCGAACTAGCAGGCCAAAATCACCTGCCTATTATTCTTTCACCCAAAAGAATTTCCAAACAATGCATGGAATAGTTTGCAGTGTGAGCTGTTGAACTTTACTGTTGAAAAAGCAGTTGTAATCCATCAGACAATAAAAATCTATCAAAATGTGCATCGGTGTAAATTTATGGTCTCAGGAAAATTTCCAATCCTAGCTGCACGCACAGCACACCACACACTATGTAACGACATTTTATAAAAAAAAAACTGATTTTGAACGTTCACGTATCTAATGAGATAAAACCAAGCTTCATAGCTAAGGAAAACGAATGCACCCAAAGAAATTACCATTTCGCAAAATCCATTCTTGCATCACAATGTGTACACTGCAAGTGTCTTGTACGGGTGCAGGGAGCACTTCTCTTCTGCGTGTTCTCTTACTGTTCGGAATGGAAAATATTGTTCGAAACCTTGTTACTTATTTACAAATAGTTGTCCGAATCCCCGCTTCTTTTAGCAACGAAATGTAAACTCAGCCCATATACACCTATTATACCGAATGCGCATAACTTTAACAAACTACTCATACACTTTTCGAAACGCAGTATGTAGTTTGAAAATGAGTGCACTTGTGTGTATTGCAATCGAGTCGACGGGAAGTAACTCGAGATATTTTTCAGGTAAAATTTCCCTGTATTTAGACACGTTGGAGTGAGCGTGTTTTATCATCCGTGATCCCGGCGTAGCTAATCTGTGATATTGTCCACGGTGCAGCATGAATTGCGATTAATGTGTATTCGACGCGTTCAAATATCTATAAATATCACGGATGAGAGCTGTACGTTTGTAGATGACTTGTATATAAGTTCTGTTTAGACATGTGACTTAGGCAATCGGTTAGTTGAATGAGGGCAGTAGGCAAGTGTAGGCTGGTGGGGTGTCGTTAACCTTGTGCTGGAAGACTAAAATAAAGCAGTACGTTATATAAGGAATTAAAATAATAAGTAGAATGGCAACAGCTGATGAAAAGGAGATGGAACTTATTAGACAGTTTAAGCTGTACATGAGTGATCCTGAAAATGTAATATTGGCAGCAAACAGCGTGTTTGAAAAACTTGTTGATGATGTAATTCTTGGAGTTGTTTTTGAGGTCCATCATGCAGCTAAAGCGGGTTTATTTGACTTAGAAGACGGAGTTCAGGAAGAAAACACAAATTGTGAAATAGTCGACGGCCCTGATGTGGATATATTTGGTCAGCAACCAATTAAAAAAGCACAAGAATGCATTTGTTACTGTCCTACGTGTAAACATAGCTTAGCTGCTTCCCGTTTTGCACCGCATTTAGCAAAATGCATGGGAATGGGTCGGAACAGTTCACGAATTGCAAGCCGCAGGATTGCAAACAACAGTAAGGAAAGTGTAGCGTACAGTGGAATGATGAGCGATGATGAAGATGATGCTGACTGGACTGCAACCCCAGACCGGCGGAGAAAGAAACGAGATCGGAATGGAACACGACGTTCAAAGACTCAGAAAACGGTACGCAATGGTGATGTGAGTGGTGAGAGTAATGTTAGTTCTGAGGTTAGTTCATCTAACATAAACCCTTCAAACATGAATTATGATGCTATGACATACGATGAGAAGAAAAATCTTCTAATGCAAATCTGTGGTGTTATATCCGAACATACGAGAAGGCTGTGTACACGTTCCATGAGATGCCCTCAGCATTCAGATGAGCAGCGGCGTGCTGTGAGGGCATCGCTTCTAAGTTCTCAGCTGTCTGAGGTGAATGCAACGCCTGATATTATACAAGTCGATGTGGACACATATGAAGAAGGTGATGGTCAGAGCATGCGAGAATCACTAGGCCGTAGTTGGGAGCAAGAACATTCAAACACATCTTCACCAGCTGATTCTGCTTCCACTAGTTCATCTTCATCCAAGAAGAGAGAGAAACTTCCAAAATCCAAGAGCAAAAACTCTTCAAAGAACCACAAAAACTCACCAAATTTTCCAAACAGCAACCATCATTCACAAGGGGATTAATGTTGAACGATAATAGGCACATTCTAAACATTTGTTGTTTAATTTACTTTTGATATTCAATACTGCATCTAGCGACTGAATGTCACATTTGTTTAAATTGTGCTGTAGGAAATGTGAACATTGCTGAATATTGGTTGCTATAGCATGTAGGCCTGTATAAGGTAGTCTTGAGATAGTATTCAAATTCTTTTGCTGAAACATTAAAAGAGTGTTTTGATACTAGTAAATATTGTACTGTGTAGGTGGACCACTGTTTGTCAGTACTGAGGTAGATGACTAACCCTCTTTCTTCAGCAAGAATAGTATTGCAAAATTAGAAGCCTCATTCATTCAGTATTCTGTCTGACGACAGGTCCAAAGCCTCCTCCAAAACGATGCCTCCATATAGTGCGATTCAGAGCCTCCTCCTTCAAATGAGAAGCCTACTGGGTTATTTTAATCTGCCAATGAAACATTGTTACAGAGGTCTGAGAAGTGGGCAAGAAGGTTGTATGGATGGTTTTATTAATAATGATATATTCAGAACCTAAAATTTACCGTATGTTATATGCAGCCAACTTACCACTTTGAAACAAGATGTGGGTGAGGATATATATTCAGTGTTAAATATTTCTTTCTATACCTTTTTTCAGAAAACTTCATTGTCGTCTGAACAGTGCTATGTCTTTTTAAGGAAAGCAATTGAAACATGTGGGGTTTTCTTGGTTACACACAGAGAAAGTTATTTATTTAAAAAAAATAAAATAAAAGGCATCTTCAAAACCTGTAACTGTTATTTATTAATTGGAGCTGTTTTACAATTAAAATGCCTGCCACAAACCTAAATTCTGGTGTCAGTTGTAGGTAATATTTTGTTGTTTCATTTAGGTACACGTGTAATGAAAGAGGTTGTCTTAATGTTGTTTTTCTATTGTTTAAAAAATGGACTTTACTGTAATTTATGGAGTTTGATATGACACAACATAACTTTCACACTCCATTTGAATACAATGTGGACTGAGTAAATAAGAGGGTCAGAAAGGTATCTGGTTCGATAGATGTATAGCATTTATATTAATGACATCAGGTTTTGTACAACCCTTTTCTGTATAAATAATGAAGTTGTTTGATATTATTTATTTTAATTGTGGAATGTAACAAACATTTTTATAATACACATAAATTCACATTCTCTAAACCAGTGAATGAGAATTCCATGGAAATTTGTTATATTTAATCAATGTGCTAGATGGTTTGGTTTTCAGTACAAAGAAACTGGGATATTTTAAGTCATTGTGCATACCATGGGATGGTGTCATTATGAATTTTTTGCCTCTTCTTCTAGATGCACTTAATAAGCTCCTGAAATTATAATATTTACATACATTTACACATGTAGAAGATCACAAATGATTCATCTTACTTATCTGATTATTATATATGTGCAGGTGGCATTTGTAAACATTAACTAGCAATGTGGTTTTGGTGAGGAAGCCTGAGGGAAGGAGACCGCTGGGGAGACCCAGGTGTAGATGGGAGGATAACATTAAGATGGATCTCCAGAAGTGGGATGTGGGGGTATGGACTGGATTGAGCTGGCTTGGGATAGGGGCAGGTGGCGGGCACTTGTGAATGCGGTAATGAACCTTCGGGTTCCATAAAATGCGTGAAATTTCTTGACTAGCTGCAAACCAGTTAGCTTCTCAAGGACTCTGCTCCATGGAGTAAGTAACTAGCAATGCATGATAAGTTAACAGTTTTCAATAGTGTATGAAAATGAGAGTGGTCACAGATGTAAATTTATGGAGAGTATAAGGACTCTGCCCTGCTTGGACAGAAAGCATTTGGGTGTGAAAATCTTAGTCACAAGACATTTTCTGGAATATATCCACCACAAATCGTATATGTGGAGATAGGATTCCGTGTGATCCAAATTAATGAAACTGAACAGCGGAGTGAGAATTATGTAGTACTGTGTAAATATACTATACATGAGAAACTGTAATAAATGTAAATTATATTTAGGCAGTCCCTATTGTGCAGTGTTTTAGTCTACTGTTGTTCCTAGGAAGTAGAAGTATAGGCTTTTGAGAGCTCTATGCTGTATGTTCTCATTTCAACTTTCCTGCAGTCAGTAATCACATGATGGGCTCATAAGGCAGGAGCAACACTATGTCCCTTACCTGTAGACCCTGAACTGATGGTAAATGACTTTGGAATAATAACTTTTGTTAGGGTACTATTTTTGTTGAATGTAAAATGCAGGAGTGGCCATGATAAGCTTTCAACTAGCTTTCACTTTGATGGCAATAATTAATGAACTCTAGCAGCTAAGCATGTGAAATCTGGTACAGGGATAGAGCATAAATGTACCTACACATTACACATTCAGATTCTGTACTTATGTAGTAGGTTCTTCAGAAAAGTAAAATAAAATAATAATACTAACATGTGTAGAACTAAAAATGTAAATAATAGAAAGTAAGTTTTGAGTTATGCTCAGAACATGTTTCTTCCAGCGGTATGTGACAGTATGCTGTACTAGCATTTTTTGTTTGTTTGTAAGAACATGGGTTATCAACATTAAATTTACATGGAAAATACATACAATACACAACAGAAATGATGCAGTTCTTCTTCTTCGGGAATCCAATTATATGCACCTGAAAATTTGTGCATATAATCCCATGCTCACCTGGTACGTAACAACCACCATGGGACCTTAAAAAGACAATAGTGGGTTACATGCACTGAACATGAACGGCAAAACATGGACCCATTCAAGTGTACATGTCACTGTGGCATGGCATGTTGTCAGGTTGCAGATGGCTTGCAGGGAGGTCCTCCAGCATGGGGTGGAGCAAGGAGCTACTTACAAAATGTTAGACAGGACCTTGGACATGGAGAGGATAATAAAGCAGACTAAGAAAATTGCTTAATGAGGAGAATCATGATTTGTACTTCTAAGACTGGTAGAAGAAACCATGCGGAATGAAATGACAAGGCTTGGGGTTTATACTGGGGACAAATGAACTACACACAAGGTTTTGGTGGGGAAGCCTTCAAGGAGAGAGAAGGTTCAGTATTCTACCACTCATTGAATTTACCTTATTAGATAGTTTAGTTGCTTTAGTAATAAGGGTAGGGCATGTTTTTTGCATCATTCACCTAACCACATGAAGGTTTAAGACGAACAAAAAGAATAAATAATCTGACTCGGTGATGAAGCCACTGAAATTTATACCATGCTTTCAGAAATGATTACCTCCCCTCCAGCCTAAACCTTTCAAAAACATCTACGTATATGACCGCTAGTTTCAGCATTTCCTTTCTGTTTCATGGCAAGATCTTGGGAGAATTACACTACCAGGTGTTTCGACTGTACCAAATATGGATCCAAGTCACTAAAACATTGTTTTATTGTTATGTTTAGACAGTGAAATTCCAAGGACCCAGTGAAGGAAACAAATGGAGAGATGTCTATGACGTTCCACACATTCATGAATGAATGAATGAATGAATGAATGAATTCAGTTTCATCACATATCTTCCAAAGAACTAATAATGTAAATATTAGACATGTACATATCAAAAGATACCTCTTGAATCCGAGTGGGTGAGGATGGTGAAAGAAACCAACTCCCAAGACAGCTAAGATGCAGAATTTTATTTGTTTTCTAATGCATAGTTTCACCCAAATTTTAAACAGATCAATATGAATCAAAACTGAAGTTGACCGACATAATATCACAATCCACCAAATGAATGTTTGTGATGACACTAGCAGAACCTCTGATAAGGTATTTCTATTACTTGTGGACAGACAGCCAGAAAGAAAATATTACATCAGCTAGGGCTAGTCTGTATTCACTTCAAGATTTATCTTTAGTTCATTTCTTCAGAAGCATGTCAAGGACAACTTTAGTTTATTATAATCATGTTATTTTATGTCCACATATACATGGCCTTTATAAAGACACATGAGACCAAGGAACTGGCATAAGGTAATACTGACAGTGAAGCAGTTTCCACCCCAATTTATCCCATGTCTGCAATCACTGTATGACCAAAATTAGTACTACTGTAGTTTCTCTCTCCTGCACTGTGTATTGTCTAGTATGGTGCTGGGGTAGGACCGCTGACCCAGTCCACAACAGCCTTGTTACACCAGACATAGCATCCACGAGGTGACTTCACACCTGGTGGGAGGAGCGCCAGATAGAGAGGTGCTTCTGCTCCTACAGACACAAATGAAACAGTTCTCATTAGTCCTATTTCTCAGAAATTTTTAATCTACTCATAGGCATCACTATAATGTGAAAAAATGTAAAATCAGAAAACAAAATTTATCTTTAATTTACCTTGTTCTATAGTTAGAGGTCCTTTGTGGTTTGTCATGTCAGTATCCACATATCCAGGATGAACAGAATTCACTACTAGATCCTCACGAGGATCAGCATCAAATGCACGTTGCTGTATAAAGCTTAGAGCACTAACTCCTACCTTTGACACTGAGTATGCTGAATTAGGCCAGCCTTCAGCTTCGTGATTTCCTAATTTGGCAGCTCTGAAAGCAAGTGAAAAATATTCTGCATAAGCCATCTTGTCATCCAGTGTTCTGTGTTTCTCCATTTCTAGCCTGTTTGGTAGTTGAATGTAATCAGTTCCTGTCACGTGAATGCAATCTATGGCCTCTACTGTTCTTTTGCTGGGCAACTATTTAATGTACAAAGTTAGCACTATGCAGTGACATAGCGGTGAACTGTTATACATAAAAGCAAGTGTCATTTCAGTACAGGTAATTTTAAAATAACCTGAACAAAGAACATACATGTTCATTCTTTTGTCAGTTTGTTGAAATACATTCATACAACAATCATAATAAAAAATTTAAATATTTCAGAAAATTTACTTCAAGGAAAACATTTTACTTTAAGGAGAATGTTAGTGAAGGACTGGTATTTTTGCTATTACTTTTCCAGACAGCACTTCCATGAATTTAACTTATGTATTATGGGTCAATCAAACTTGACTGTAGGGACTTGCATTGCAAAAAACCACAATGTACACTTATTCCTGCACCTGAACAACTTTGTTTTCACAAATGACATTTTGGTAACTCATTTTCTGTTGCATATGTTTAGCATGTGGTGTGTACAAAATACCCCTACCTCTTGCCACACAAACAAGTTCAGCACAAGGCCAATACACAATTATGTTTAGAAAGAGTTCTCTCTAATTTCAATGATTATGAGGTCACAAATTTGCTGCTACATAAAGAAATATAAATACATAATCTGAACTGTACAATTTATTGCAGCAACATTACCTCTTCCATAAAACTAAAGCTCTCTAAATACCTGCAGATTCAGTATTTTCACTTATAATTCAACATATATTTCAATCAGAAGTTTTGCTCTGAATATGGTAAAACATGTTCACAACAGTTGTTCTTTTCATTTTGAAGCACCTGTACACGCCCATAATTCACAAAACCAGTATTAAATTTTCTCTAGCACTTCTCATGCACCTACATGTGCTCTCTCATGCACGCATACACACACACACACACACTTGGTATTATTGGATTCATTAACTCGTGTTTAACATGGCAGAGTCATGCCACCTCACACATTTAATAATGAAGGTGAAGGTAAGTATGCATGTCACCTGTTGCTAAAATGTGCTCTCACCTAAGACCTGCCTGACTGTGTTGCATGTATTTAAGATTACAGACCTTTGTATGGTCATGTACACGAAAAACGTTATGTCTAGTTGCTTGACATCATGCAGTGTGTGAAGAATGACTCCTGACCTTGATCTCCAGGCCTTTGTACTTGCTTAGTTTTTTTGTTTTCTTTTGTGTTAACATTTGAATCATCTGGTATGGCTATATCAGTCAGCAGGCAAGTATTATCTTTTTTGTCATGCACTACTCTTTATCAGGTTGGTCTGCTAGTATTATTTGATCTATGAGAACTGGTACATCCCACATAACAGTGGTATTGTTGAAATTTATGGCCATTTCAGGTATATGTTCATACTACTGGTCAGTAACCTGTAACCCCACATGTTTACATATCCAGTGGATGTAACCAGCCATCTTATTGAGTCTATTGGTGTATTCAGATGGCACAAGTGTTGTGCATTCTGCAACAATATGCTTCATGTGTTCTTCTGCCTTATAGCATATTATGAATTTACCATCCATTGGTAGCTTCATGACGTTCCTCTGATGATAACACATGTTGAGTGCTTGATCTTGGGCTGCTATTATTAAACTCACCCTTTTCTCCCTTCAGGCCTGAGCTACATAATCATGCCAGGGATGTTTCTTTATCGAATGATGGTCTTTCAATGCCCGAGTAGAATTGTCCATGCATTGGTTTCCTCTTGAATTCTTCTATCTTCTCATTTTCAATGCTGAACTTAGTTGATTCTCGATATTTTGGGTAGCAGTTTCTTGTGTTATATATTCTTGGTTTGTTAGATTAGCTGCTTTTTTCAGAGAGTATTTGGTTTTCCCAGTCTCATAATCTTGCACAAATTTGGTAAGCCTATCTTGTCCTTGCTTAATGTACTCGCTGAGACCAACAATATCAGCATTATACGCGGATGCCAGTTTGACTAATCCATGTCCACCATCTTGTCTTTTGATATAGAATCTATTAACATCTACCTTCAGATGGTGGATTCCTTCAATAGCTACAAGCTTTCTCGTATTTCGATCCATCCTCTCATATAGTTTTCTTAATCAGTTGGCAACTCTGAAGCTGTAAATTAGACTGGTACAGCTAGGTGTTGATCGCAGTGACCTTGTTCTTCAAGTTTAAGTCTGTCTTGAGAATTTGCCTGACACTACTACTGCTACTGCTTCTACTACTACTACTACTACTACTACTACTACTACTAAAAAGTGAATGAGTTTAATGGTTGTCATAGTGGTGCATATTATGTTTACAGTCTCCTGGGATGTGATGCCATGCAGTATGGTAGAGAGGTTTCAGGAAACATGCCTTCATCTTCAACCTGATGATGGAGGCAGCACATTCCATTCAAACCACAGGTACCTAAGTACCAGACTGCATTGTATCATACCCACTAAGACTGCAATTTTAAGAGAAACACACACTACTTACAATACAATGCAACATACAAAGACTCCAAGAACCTACTGCAATAAAGATGAACTGTAAGAGTTAGAAAACAAGGCAACAATTAAGGGGGGGG
>JGI20166J26741_11639141_pt1 | contig 11335 bp, 8 predicted proteins | sample TergutCu122P5_FD_26741 | JGI IMG/M metagenome (IMG submission 26741) | reverse complement strand
CATGGACACAAAAGTTGAACCGCCACCTGATTTTTTGGCCACGAAGACCGCAGCTTCCGTTGGTCGCTGCTATCCAACTCTTATGTCCAGGTCAATAGTCCAAACCAACAAGACAAAAAGCTTGCTGAAAAATAAAAAAATAACTGTTTGTATAACCACCAGTATCGGGGAAAGTACGTTTTTTCCATGCGGACGTCGGAAAACCACCCGTAAAAAGTGAACAAGAGACAGACCATCCATAATACGAGATGGAGCCACAATGCCCACGGTTTACGAAACACAAGACCAATCAACCCTGTAAACACGAACGGAACGGTAAACGCCAAAAAAGGAATATCTTGAAACAAGGTCGGGTCAAAAATCAGCCAATTGACAAGGCAAAAAGCAGGAAACAACGTAAAAAGTACAGACAAAACAAAAGGATAAACCGGACGTGTACTCATTTTACTTTCTTTCGTGCCTCCGTGTGAAAAAAAATATGTGGAAAAAACATCACGTTGCCCGATCGACTAAAAATCCGCCCAATGTATGCAAATACGGGACCGCCGTCGAAACGAGGCGGTAGTCGCAGCCGCCGGCCAGTGCAAACTGTCGAACCATCGTCAGGTGCAGGGCAAATCGCTGTTGATAGTCCGCACGAATTTCCGCCGGAGAACAGTCGAGACGTCCTTCGTTTTCCAGCCCTTCAAACCGGAACGCCGCTCCGTTTGGCAACGACTCCTCTTCTGGATGAACCAGGTGCAACACGGCGACTTCCCAATTGCGATGCCGGAACAATTTGACCGCCGCAAACACTTCCGACAAATCGTCCATCAAAAAATCACTCATCAAAAGGAGGACTCCCCGTCGTTTGGATTGCTCGAACAGCGTCCGCAACCCGGCGGCCATCGTCGTCGAGGGGCGAACGGCGAGATGCTCGATTTCCTCATGCAGCCGGGCCAGGTGTGTCAGCGTTCCCCCCGGCAGCAAATGGTTTCTCAACCTGTCATCCAACACGGCCAAACCGACTTGATCCTGGCCATGCACGATCAGGTAACTCATCGCCGTCGCCAAGTATTGTGCGTATTCCAGTTTTGATAATTTCGCTCGCGAATTCGCGCCACCGAACGCCATCGAACCGCTGACATCCAAAGCAAGCGTACAAAGCAGATTCGTTTCGTCCTGATAAATGCGAATAAAAGACTTGCCCGTCCGGCCAAGGACTTTCCAGTCAAGGCGTCGCAAATCTTCGCTGCCGGAATATTGGCGGTAATCGACAAATTCGCCGGCTCCCCCCTGCTGACGCGACTGATGATGTCCGCTGTAGGAACCCTCGATCCGATGCCGGGTCGAAAACCGCATAAGCGACAATGAACTCAGCGTGCCGGGATCAAGAAACCGACTGGTGTAAATGGTGTGATTCACATCAGGCTCCTTTTTTTAGTTTTTTCTCACACGGGGTACGGGGACACGGAGTTTTGAAGTGATGCTTTATTGTTCGATTTCACATGTTTCATGACGGCAACAATAAATTTGGAATGACCTGTCCCTTGTGTCGTTGTAAAGCAGGAAACGAGTTCCCAACCTTGTTGACCTTTTTGATGTATTGTCCCGGACATAAGAGTTTGATAACAGCGACCAACGGAAGCTGCGGTGTTCGTGGCCAATACGGTTGGAATCGCTCTCAACTTTTGTGTCCATACCAATAAAATGTCTTGAAATTGAACACTATCAAAATTTGCAAGAGGCAAATCGAACATCAATGGGATTGAAGCCTTTTGGAGTCATGCGAAAAGACGGCTGGCCAAATTCAATGGATGTTCACCTCAAACTTCCCTCCTCCATTTCAAGGAAACCGAGTTCAGGTACAATCACCGTGATGAAAAACCTCTTCACTGTTGGACTTGTTCGGAAACCACGCGCAGGGTTCACGATTGAGTATACCACATGACGAGATGCATTCCAAGCTGTTGTTGGATCATGACGCGGGGAATTACGTTGATACGAGGGTATGGAGACCAATCTTCAATATTACATTAAAAAAGACGGGATAGTTTGGTTGGCCGGTTTCGGATGTCGTCGCACGGCCTGCAAGTGCGGCGACATATTTGAAAATAACACCGGCACGGTATCACACCCGCAAATCGGCATCGGGGGTTTGCACGCCTGTTTGCGTGTCGGCGTATCTTTTGCGGATCGGTTCAATCTGTTCCGCAATGAACTCGTCAACCTGTTCCCGGGCGCGACCGACGTACAAGTGCGGCTCAAGTTCCGCATCGACATTCACCTTGTCAAATGCAGGATCGCTCTGCAATCGTTCGATCAGGTCGTTGTCCCCCCCCTGACCTTTGACGACGGCGGCCGCCGCCTGGCTGTGCTGCCGGATCAACTCATGCAGTTCCTGACGGTCGCCTCCCGCTTCGACGGCGGCCATCAGGATGTTCTCGGTCGCCATAAACGGCAGTTCGGCCCGCAAATTCCGTTCGATCACTTTCGGATAAACGACCATCCCTTCGGCGACGTTCCGGCACAGGATCAAAATCGAATCGACCGCCAAAAACGCCTGAGGAAGCACCAAACGCCGGTTGGCACTGTCGTCGAGCGTCCGTTCGAACCATTGCACGGCAAGCGTCGCGGCACAGTTGGCCGGCAACGACATGACGAACCGCGCCAGCGAACAGATGCGTTCACTTCGCATCGGATTCCGTTTGTACGCCATCGCCGACGAGCCGATCTGGTTCTTTTCGAACGGCTCCTCCATTTCCTTGCGATGGGCGAGAATACGGAGATCGGTCGCCCATTTGTGTGCGCTTTGCGCGATCGACGACAACACGTCGATCACCTGTGAGTCCATTTTTCGCGGATAGGTTTGACCGGTGACCGCAAACGCTTCCTCGAAACCGATCTTTTCGCAAACACGTTTTTCGAGGGCGCGCACCTTGTCGTGGTTGCCGTCGAACAATTTGAGAAAACTCGCCTGGGTGCCGGTCGTTCCCTTGATGCCGCGACAACGGATGTTCGAAATCCGGTGCTCCAGTTCCGCCAAATCAAGCACGAAATCGTAAGCCCAGAGACATGCCCGTTTTCCGACGGTAGTCGGCTGGGCGGGCTGGAGATGCGTGAAAGCGAGACAGGGCAAATCGCGATTTTCCACAGCAAACGTCGCCAGACGGTCGATCACCCCGACGAGCCGTTTACGAATCATCTGCAAACCTTCCCGAAGCAGGATCGCGTCGGTGTTGTCAGTCACGTAACAGCTTGTTGCTCCGAGATGAATGATGCCACGGGCCGTCGGGCAAAGATCGCCGTAAGCGTGAACATGCGCCATGACATCGTGTCGCAGCTTTTTTTCGTACTCCGCGGCGGCCTCGAAATTAATGTCGTCGATATGGGTTTTCAGTTCGGCGATTTGTTCCGGCGTGACGGCGAGTCCGAGTTCTGATTCAGCTTCGGCCAGTGCGACCCAGAGTTTCCGCCAGGTGCTGAATTTGCGTTGCGGCCCCCACAGTTCACTCATTTCCCGCGACGCATAACGGACAATCAACGGGTTGTCGTAATTCAAATAATCAGTCATGATGATTCAAGGGGGCAGTTGTCAGGATTCCATTTTAGCGGCCGGGCTTGCCCGACATTTCAAAGAATTTCTTTGGCGAATTCTTTTTTCAGCAAATCACACGCTTTTTGCGAGTCATTTTCGTTGACCATGATGTTGATGCTCCGCTCGCTGGTGCTGATGATCGTGACGTTGATGTTTTCACTCGAAAGAATGCGGAAAATACGGCTCGCCAGCCCTGTGTGACTCCTCAAACCGGTGCCGCGAACGACGATCTTGGACACTTTCGGATTATGCAGCGGGGCGTCGCTCCTGAAGTTTTTCGCCAGTTCCCCGGCAATGGTCAGCGTTTGCGGCAATTGCTCGCGGCTGACGGTGAAACTGATGTTGGCGCGACCGTTTCGTCCGACGCTTTGCACGATCATATCGACGACGATCTTGTCTTTCGCAATCCGCTCGAAAACGGACGACGCGATCCCGGAGGTGTCGGGGAGATTGTTGAGCGTGACGCGAGCCTGTGCATTGTCGAGCGAAACGGATTCGATGATGATGTCCTCCATGCCGGTCAAGCGGGAAAGGTATTCCCCTTCGAGCTTGTCGGGCGAAAGTTTCGTTTCTTTGGAAAGCACGACCGGCCCTTGTGCGTCGTCGGGACGAACCTGCAACGCAAACGCTTCATGGACCGCACGCAAGGCATCGGCACCTTGATCCTGTGAGACGAGTGCCGAAATCTTGATTTCGCTGGTGGTGATCATGGAAATGTTGATTTCCTTGTCCGCAAGGGCGCGGAACATCCGTTGCGCAACCCCCGACTGGTGTTCCATGCCGAGTCCGACGACGGAAATCTTGGCGACACCGGTGTCGGTTTCAACCCCTTTGGCCCCGATTGCGGCAACGACCTCTTTTGCAATGTCAACGGTGAGCGGAAGGTCGTCTTCCAGTACGGTGAATGAAATATCCGTCTTGCCGTCCGTGCTGATGTTCTGCACGATCATGTCGGTCGCGACTTTCGCTTCGGCGATTTTGGTGAAGAGCGTCATCGCGACGCCGGGACGGTCCGGCACGCCGACGACCGTGACACGGGCTTCTTTTTTCGCAATCGCCGCCCCGCAAACCGACGACGTTTTCGATTCCGGAGTGGCGACGATCCAGGTTCCCGGAGCGTCACTGCCGCTGTTGCGCACAACGACGGGTACGTTGTATTTTTTCGCAAATTCGATCGAACGGCTGTGCATGACACCGGCTCCCAAACTGGCCAGTTCGAGCATTTCATCATAGCTGATCCGGTCCATCTGCCTCGCTTCGGGAACAAGTCGCGGATCTGTCGAATACACACCGTCGACATCGGTGAAAATTTCACAGGCGTCGGCGGCAAGCGCGGCGGCAAGTGCCACGGCGGTCGTATCACTTCCACCGCGTCCGAGCGTGGTGATCGCACCGTCGTCACTGACACCCTGGAAACCGGCGGCAATGACGATTTTCCCTTCATTGAGGCTTTTTCGCATCGTTTCCGTCGAAATGGAACGGATGCGTGCTTTCGTGTGCGCGTCATCAGTCAGAATGCCGATTTGCGTTCCCGTGTAACTGACCGCCTGATAACCGAGCGACTCCAGAGCGATCGCCATCAATGAAATGGTGACCTGTTCGCCGGTTGCCATCAGCATGTCCATTTCGCGGGTCGACGGTCTGTCGGTGATTTGTTTGGCGAGCGCGATCAGGCCGTCGGTCGTTTTTCCCATCGCACTGACCACCATGACCACTTTGTGACCTTCTTTGGCCGCACGAATCGCTTTTCGCGCCGCGGCAAGTATCTTTTGTGTATCGGCAACACTGGAACCGCCAAACTTCTGGACAATCAACGACATGGTTTTTTCTCTCCTGATTTTTAAACAACTTTTCTTTGCGCGACTCCCTGAAACAATCGCACGGGTGTTTCAGCAATTGTGGGCGTAACCTCTTGACATGAAACGAGTGTAGGCAAGCCTCCTCATTATCACACAGTTTTTTCCACCGACAAGAGCAAGAAATAAAAAAATCAAACGAAGCGGGAAAATCCCCTCTTCGTTTGATTTTTTTGTCAAACGGATTGTCCGGTATTAAAAATCATACCTTACTTGGCAAGATTAATCCCGTTTTTTTGCGAATCATTCGGCAATGCCGGCCTGGTGCTTGCCGGATCGCCAACGTCTTTGCCGTCATAAGTTTTGTCGGTATACGGTTTATCGGTATATGTTTTGTCGGCGTAAGTCTTATCAACGTAGGTCTTATCAACGCCGCCGACGGCAGGCCGTTCTGAAGCTTGAATTTCTGATGCCGGCGAAAGTCCGGTGCCTGCCGGCGTTTCAATACTTGATGTCGGCGACACTATCGATGGCGATACGACTGACGGCGGCACCACCGACGGAGAATTGGTTTCGGGAAGCAACATCGGTTGCCCGGATTCGTCCAGCGGAATCCGCCTTTCGACGACAAACGGCCTCAGAACCTTCCGGGTGACCGGCTGAATACGCGGCACCAGCACCGTGTACGGCTCCGTTCTTTCCTCAACGACGGTTTTGTTGCGTGTGACCGGAACATCGCGCGTGACTTCCTGCGTTTCCATGCGGTAAACCTGGACCGGCGTGGTCTGCTGAACCCGCTCCACCACCTGACGGAAAGTCGTCACGGGAACCCTTCTGACTTGTTCTTCCTGTACCATTCGCATAACCTGATACGGCTCCCGGCGGGCGATCCGTTCTTCCTGAAACGTCGTTCTCGTTACCGGAACCTGCTCAACGACCGTTTCCGGAACCAACGTTGTGACCGGAGTCGTTTCCGTCACGAGGTTGGATTGAAAAACCGTTCCCTGTCTCAATCTCGATTGCTCTTGCATCGGCGTCCAGAACAGTCCCGGAAGCTGGCGTCGCGTTGCACCGGTTGCCGGATCAACGAACGTCCCCCCTTGTTGCCAGGCGAGTCGGTTAAATGTTCTTCCCGGCTGCACGAACGTGAAATTCACGAACTGTCCCCGATCGACGACGTTGGTTTGCAGCGTCGTCACCGGCCGGTTCACCGTCATTTGACGTTCCTGCATCACGGTTTCCTGAACAGGGCGTTGGACCGTTTGCCAGACTTCACGTTCGGCGGTTTCCCAAACCGGCCGGCTGACCGTGACACGTTCTTCCCGTTCCGAAGTTTCCGGCACTGTTCGAATGACATTATAACTGGTGTCGCGAAATTCCGTTGTCCAGACCGGACGCAGCACCCGGAAAGTTTCCTGCTGAACGGTCGTTTCCGGGACTTGTCTGATTACACTGAACCTTCGTTCGCGAACTTCCCTGTCCCAAACCTGTTGAAAACTCGTTTCCTCTTCTTCGCGGAATTGTGTTTCATTTTCAATACGAAAGGTTCGCGTCGGAACGGGATCAACCACCGGAAAATTTGCCGAACGTGTGACCGGTCCTGAGATGGTGGTCACCGGACCGGAAATGGTGACCGGTCTCGAAATAACCGTCGGCGGGGCGGTGGAAATGACCGTCGTTCCCGTGGCACCGCAGTTCCAGCATTGTGCCAAAAGCGTTGCCGTTGTGCCGATGAACAACAACATTCCAACAACCACGGAACAAAAGCCGATACGGTTCATTTTGATCAATCTCATGCTCATGTTGATTGTACTCATTTTCCCTTTTCGCCTCACCAGTGCGTTGTCTGCCAGGTTCTTCCATGATCGTACTTTTGAAAATCTCCTTATTTTTCAAATTTTCAACCCACGAAAAACGCAAAAAACATTGCATACCATATAACCATAATAATCCTTATGATCTTTGAATCAAGTGTTGCACATTATCTTTATTGCGTTTTTTGTCTATTTTTTCTAAATTATCAATCAAGAACAAACCCTGCTCTCAATATTACCTCCCCCCTTGAGTCATTTTATGAAAATTTATCAAAAAAAACAATTTTTCTTACATACTTTCGTCAAGAAATCAAAAAAGCAAGTCGAAAACGATCGACTTGCTTTTGAAATGTTCATGAAATGGATAATCATGATCAACGATTAAATGAATCAGTCAAGGCGATAACCTTTTCCTTTGCACTCACGATATTCCGGCTTGATTCGCTCTTTGACGCCGGAGGTTTCGAGGTTGTTTTTGACTTTAAGATTAATCGGGTCCCATTCGATTTTTTCGCCCATGACATTCGGTTTGCTGGCGGCCCAAACGGCGAGATTGCCGAGCAGAATCGTTTCAGTCAACGGACCGCCGTTTTTCGCGTAACCGGAAATACAGAGTGATGGATCATTCTTCTGAATCGCTTCATAAAGCTCAAGTTTTTGCGCCAGGTCATTGTCATTGGAATCAATATGCGAGTTTTTGCGGAACGTGACGTTCGGCAATTTTTCGCACTTGATGTACTCGCAAGTGCCGCAGTAGTCGTCTTCCGTATAGACCGTCCCTTTGTCCCCCATGACAATGGCACCGCTGATATTCGGCTTCTTGGTGATTCCGGCTTCTTCAAAGACGCTGGCATCCGGGAGATTGCCGCCGTCGTACCAGATCGCCTTGACTGCCGGACGGAAATCGTTAGCCGGGAATTCATAGATGATCTTCGAACGTGACGGGAAACTGTCGCCATTATGGCCGCTCGTGATCGCCTGCACCGAAACCGGGTTTCTCAAATCGCAAGCGTAATACGGCATGTTGAATGTATGGCAGGCCATATCGCCGAGGGCCCCGCTTCCGAAATCCCACCAGCCGCGCCAGGCAAACGTGTGATAAAGCCCCGGGAAGAAATCACGGTACTTTGCAGCTCCGATCCAAAGGTCCCAATCAAGATTGGCAAGCTGATTGTCAATTTCTTTTTGTTTGGCGTCGATGATTTCCTTGCGTTTGGCTTCAATTTTCTTTTCCTGTTCCGCCGCGGAAAGACCTTCGCGTTCTTCTTTGGTCAAGCGGATTCTCGCTTTTTCCGTCGCTTCGGTGAAAGTCTTCATGGTTTCACTCGGAATCCCCTGCGGCCAAATCGGACGATTGGTCCAAACATGGACCTCCTTGATTTTGCCGACAACACCGGCACGAACCTGGGCGACCGCTTCACGACTGGTATTCAGAGCCGAACCCTGGTTGCCCATTTGCGTGCAAACGCCCGTTTCCTGGGCGACTTCCGCCATTTTACGGGCTTCATAAATCGTGCGCGTCAACGGCTTCTGGACGTACATGTGCTTTTTCATCCGCATCGCCATCAAAGCGGCCGGCGCATGCATGTGGTCCGGCGTGCTGACCGTCACCAGATCAATGCTCTTGTCAAGTTTTTCGAGCATGTCGCGGAAATCGGTAAATGTTTCCGCTTTTTCGTATTTCGATTTTGCCGAGGCGAGAGTTCCTTTATCAACGTCGCACAAACCGACGATGTTTCCAAAAAATGCGGCGTGTTCAACGTCACCGCTCCCTTTGCCCCCCACACCGACGGATGCAACGCCCAGTTTTTCGTTCGGCGACTTGCTTTCCTGAGCCGAAACTCCGGCCGCCACCCAAAAACCGATTCCGGTTACGGCAGCCGATGTTTTGATAAAATCACGACGAGTTGTTTTGTTGACCATACTTTTCTCCTTTTGAGATGTCATTAAGTAGTTATTAAACCATCGAGTTCATTACCGCTCCCGTTGATCGCTCTTTGACGACACAGGGGCATCTGCACTTTTTAAACGTTCTATCATAAAAGAATACATTGCCAAACGATCATACACTTTCGACGAACGGGGGACAAAATCTCATGGTGAAAAATGTTGCAACAACCCAATCCGTCTCCAATTTGATAAAGACGATTTTACCACAACCTCAATCAGTTTCCAGTACGGGGGGAAAATTGTGGAAAATTTTAGGAAAAAATAAATTACGGTGTGATGAAATGTACACTTTAATGATTATTGAAATAATAATCCTGATTTTTCCTTGCATCCATTTTTATTGATCACAGTACAAAAATCACTTTTGATTTTATGACAAAATTCGTATTCCGTGATGAATTGATAATCTCAAAACGATACGAAGGTCAAGACAATTTAAAGTCATCAAATAAATCTCACACTTCGTTTCGTGCCGTGTCGGGCAACATGGCCAAAAACTCGTATTCCGACAGCACCGGCACGCCCAGTTCGCTGGCCTTTGCGAGTTTCGAGCCGGCGTCTTCGCCTGCGACGACAAAATCGGTTTTCTTTGACACGCTACCCGCCGCGTGGCCGCCCAGGTCTTTGATCATTTGTTCGATTTCGTCGCGTTTGAACTTCTGCAATTTTCCGGTCACAACGAAGGATTTACCTAAAAAAACCTGTCCGTTCCCAGCCTCAAGTTTCAAGCCTCGCATCTCCTGATTCATCGAAACGCCGAGCGTCTTGAGTTCGTCGATGACGGCGACGCCGTGTTTGCTTTTGAAAAACTCATGAACGGATTCGGCGACAATCGGGCCGATCATGTTAATTTGGGCAAGTTCACCAGTATCGGCGTTCCTCAATGAGTCGATTTTTTGATAATGCTTTGCGAGGATGTCGGCGGTCTCCGCTCCAACGTGCCGAATGCTGAGTGCATTCAGGAGCCGGGAAAGACCGCGATTTTTGCTTTCCGCGATCGCTCCGGCGAGATTGGCGGCCGATTTTTTCCCCATCCGTTCGAGCGATGCGATTTGATCGACCGTCAAGCGATACAGATCAGCCGCTGTTTTTACCAGTCGTTGCGACACGAGCTGGTCGACGATTTTCTCCCCCAAACCATCGATGTTCATCGCCTTTCGACTTGCAAAAAAAAGAATCCGTTCCCGAATTTGCGCGGGACATTCAATGTTGGTGCAACGGATGGAGACGCCCCCTTCGTCTTTGGAAAGAGGTTCGCCGCATTCGGGGCAATCGGTTGGAAACTGAAACGGCGGTAGTTCCGTTTTGCGAAGGTGCTGCTCGGCCCGCACGACATGCGGGATGATTTTGCCCGCTTTTTCGACGACCACGTCGTCGCCGACGCGAATGTCTTTTCGCTCGATTTCCTCCGCATTGTGCAAACTGGCCCGCGAAACGACGGTCCCGGAGGTCGGCGATGATGGCCGCTCTGGGTTTACGTTTCAATCAAACGCATGAAATCCTCTGCCGATATGATGACCATGTTTTTTCCCAAGGAATTCCATTTCATGAGTTTGATTTCCTTATCGGTCATTCCATTGGCTTCTATTTCTTTTTCACGAATGATACCTTTTACCAAATGAGTGACATTTTGGTCAAAACTTTCTGTGGAATGTCCTCCCATATTCTTGATGATCTCCATAGCAGCCTTTCGTTGCAAGGATTTCTTTCCTTCCACTTTCAGTGTTCCCGTAAAAGCAAAATAACAACCTTCAAATCGTTGATCCTTTGGTTTTTTGATAATTTCGTGAATATCACAAACCGGTGATGTTTTATAATCACCGATTGTTTTGACACGAGGTGTTTTTTGCGATTCTTGAAGAGATGAGAAATCCGCAATTTGAACATGTCGCCTTTCGAGTGGGCGACTTGAAAACAAAACTCTGGCGCATTCCACAACAAATTCCGCGCGAATCATTGCTGGCAGATTGCGAGCATTGCCGTTCAATTCGACACCGAGCAAATCCGACATCATTTGATACGATAAATATAGGTTCCAAACATTAAAAAACTCTTTGGCTACATCAGCAAGACATACCCACATCAGGCAAGGTTCAGGAATGAATGTCACTTGGCCTTAAAATTTTGCGTAGTCTTCCCGTTCAAGCAGTTTATGGCTTGATGGACAGAGTCTCCTTGATGATCGATAAACTTTCTCC
>JGI20166J26741_11639030_pt1 | contig 11337 bp, 7 predicted proteins | sample TergutCu122P5_FD_26741 | JGI IMG/M metagenome (IMG submission 26741) | reverse complement strand
CCCGGCTCACTGGGCACTTGCAACCCAGAAGAAACTGGCCTACCTGGGCTTCCAGTATCTTGATCACCCACCCTATTCTCCGGATCTGGCCCCGTCGGACTACCGCCTGTTCCCTGGACTGAAAAAACAATCGAAAGATGGCCATTTTTCGTCCGACGCAAGGGTCATTGCTGCCGCGGAGACCTGGTTGGACGGACAACATTCTGAGTTTTTTTTTTGAGTGGCTTGCATAGGTTTGAGCAACGGGCTAAGAAGTTTATTGAGCTTCGTGGGGAGTGCGTTGAATAAATCCGGGTTTGGTCGCTGTAGCTAGTTTCCTTCATGGTCGGGTCAAGAAATTATCAGCACCCCATCGTACTTACTTACTTGTCCATGGAGCAGAGTCCATCTTGAGAAGGTAACAGGTTTTCAGCTGGTCAAGAGCCCTCCGGATTTTATGGAACCCGAAGATTCATTACTGCAGTCACAATTGCCGGCTACCCGTCCCTATCCTGAGCCACCTCGATCCAGTCCATACACCCACAACCCAGTTCCTAAAGATCCATCTTAATATTATCCTCCCATCTAAGCATGGGTCTCCCAAATGGTCTCTTACTTTCAATTTCCCTACCAAAACCTAATATCCGCCTCTCCTCTCCCCTATAAGCGCTACATGCCCCGCCAATCTCATTCCTCAAAATATTGGTTGAGGAGTATAAATTATTAAGCTCCTCATTACGTAGTTTTCTCCACTTCCCTGTTACCTCGACCCTCTTAGGCCAAGGTATTCTCCTCAACATCCTATTCTCACACACCTTCAGCCTACTATCCTCCCTCAATGTAAGCGACCTAGTTTCACACCCATACAAAACAACAGGAAAAATTATATTTCTGTGCATCTTGATCTTTAAATTTTTGGATAGCAACCTGGAAGACAAAAGATTCTTCACCGAATGATAGCAAGCATTCCCTGACTTCAATCTGCTCTTTATTTCTTCCTGAATAGAATTTTCGATTTGTTATGGTTGTTCCCAAATATTTGAACTCTTCCACCCTTTCAAAGGAACTATTTTAAATATTTTTATTGTAACTTCGTCCTGCATTCTGGTCTTGAGACATGACCATGTACTTAGTTTTATAAACATTTACTTCTAGGCCATTCTCCTTACTCGCCACTAATAGAATTTCTGCGTTTTCCTTTATGGTACGCTTCCTCTCATCATATTAACATCATCACCATAAACCAGGAACTAATGTTTACCATTTAATTTCATGCCAACCTGGTTTACCTGAACCCTCCTAGTGGCGTACTCTAAAGCAAAATTGAACAACAATGGCGATAGATTATCTCCTTGTTTCAAACCATTCCTAATAGGAAACATGTCAGACAAATTCTTGCCTGCCCGGACTCCGCTATACGTTTCAGCTAGGCACACTTTTACTAGCCTTACCAATTTCATGGGGATAAAAAACTCAATGAGAATATTATACAAGACCTCCGTCTTAAGTGAATCATAAGCTTTCTTGAAGTCTATACAGAGCTCATGCACTGTTTCCTTGTATTCCCTTTTTTTCTCAAGTATTTACAAATGCGGAATATGTGATCAGTAGTTGACCTGTTGCGTCGAAATCCACGTTCATGATCCCCAAATATTTCCTCTGCATATGGAGTTAATCTTGCCGCAGGAAGTTGGATAAATTTTTGTACATAGTTGGCAAATTTGATATGCCTCTGTAAGTAAGAAAATCTGTTTTATCTCTCTTCTGATAGATAGTTACAATGTTCGACACCTTCCACTCCTCATGCAATTCCTCCTTATTCCAAATAAAAATAAAAAGTTTATAAATCTCAGAGAAAATTGTTCTACTTTCTGCTTTAATCAGTCCTGCTGTTTTTTATCAATACGTGGTGACTTGTGATTTTATTTTTCAATAACCATATCAATGTCAGAGGCACTTGACTCAGGTACTAATGGTTCTGCGGTGTGTATTTCTGTCTGCTTGACAACATTAACCCCATGTACATTCAATAACTGGGAGAAATAGTTCCTCCACCTAGCCAAAGTGTTATGGGAGTCTGCAACCAAATCACCTTTCTCATCCTTTACTATATTAGTTCTAGGCTGGCAACCCTACTTAAAGTCATTGATGCCCCTATACAATTCCTTAATATTTTTTATCTTCCTGTTAGTTCCCAAGTTCCTCAATTTTAGCTTTCAGGTATTCATTCTTTTTGTTCTTGATTGTCTGCTACCTTCATATCTTACACTGTTAGGATTATCTGAATTGCTTTGGTTTGGATCCTGTACCAAGTGCATTTTAGCCTGCTTCCCTGGATCTAAAAAACTTAAATATTCTTCATCAAACCATGGTTTATGTTGTTTCAATTCGTGCAGACATAGACTCTCTTGAGCTGTGGTATTTATATTATCTTTATTGTGTTCCCAAGTCTTATTTATGTCTTCGTCATCACTTAAGTTCTCCAAAGCTGAAAACCTGTTTTTAATCCCATTCTGATATTGTTTCCTAACATCCAGCTCATTTAGCTTCCTGAGATTAAATCTTTCCCTATCATACTTCTGTTTTGGTTGTTTAATTACTGCCAGTCTTTCCCTAACTTGTCAACCACCAAATAGTGATCAGTATTACAGTCAGCTCCTCTGAAACTCCGTACATCTAGTATACTCGAAGGCCATCTCCTATCTATTAATATGTGATCAATCTGGTTGTGAGTCTTCCCATCAGGAGAGACCCAGGTGTACTTACGAAAGTTTCGGTGCAGGAACATCGTGCTCTAAACAACTAGATTTTTTGATGTGGTAAAATTTACTCTTCTAAAACCACTATCATTACTGTCCTCATGTAGACTCTCATTCTCAATTGTCGGTTTGAAAAAAAATTCTCTCTTCCCATTCTTGCATTAAAACCTCCAAATACAATTTTCATATGGTACTTAGGAAAAAGATAAAAAAAATCCATATTATAATTCCACATAAAAACTGTCTTTTGAATCATCACTTTTCTCCTCACTTGGTGTAGGCATATTCAGAACAGTGATATTGCACCAGCGACCTCACAGAACTATATATGATATCCTATCGCTAACAAAATCTACTCTCTTAACTCCTAATATTATGCTTTGGTGTACAAAAATCCTGTTCCCAACTGATGATTTTCTTTTCCTTTTCCATAGAAAGAAATTAAAATTCCCTCCTCATACTGTGCTGTCTTTGTCCCACCTAACCTCCTACACACCCACTAAATATAATTTATATCTTGCTAGTTCCCTGGCTGCCGCTTTAAGGGAACCTGCCCTATACAAGCTTCTAACATTCCGCGTACAAAATCTCATGTTCCTTTTTCTTTGTTTAGGTGGCACCGAAGTACCAGTCCAGGTCCGAAGCTTACTCTTTGACTGTTTCGCAACATGATACATTTCTACGGTGAGGTGTTGTTAGCACCTCGCTCAACCCCCAAGGTGGAGGACCACCTGTTGTGGGCTGTCCGCAACTGTTTATTAAATACATTCACAGCTACCGTCCATATTGGAGGCCGTTTCTCCATCCGCAAACTGAAGACGCGCCATTCTCTGTTGACAGGGACCCACTTATCAGGGATTCTGCAGGTAATAGGTCAAATAAATTAATTTAATGGGTAAATTACGGAAATCTATTTAAAGAATTTAAATTTTATTGAGGATGATTAAGAAAAGCTGAATCACATGACTAGCGTAATGTTTTAGAGAGAAGGTAAGTGACAAGCAGCCACTGACCAGATAGGCAATGGTAGAAGAAAAAATATTATCTAGCTTACAGGAAACCAGATCTTTTTGGAACCTGCAAGAAGATGTAACTGAGAACTTAACACGTCTGAAAGTAATGCCTCCTGGTGTCGGAGCTTGGGGCTGTATTTATTCATTTAAAAGTGACCTACGAAAAGTTGTTGAAGTTAACATTGTAACCAATAGGAACATTCGGATTTTTTCAAAATTTGAAAGTGTATGGGAACTTATGGTTGCCGGCACTCTCGTTTATTCCATCAGTCAGAGAGGACGCGGCAACTCTCTCTCCCAATGGAACAGTAATAAAAATTAGAATTTGTAAGGTTTGAGTGCCGAAATAAGAATACAATGTAGCATAGGGTCGAGCGAGTTACTTATACGTGATTCGTGACTTTTCTCGGAATTTCATGCCATTATAAAGAAAAATTTTATACGTGTCGGTTGGAAATAGTTTTACGTGGAGGCGATCGGTCAAGCGGCAAGATGTGTCAGTGCCGCGAGGTAATCAGTGACTTAAAATAAATTACATCACCAAGTGTAGTAAATGATATTTCTTTGTTCAATTAAAAATTTTAACTTTATATTCTTCCGAGTGTTCATTCCGAACCTCAGGATTGGGTAAAAAATTATTCTGGATACGCCACCCATACATTCCCTCCAGTGGAGCTCATGATTCTACCGACTAAAACGTATAACCCTTCCTAAATACCTGCAGATCATAATTAACATACCATTACATGAATTAGGACAGGTGAAGGGGTGTAACCAGTGTAACTACAGAAGAAAGAAGAAGAAGAGGCAGGTCGGTTATACAGTCTATTCACCTACAATGTGAGAGATGAGTTTGTCGTGCCTGTGAGTATCATATTGAGGATTTTATGGGATAAAAATCCGTGGCGTTTGGTACATACATACCATTATTTCTGAGGACCTACTGACTGTATCTACATTATACCTACCTACAAAAATTTGGTCGGTTCCCAGAATATCATAAATTGGTAATTACTCACTTCTTTATACTCAGATCGCAAGAGAAGCTTAATATCCCAACAGATATTCATAGGTTATTTCATCAAATAATAAACCCTGGCTGAATTTTTTTCTATGGTATATGGACAAAAGAATGCACGATAAGAGTTTTAATACTGATAACGATGTGTAATTAACATGATTCGTTTTTCGTCAGATTTATCATTACCATCGCTTATATCTGTTAGAAAATTTCCAAATTATTTGAATCTTGAATTACGCTTTAAAAGTATACTGCTGGCTGCGTATTTACAGCAGCATCCTTACTGTTTCAACTCACTAACTACCACGTTAATACACCACAGACAGGGCCTAAGGCTGTGTGTTATCCGATTCACGTACGAGATAATATAAAATAAACATAGTTTAATTGTGTGTTGTAGAGTGGTTATTGTTGTTTGGAATGGCGAGTTAGTCGTTGTCAAACCGAATCAACCTACGAAATATGGAATTGGTCCGCTCCACTAATAAACCGCATTTTACAGTGGCGTAAATCAGTGACGTAAAAAGCAAAATTTTGGTTTATAGAAGTAGTTATTACGATGCTTCTATCAAATCAAATGCTGAAATATATTCAACTTTATGCGTGTTATGACAGTTCACTATATTGTACTTACAACGAGAAATTTCCTAAGTTGTCTACCGAATGTATCATTCATAGAACAGCGGAATCCAAGCGAAACGTTGAGAACCTGAATTTAGAATAAATAAAATATGGAAGATTTACACTTTTGAACTGCTGCATATTTCTATACACAACTCATTCAGGGAGTAGGAAATGGCACAGGGAAATATAGAGGAAGCTGATATATTACTCGTACAATTACACATTTACAGTTATGTTCATTGAAAAATTACTGCTGTTGATTTATATATATATTTGTATTTGTGTTTTTGTCACAATTATAGTGGCTCCGATACAGCCGCTGATCCATGAAGAGAGAATTGGAAGGGATGTGGAAGGATGCGGTCGTGGCCCAGTTTCCGGCAATATACCTCGTATATCTATTCAGCTGGAAGGATTGAGGAAAATTACGACAAATTCCCATATCCATTCATGATATGCGATTAATCGATCGATATTTAAAACGGAAACCTCTCGAAAGAGGTGGGTAACTTTACTCCTTCAGCCAAATTTTTCGGCTCTGCTTTTGGTCAAAAATTGTTGTAATTTAATATAATCAGCTCAAGATATTAGAAGATATTTGAAAAGTCTTTTTGGTTAGTAATATTAATTTGTAATAACTATTATCATTTCATATAAACACATCATTAGTGACATTTATAATCACGGTGGAGGTTGTATTGCGATTGTGAGAACAAATTCTGTATAAGGGATATCAACGTGTAGGGTGAACGTGATGCCTGTATCTGCAGAATGAGGGTAAATGCAACATGTTATTCCCAAAAGTTGGTATCCAACAATGACTGTGCTCGCCCCCACAATATGAACATACGTATGTTTAAATGCATTCCTTATGCTATGATTGATATAGTTCACTTTTAAGCAAAAAGAAAGAACATAATCTCCAATTTAACCATTAAAGTATTCGAACATAAGTGTCTGGAAACACTCCAATATTTAATATTGCCACGTACGTAACATAAATATGTTCCAGAAATTACGCAGACCCTACGCCTTTATCAAGGGGACTAACACATAAATCCGTGTTAGCCTACAAGACGAAAGTGCGCTGTATCATAGGATCAATCCTGAAGTAGACCTGTAGGGAAGGAAAGCTGTTTTCAACCTGTCACGCAATCATATGTACTGGCAACAACTAGTGTTTGCGTTAATTACATTACAGGGGTATAGTGATGTCAAACAGTACCAGCCAAAGTACGTTAGATTTGGTATTTGCCCCAAACACGAGAGTTAATTTTATTTCGCAATTAGATTCAGAACAAGGCGTTATGTAGTTTCAAATAATTGGGAAGGAATGGCGAACCCTTCGGGTAACTGACTCCGTCTCCAACTTCATGTTATCTATGGGGCTACAGGCCAGTGTGGCCCAGGGTCTTCGTTCTCAGGCCTTCGGAGTTTTATTAGGTAGATATTTGGAAAGATCCTTTACAGGGAATATTGGCCCATTTCAAAATTACTGCTCACAAGGAACAAGATAAATAAAGCGAAAATGGATACCGCACGTACATTCGTGTTTCGATGGAATTCGAAGAAATGATCGCAGTATTCAGATGCTAGACTACCCGGCCACTGTGATCTGTCAACATATTAGCATAGTCTTATAAGAATCAGTCACAAATGATTAGCAATTAGACAGCTCTTTCCATAAAATAACTGGTTACTAAAAGAAAAACAAGATTTAATTCGCGGAAAACAGAGCTGTCCAAATACATTCAGACGGCACTATGGCCCACCCTGCCTCCAATTCAGTGGACACCACCGATATACAGAGACCGTGTGAAGATTAACGACATGTTGCAGTCAACTTCCTCTTTATGCATTTGGTAATGTGGAAAATTTTTTGTTACATCTTAATATTTTCATTTTCGTTTGTTGTATTTTACAGTATACGATTTTTCCTCCTTTGTTCCTTCACTTACTTTGCATTATAGGTATTTCTTTCCCAGCTCTTGTTTTTTATTCTCCTGTTCTGTCTTCCTTATTTCATTTATTGCTTAATATTCTTACATTTTTTCCTCCTTTTTTTCTAAGATGAAGCCAAGTCGTATATTTTTACATGAAATATCTAGTGCTCAGGATTGTCAGTAGAAATATGACACATTTAATCAAATTTCAAATAAAAACCCTTACCCTGCTTTCTCCTCCAAACAACCTGTGTTTCATTTATATGAAACGTGCCGTTTCAGATACGCAACATAATAATAGTACAATCATAATTATAGTGAATTTCGTTGTTTAAATGTAATAGAGGCCTTTTAGCTGTTGAATGTCATTGTGCAGGGGTGTTTTCTGTGGTAAAATGATTATTGGTGGTGCTGTGTTATAATCGTATAAACTGCAGTGCTTTTTCTGAGCAGTCACCAACAGCTGCGTCACATCGTGGCCGAAATATCTGCTGTCTACTGTACATTATTATTCCCCAACTTGATATTCTATTTGTATGGAACTACGGACATATATATAGTAAAGAGTTGCGTGAGTGTTGCACTATAACTCACTTGAAAACTTCAGAATGTGACTCCGCAAGATGTGATAGTGCTTCAGTCAGTACAATTACGCAGAAGAACTTCTTTCAACACAAAATGCACATAATATGTAATTTCCAATAAAATATACTTATGCTTAGATACTTATTTTACGTCTGATCTTCGAAATTATGATGTATAATAACGGTGTTTAACGTTCGGTTTTTAAATTAATAGTAAGTTTTCATACTTAGCAGTTTGGAAGACAGATCCGCTGTTGAAAGCTGTAAACACATTTCCTGCACGCGGCTACACCATGGGAATGTTTCATCACATATACTCTATGTACATTCACGAAGTTGTCTTCGAAATCTTTAGGGGCCATGATGCAGAATATACATACTAGTCAAGGTTCAAATCCTACTCTTACACATTAGTAACACTAACGTTAGTCTATGAGTAATTTAATAATATCGGCGGGCTTATAATTCCGGACTCTGGGCGCTATGAGAATGCGACGCACCTGGCATGGAGGTCGCTTGAAGAGGGAAGGAATTTGTACCGAAATATCGCAGTGAAGATACTTGGGAAACGTAAGCCTAAGAAAATGATGAGATAATATTAAGGTAAACCTTAGCCGCATGTATTATAAAAATAGGATGCGAATTAAACTGACTCAGGTTTGTTTCGTACACCTGACTTTGTATTAGAATACATACATTTAATACATTATTGAATATATTTTAATTTGGCAACAAAAAGCAGCGTGTCAGATTTTGACTCTAAATTAAATACAAATATGTTTGTAACTACACAGAGTATTTTGAGGTAGATGTGTGCCGTTTGGGAGTGGCCTTCGGGGATTGCGTGCACGTAATAAATGCTATTTTTTTTAACCTTAATGTTACAATCTGCATAATACACGCGTGCTTGACGGTGTTCTGGGACGAGCATGCTTGACGAACGTGAGATGGTCGGAACACTGAAATCTTAGAGGATACGAGTATAAGAAATGAACATAAAATGTTGTTCTGATTGTCAGCTTGAAGCATTAGGCGCAAAGATCATTTAAGTCTTTATTATTACGCCTTATGTTTAGTTCAAGATTTTATAACTTGCAAAGATTTGTGTTGTTCAAGTCCGTGCATGAATTAGTAATTACATAAGAAAACACCATCACTGTTATTCTAATAATTTTCGGAATATTTGTAATCACATACATTTATAAGAACTACTGTATAATTTCTTTTATGGGACTACGTGAAAACAGTGTGTTTCAAACACGCCTTACAGAATTCCAGAATATCAAACAGAGAATTTCTGAAGAAATATGCACCATATCACGTGCCTCGTTTCTTCGCGTAATGTAAAGTCACAGGGACCGATAACATCGTTGCATGAATCTTGGTGGACAAAATATAACGGACGTCGTTTCTAAAACGCACCTTCTTAGCAGTCTTCGTCAATATTGGTAAATTTTTGCCTTTCAATTAATTTAGAAAAAACTGTAATAAACTGTCGCTGACTAGTGTATCTGTAACAATGATAAACGTAAGCTGCCTGAATCTCCCGATCACTGGACATATTGGATGGTAATCTTGCCCCTATGAAGACGGGAAATTTATCTTTTCCTTGCGTGGAATGAAAATAAAATTCCGTGGTCGTTTATCCCATATCCCAGACTTTATACTTACCCACATTTACTGTTTAAGAATAGAACCTGAACTTCCCTGCTCTCGGTTACAAGTATTGCACTATCCCCGTCTGTTTGTTCGATGGTTATCTGCAGAAGGAATAGGTACTGGCAATTGTCAAGCTTATTTTAATCGCCACTGACTATCCTTCAATTAATATCCACACAGCCTCGTTTTTGTTAAGTTTAGTTTAATTACTAATGTTATTAAGACTGATTTACGGGTTTGCAAGTCCGTGGATCGAAACTCGGTGGGGTGAAATTTTCCTTTACCGCCCAGACCGGCCCTGGGGCTCACCCAGCCTCCTATTCAATGAGTACCGGGTCTTTCTTACGGGTAAAGCAGAAGGAACGTGGCTTTGACCACCCATTCCCATCTAGCGCCGAGGTTAAAAAAAGGGTAGAACTATACCTCTACTCCCCCTCTGGGCCTTCATGGCCTCTTCTAGGAGGAACTTCATGTTGAATCTGATTATAGGGTATTTACTAATTAATTACAATTGCTAGAATTATATCAATACACGAAAACGAATATTAATTATGTTAGTAATGAAAGACGAAGAATAATTTAGGACTAGTGAAGACTCAAGTCTAGAAGTCTACTATTTCATTAATGACCATCGCGGGACATAAAAGCCTAAAAGTCGTTCATCACTTCGATTTGAGAAAACAGTCAACATGCTAACACCAGAAGACCTCACATTCTGATAATAATTTACTAAGCAACAAGAAATCAAACCCAAACCATCCCAATTTTTAGCCCTAATGTGGTTACGTTAGGGTTAAAATTTAAAAATTTCGAAGAAACGACAAATATAAAACCAACATAATGAATCGAAAAACACTCAAATCGCCAGATATACAATCATCACTACACAAAATAGCCAAAGAAGAAATAATAAAAACAAATCCCTTAAACAACCAAGAAAACCAATCAAACAAAAGAGTCATAACATTACCTCTCTTAAGCAACAGTCAGCATACAGTAGAGCTTAGTCGAACGTAGTTTCCAAATAAAGGTGCACTTACACTGCCTATTACCTATCGCTAAAAATGGAAGGGATTTTAAAACCTATAATGCAAATGGCGCTGTTTAGAGTCATCCCCATCTATGACGTTTATACCTTAATTTCCGAGAGCAAATAGCCGAAATCTCCATCTTATATTTTCATCTTTGACATCTAAGGTCCAGATTTGAATTACGGACCCTGGCCGGATTCAAGAACCTTTCTGAAATAATAGTACAAAAGTGTTATTTAGACTCACATCATAAGATGAATGACGGTGACGAACTGAAGACTTTGAGCAAGAAAGTCATTTTTTGTCTGCCTACTTCAAGGCACTGGATAGATATCATTTCGTTTTCATGATGAGTATGCTCTGAGGACAGAAAGAGCGTCTTCTTTGCCAGAAGACTTAGTTTTTTAAATACTCTTTCGTAGGCATTGTTTGCAACTTGAACTCTTAACAGTCTCACAGAGTGAAAAAATTTATACTTTATACACAGAGTCTGTGTCAGGCCAGGATTTGTAGAGCAGATCATGCCTTAACTCCATCAGCTTGTACTATAACGGTGGTTTTGCTGCGATGTTTCTTGTGTTATGAAACACAGTTATTGCAAACAGCAAGCAGGAATCCACATGGCCCCTGCGATTTCTACGTGTTTCCTAAAATGAAACTCCGGTTGAAAGGGCGATGTTTCGCCTCCATTGAAGAGGTCCAAGCAGAATCGCAACAGATACTA
>JGI20166J26741_11638919_pt1 | contig 11338 bp, 6 predicted proteins | sample TergutCu122P5_FD_26741 | JGI IMG/M metagenome (IMG submission 26741) | reverse complement strand
CCGCTTCGCAGTCGGTCCGCTATATTTCTGTTTCTTATTTCCGTCTGCTCTGATAATGATGCTTAATTCTGAATTGTATTTAGACTATAAGCTAAAAGCTGACTGCTGAAAGAGAATTATCAAAGTACAGATTCAGTTTAGTGGAAAAAGGAAAGATCATATGGGATAAGGGAGACCTTGAACTGGTGGATGATTACGTTTTTAGGCGAGTTGGAAAATTGCGAAAAGCAACTATTAGCTTCGTCATGTATGTCGTCTGTCCGTCTGTCAGTCTGTGCGCGTGGAACAACTCGGCTTCCACTTGACGGATTTTCATGAAATTTGATATATACTTATTTTTCCAAAATCTGTCGAAAAAATTCAAGTTTCATTAAAATCTGACAGGAATAAGAGTACTTTACATGAAGACCAATATAAATTTGTGATCATATCTTCCTCGTTTCTTCTAAGAATGAGAAATATTTCAGACAAAAGTTGTAGAGAAAATCGAATACACTTTTTATATTTAGTAACTTTTTCGATTGCTTGCCGTTTATGAGATAATGTGAAAAAAAGTAAAGCCGAGAAGTACACGGGTGACAATATGGCGCTCGCGCATTTCACACTGGGTAGCTCAGGCTACAAACACACATTCTCGGAATTTGTAATACTTAATGCTTTCTACTGCAACAATTCTTGCACATTCGCGCCTCAGTGGTAAGTTATACGTACATTGCCTATTTTTACTTTACATTTGTATGTAAATATGAAGTATACAGAACTGTAATTTTGCCTGTAATTTTACATGGTGTGAAACTTGGTCCCTTACATTGAGGGAGGAGCAGAGGCTGAAGGTGTTTGGGCCTATACGCCTGAGATGAGAGGTACTGGGGGAGAATGCATATTGAGAAGATTCATGATTTGCGTTCCTCGCCAAATATTAATTGGGTGACCAAATCAAGAAGAATGGGATGGCCGAAGCATGTGGCACTTATGGGGGGAGAAGGGACGCATACAGATTTATGTTTTGGAAACCTGAGAGAAGGAGACGACTTCGAAGATCAAGGAGTGTATGGGAGGATAATATCAAAATTTATTCTCAGGAAGTAAAACGAGGGCGTGAAATGGATTGATCTGGCCAGGACATAGACAAGCAACGAGCCCTTGTGAACGTGGTAATGAGCCTTCGGTTTCCGTAAAATTTCGGTTATTTCTTGACTAGGTGAAAACGACTATTTTGTCGAGCACTCTGTAACACAGTATTAATTAGTTAGTTGATTGGTTCTTGGAATGGTTATGTTTTCTTCCTCTTTTACCCTTCACATACACCCATTCACATTAACAACATTTTTCTCGAGTTCACAGCACAAAATCAGTAGACACTAAATAATCATTGCAGTTGGTAGCGTTTTGCTAAATAAGTCACAAATCAAACCCTCATGGATTGGAAGGCTATACTGTATACCGTAATATGCTCAACCAGTGAAGCATTTGAAAGGACAGGATTGCAGGTAAGAACTTCTCTTTTAAGTGGTTAAAACTGAGGGAAGTCGATCTGGTAATTTGCCAAAGACAGTAACATAGCTTGTTATTCTCCTGGTGGTAGAAGTTGAAATGGTCGCCACAAATTAGGCCCAAGCCATCTCACGCAGCGTGTTTCTTACTGTCAGTTCGCTGGGTACTTATGACATTAAAATGCACTTAAACACATAGCATGTAATCCAGTACACATGTACGGAATGAAAGAAGTTTGTCACTCTCAGTTATGCTGAAGTGGCCGCTTTGTGCTCAGGTGCTGGCATGAACATTACTCTCCTTAACAAGGTCCTCTTGCGTAACCGATAGCGTAAGCTGCGTAACCGAAGATTTTCAGTTCTACCGTGTGTGGATATCTTGCATAGTACTTTGCTTTGTTGGGTCGCTCTGTAGTGCATCTGTCTCGGATCCCGTTTCACTGAACCTGATCACGAACTATCGAACTGATTCTAAGAGGGACTTCACCTTTGGAGAACTCGCCTAAAAATCGAATCTATATTTTGTTCCCCCGTATACGAAACACATTTAGATTTACACTTTCTTCTAGGTATAACATTATCACTGGCAACTGACTCACGTACTGCCTTACACACAACTCATAACATCTGCACAATTTATGAAGGTTGTTATGTGCAAAATTTACCTACTGTCATTATCGGCCATTATTGCCAGCTGTAGTGCTTAATGGTCACACCGTGAATTTTCCCATGTCTTACTTTAGCTACTACATAACAACTGTGGGTGTAGTAACTGCGCAGTGACTTTCGAACGTACTCTATTTAGAAAAGTACAGTCAGATGTGCATGACAGGCACTTATATGCACGCGTGTGTACAGAAGATAGAGGTAACTGTAGTCCGGTGTGTACATATTATATATAGGACACAGCATGTGTCCGATACAGGTATTAAACTGCAGTCCACAGCAGATACCGCGTGTAGGATACCGCATGCTGTTTATGAAACCGATTCTTCCACGCACATCGTTCCAGCCGACTTACTCTGATTGTCGATGGCAATACGTAACGATGATGTAATCACTATTTATTATGCAACAATGTGCCCGGCATATAAATGCGTTAATTACTCAAGACACCATTCAGATATGTCTCTTCTCTTATCAAGGATACGTAGATCTAATCTCAGAGCGGAAAAGCCATCCCCATCACCCTTCCTTGGTATACTCCTCAAACTATTCTGCTTGCGTGGTGCGGGAATGCCTCGTAATCACTCGTATGGTGGGGGGGTGCTGATAAGCACTTAGCCCGACCAGGAAGGAAACAAGCTACAGCGAACAAACTCGGGATTTATTCAACACACTCCCCACGCAGCTCAATACACTTCTTAGTCCGTTGCTCTAACTTTTGCAAGCCATTAAAAATAAAAATCAGAAGGTTGTCCGTCCAACCAGGTCTCCGCGGCAGCAATGACCTCAGCGTCGGACGAAATATGGCGAACTTTCTATTGTTTTTTTCAGTCCAGGGAATAAGTGGTAGTCCGACGGGGCCAGATCCGGAGAATAGGGTGGATGATCAAGACATCTGAAGCCCAGGTAGCCCAGTTTCTTCTGGGTTGCAAGTGCCCAGTGAGCCGGGGTATTGTCGTTCAAGGACAAGACAACCTTGCTAATCTTCCCGCGGCGTTTTTCCTTCAAAATGTCCTTCAATTGCACCAGCAGAGATGAGTAATACTCCGCGTTGATAGTTTGGCCCTTTGGAAAATAATCAATGAGGAGGATACCGTCTTGATCCCAAAAATCGAGGCGAGAACTTTTCCAGTGGTTTTTGCACACGGAATTTTTGGGGCGGGGTGAGCCGCTATGCCGCCACTCCATTCATTGTTACTTTGTCTCCGGGTCATCCTGATATAACCAGGTTTCGTCCCTGGTCACCAATCGCGACAGAAAATTATTTGGATCACGCAGAAAAAATTCCACATTTTGCTCACACGACTGGCACCGTTGAAGTTTTTGATCCTCGCTCAGGCATTTCGGGACCCACCTCGCGGAGAGCTTCCGCATGTCCAAATCTTCATGAATGATGGACCCAACAAACTTACGTGAGATGCCCAGTTGCTCATCTATTGAATTAGCCGAAATCCGGCGGTCTTCCAAAATTAACTTGTGAATTTGATCAATAATCTCCGGGGTGGTCACTGTTTTGGGTCGTCCAGGACGAGGCGTATCAGAGGTGGAAAAATCACCACGTTTAAACTGGGTCACCCAGTTTTTGACGGTGGCATACGATGGTGCATGTTCCCCTAATGTTTCTGTGAGAATGGCGTGAATTTTCTTCGGCGCCTTTCCTTGCAGAAAAAAAAACGTGATGACAGCTCATGTCTCGATGTTGTTGAAATCGCGCGCGTCGCCTGACATATTTCCTTTCAGCCTCTGTTACAAGGAAAGACTTGCAATTCGGCACATGAACAGGCCCCTCTTTCCAAGGACACTATCGATTCCGTCCTGCGACATCGGGAAGTAGGTCGGGCTAAGGACTTAACAGCACTCCCTCGTAGATAGAGTTATCCAAGCGTCTACATCAACACGGCAAAGTCAACACACATACGTGTTGTAAGTAAATCTCCATGAATGGTTAACCTCAATGAAGCTAGTCGTCTGCTTCCAGATCCGACCGGTTTTCGCTAAAGGGGAGAGGGTGGTCACAAGCCCCGATATTGACGTGGAGGCGAAGATAAGAATCCCCTGTTCTCGCCGAGAATGAAATCCAGTTGTCAGTCGGTCACTGTACGTTACCTAACATGGGGTACTGACATTTCCCGGTTCGTTTAATGGTGTTATTTAAAGACGTCGTCAATTGCCAAGGTTATAGAAGAATGAATAAATGATGAATGTATGCATATGGAGCAGTGGTGGAATGCTATTGATAGGGGAAAAACTCAGAGTACTTGGGAAAGCCTGTCCCAGTGCCACTTTGTCCTGCACGGTGAGAAGTCGGCGATAACAGCCTGAGCCATGCACGACCTGTCCTTTGGTGTTTGAATAGTACTACCTATGTATGAGCAACGTATTAGAGCAATATTGTGTCGAATATAAAGCAACAATGTAACTCTCGCGCTAAATCTAAATCTGTAGGTACCTTTATTTTTGATGGCGACACACCAGGCAAAAATTGCTTACCGAAGAATGTTATATGGTTTACTTCTCACCAAATATTAATCAGTTGATAAAATCAAGGATGATGAAAGGCTGAGCATGTAGCACGTATGATAAAGAAGGGAAATACGTACAAAGTTTTGGTGAGGAGATAAGAAGGGAAGAGACTACTTGAAAGACATACGTGTAGATGGGAGAATGACATTAACTTTGATCTTCGATAACTAGGACAAGAGAGCGTAGCCTGGATTAATCTGGCTTAAGATATGGAAAAGTGGCGGGCTATTGTGAATACGGTAATGAACCTTTGGGTTCCATTAAATGCGGAGAATTTCTTGACCAGCTCAGAAACAATTAACTTTTCAAGACAGACTCTGTTCCGTGGAATCAGTTTGAGATCCGGATGTTCAACGTGACACGAAAATACGTCGTACAGTGGGGGTTATATGTCTCATCTAACTAGTTAATTGAATTATTACCGTATTTCCCGGCCCATAAGACTCACTTTTTTCCCGAAAAATGTGACCTAAATTCGACCTGCGTCTTATGCGCCGAGGGTAACTTATATACACCCGTACATCTATTAAACAACATTTTTATCATGAGATAGTGAAATTTGCTTCCAAATTAAGAGATCTGGCGTCACTGCTTGTGAACGGCTTACTTTCTTATACGGGGATTTACCCTAACGTATACATTGCATCACATGTGATTCCGGGTATTTACGCGCTGCAGTAACAAGGTGTAGTCAAGTGTAATTCAAGTGCGTTACACGTTCCTTAAAGTATATTTGTTTTGTGTGTATTTACGTTTCTACAAACAGTGATTAAAGAGTTAAATTTAAAGTTTAAAATCAAAGAAAACTATCATGGGATCAAAAGAGAGACGATTATCTTACAGTATTGCATTTAAAATTGAAGTCGTGAATTACGCTGAAAAACATGGAAACCGGGCAACTGAAAGGCGTTTTGGCTTACCTCCGACAGAGAAGATGATACGAGAATGGAGGAAACAAAGGAAAGATTTAATCAAAGCAGATAAGAGTAAAAAAAAACTTTACGTTCATGTGCTCCTAAATGGCCAAAACTTGAAGAATATGTCAAGAACTGGATAATAGATCACAAGAAGAATGGAATTGTTGTTTAAACGAAAATGATTTTAATTGAACGAGAAGACTAGCCGTTGAAATGTCCTTTACTGATTTTGCTGGAACAACTTCTTAGTGCGAAAGATTTATGAGAAGAAATGGCCTGCCTATGCGTACTAAAACTACAATAGCGCAAAAACTGTCCCGTGAGTACGAAAGAAAGATTATATAATTCCATAAATATGTCATAAACATGAGAAAGAAGCTGTGTTTTGAGACAGGACAATTAGGGACATGGATGAGGTACCTTTGACGTTTGATGTTCCATCAAATAAAACAGTGGATGTTAAAGGTGTTAAGACAATTATGATAAAGACTTCTGGTAATGAGAAGACGCGTTACACTTGTTCTTGCGTGCTATGCTGATGGCATAAAGCTTCCACCTTTATTAATCTTTAAAAGAAAGAAAAAAAAACGCTGCCTAAAGATGTAACTCCACATGGGATTTACGTTCATGTTCATTGTAAAGGAAGGATGGATGGAGAAGGAATGAAACTGTGGTTAGAGAAAGTGTGATCCAAGCGTCCAAGTGGTCTTCTTAAAAAAACCATCTTTATTAGTGTGCGATCAGTTCAAGGCACATGTAACAGAATCAACAAAAAGGCTTGCCACTAACCTGAAGACACATCTCGCAGTAATTTCTGGTGGATTAACTAGTCAATTACAACCTCTGGACTTTTCAGTTAATAAACCATTCAAGGGATTTATGCATGAGGAATGGGCAAAGTGGATTGAGGCACAAACTCATGATGTTACACCGGCAGGAAGAGTGAAACGGCCTTCGATTTCTAATGTTTGCGAGTGGATGAAAAATTCCTGGCAGCGAGTTAAAAGTGAGACTGTTGTAAAGTTTTTAAAAAAATGTGGCATTAGCAATGCAGTAGATGGAAGTGAAGATGACATTTTATATGAAGAAAGTGACGCATCGAGTGAAAACAGCCATGAAGATGATTTTAGTGGCAGTGACGACGATTTGCTGGGTTTCTATGATGAATACATTATATTATGGTTGCTAATTTTGGCATGTAACAATCCTGTTTTCTTCCAGTAAATTACTAAAATTAAAATACATTCATCGTTATTTTTTTCTAAAATTTCCAAAGAAAAAATCACGGTGCGTCTTATGGGCCGGGAAATACGGGTATATACACATAAATATAACTACATGTTCCATGATTGACTCATTTAGTTTACATTACAAGGCTTAATCTTCTTGTTTTTTTTTAGTTAATCCATGACACTCTTAAGTCTTTTTAATTTCAGAGGTCTATTGTATGCCTACATGTCATCAGTTGATTTTAGTGACTGATTTCAGCTGAAGGGTATATCACATAAAACGTTTAACATTATTGTGTATACATAATCTATGTTCATAAAATTTATATTTTTTGGGGGGGGGGGAGGTGGTTGCAGAGCCTGGCAGCCTCCACCCCCTTTTGGTTGCGCCTGTGGTCGTGTGGGACGTTATGTTGTGTAGCAGGTAACTTAACCCACCACACAGTGCCATATTCCAGAAGACCAAAATGCTCGACGTGAACACTTTAGAAACCACAAATCTTTAACATTTAAATTTGCATGAGGTTATAAGGTAAATCCAGCTTTTTCAGATAACAAGCTAGCATAAATTTTCATCTTGTGTTTGAGTAAGTATGGTGTAATGACTTGGAAAGAATTAAAATGTGAGATATCTGTATTTTCAGCTACTGCAAGCAACTCACAACAGGATACGGGAACTGCACAGAGAATCTTTCACTCGCTACACATACCTCCGAATCCTTTACCTTGATGATAACATGATCTTATACATTGAAAATGGGACGTTTGACCCTTTGCAAAACCTAGAAGTCATCCGTCTTTCACAAAATGCATTAGACAGGGTTCCCGCTGGAGTTCTTCAGTTACCAAATATACGTAAGATATTTGTGGATAACAACCGATTTATTAGAGGAGGTGGCTTGGTAGGAGCCCCAACTAGAGACACTGTGGTATCCCTGACACTAGCCCAGTGTCACCTGGAAGAACTTCCCCCTTTGGAGATGTTTCCAAGCCTACTGGAGCTCAATGTGTCTGCAAACAACTTGAAGACGATACTGCCCGAGCAGCTGGCATCAGTGTGTCAACTCCAGTTTCTAGACATCAGCAAAAATCCGAAGTTATCCCAAGACATAAGTGGAGATGGATGTGCCTGTCATTTGCTGGCTTCTTGGATTGAAGACAAAAATATTCTTTTGCAAGCAGATTACACATTAAACTGCACAACAAAAGTACTTGGTAAGATTTTCTTTGAGGAAATTTGATGATGTGATCTGTACATCCTAGGTGATAAATGAATTATTTATACTGTGACATGATCAGCTGCCTAGGAAACAGTATTACCTTATGTAAAACCAAATGTCCCAAGGCCTAAAAGTGGCTGATTACTGCAATATATTTTTGTTCAGGATCTGTGAAAGTACTGTGATTTTGTCCTACTTTGATATCCTGATAGCTCATTTCATGTACATTGTGCCTGCTTTATCACTCTTAGAGGTTTATTGCTGAGAAAGCCCACCTTTGCCAGTTTGTCCTTGGCAGCAGCACAACTCAGAGCAATGATAAAACATTTATTCTTTAGTTAAAACTGAATGTATCAGTAGAATTTTATGCTTTCAATATGGTAAGAGAGAAGAATAATTGCAAGTTACTGCTGTAAGTGTTTTACGGTTAATTGTATTGATGTCACATGTGTTCCAGTATTAACCCTTTAAACGCCCAGTTAAATCCCATCTACCATCTGCTAGCATTATTAGAAGCTCACCATATTCTCCACGTTAGCAGGATAAGGGTTAACAATGAAGTATATCTTTTATTTTATCTCCATCTCAAATACTGTACTTTTTATTGAACACTATACAGAAAATATATCTGTGCCTGCACTTCTGTTATGTTATATGATATGCCAAATCACAATTTTGAATTATTGGTTTTGTTTATTTACAGACTTTGCACATTGTGGGAACATGTCTGAGGCTGAAGAGATTTACAAAGCTTGTATGTCCAATGTCATAGCCAAAGCAGAGGCCATTCAGGCACGTAATACCTGGATTCTAGTTGGGTGTATTTTGGCATCCGTCATTGCAACAATTGCATTGTTTCTGTTCTGGTATCAACGCAACAAGCGAAAAAAGCAGAAAAAGGATATGGGTAAAAATAACAATACTAATGAGAAACGCAACTCTCGAATAGAAGAGGAGGAGGCGGCGATGACAACGGATACACTGCTGGAAGCAAACAAATCATGACATTCCCTTTAAATGGTGTGAGCACAAATCTAGTCACCAAGCAGATTTTCTGCAAGTTGTTTTAATGACAAGTCGGTCATGTATGCAATGACATGTTTCTGTTTTAAACCTGATGTGAAATGGCTACTGCTCTATGATTTGTCATGTTTAGTTTGGCTGTTAAAAGGGGAGAATTTAGCGTGGTTGTAAGACATGGTTATTAAAAGAGGGAAAGTTAATTCTCTCAGTAAATAGTTGTTGTGAAAGGAAAAGACTTGTGTAGGTTAAATATGATTGTTAGAGGGGATGACTGATTTTTGTGGATGGAACGTTATTGTTGAAGAGAAATGTTTGATTTTCTGTCAAACATTTTTTGTAGCAGTAGGAGAATTTGAGTCTATATGAAATAGAGTCATATAAGAAAGAAACATTTATGGTTTTTCACAGAGGTGATGTTGAGGAGCCAGGTTTTCTAGGATACGATGATGTGGTTTTGGTTGTGAGGTTACCAATGTTTTGAAGGAACATATTCAAGGGTCAAGCAGTTCAAGAAGAATTTTTTCTGGACTGCTTAACCCTAAAGATGGTGATATATTCATTCCAAATGTAAGCAAACACTTTTTTGTTTTTCATTGCTTCACCTTGCATTTTAATTCACTGAATATTACATACCAACTAATGCACTTCTATATATAATAATATATTAGTCTATAATGTTAATATTAAAACACTTACAAACACTCCAACATGTTTCGATCATTATTCAGATCATCTTCAGGGAGCTCATAGGTTCCTTGTTACCTCCCCATACTGAATGTCACGCACATACACCAAACGTTATTCTGCCGCATCACCACAATTGACCTTTAACATTTTTAAATTCAGTGACTTTAACAAGGAACCTACCAGCTCCCTGAGGACGATGTGAATAATGATCAAAACATGTTGGAGTGTTTTTAAGTGTTTTAATATTAACATTTTAGACTAATATATTATTATATATAGAAGTGCATTGTTTGGTAAGTAATATTCATTCAGCAAACACTGTTGCAATGTCACAATGTCATATCCCAGAAGACTTGAATTCTAAGTTGAGTTTCTTACCAAAAATTGGGTCTCCAGTTTAAGGTTGTGTTACTAACAAGTCCATGTTCAGTAATTCTTAGAGAAATGCATTTTTGTTATTACAAGTACATTTTTAGTGTAAGATATCACTTCAGACAATGATGTAATTTTTGTTATTGTGCAAGGTACATTTGTGACTTTGAAGAAATACTCGTACCTTCATTATCCACCCAGTTCAGTAATGTCCTTCTCAACATGTTATGCCATTCAATAATGCATGTCATTTATAAAAATTGGCACCTGTGATTTTTTGTGTTGACTGTGCTGATGCCAGTCTGTAGAAGTGTAGAATGCCCAACACAAGAGGGAACATAGGGTACTGGTCTTTAGACGCCACTCTGACCTACACAGCGTTTCATCTGCTATATTCTTACTGTACACAAATTATATTTTCTTCAGTATTTTGACCGACTTCTTTTTGGTAACTGTGGGCCAGGATAGTGTAGTCAGTATAGCCACTCACCACAGACTGGACAGTTGGGAGATCAAATCCTGGTAGTAGGGAATTTTCAGCACCAATTCAGACTGGTTCTAGGTCCCACACACTTTCCTATACACTGGGTACTGGGATATATAGGTGGGTAAAGTGGCAGCAGCGTGGCATTACCCACCCACCCCCATCTACAGAATAGAGCTATTATCTTTACTCCCCCTCTGTGCATTCATGTCAGGTTATAGGATGAACTTTACATTTACTTTTACCATATTGGTTACTTGTAATCCATCACTTAAATTTAATATTCATCCTGTTTTGGGTAGTTGGCACCATCCGGAAGTAAACTATATTGTTAATGTTTCAAAGTAGCATGCTGCCTCCATCTTTCAATTAACCCACTACCATAAACCCCAGAACAGTTGCATCATTATCCATGAATCAACATGAAAGTTTGAATCCACTTACTTAAGAATGTATTAATTTGAACATGTACACAGGATTAGTGCTCAAAGGTGGCTTTAGTAGTGAAGTGACAAGATCTTGCTTAATCAGGAGCTTAGATATTTTATCTTTGCAACTATGTCCAGACAAGCTCTATGTGTCCTCTAGTCTCCTGTCAGGTGGGTACTAGACAAGGTTCAAGAGCATCATCTCTATCTAGTAAGTGACGGTACGTTGTGAGTTTTACCTCAAATCTTCCACCTTTGTCATGTGGCTGTGTTTCGTCATGGCGATATGTTAAAGA
>JGI20166J26741_11638585_pt1 | contig 11339 bp, 5 predicted proteins | sample TergutCu122P5_FD_26741 | JGI IMG/M metagenome (IMG submission 26741) | reverse complement strand
GATTGTGCTAATTTGGTGTAGGAGGGAGATCAATACACACATCATCCTCATGGACACCCTACCCTGACTCAACAGACACGTAAGTAACGTATGATTTTTTTACCAGACACAATACACAGAACGCACACCTTTTTAACGAATTTGTTATTACATTTACAGATACCACACACATTGACACACACTGGTGGCTGCCTCTACAGTTTTTGCGTACCACTCCTGATGATGGACAAGCGCCGTGTCCGAAACACGTAGAGCGAAAATAAAGTGAAACAAGCTGCATCTCGTTGGTGATTTATTTACAAGATTTTAAGGATGCACGGTACCATGAATATAAAGTTTGTGACATGCTAGATAACCAAACTTGTCACTTGCTATTTCTTTCCCTGGGGCCATCTAAAAGCATAGTTATACCATACGAACCCACACAAACTTGATGAACTTAAGGCTAACATCAAAACTCAAATTGCTTAAATTACAGGTGCACTGGTATGTATGGTGTCTGTGAACATCACAGGGAGGGTTTGAGCTTGTGCTGATGCAGGAGATCACTTTGAACATCTATTATGGTCATATTAGATTATCTTGTGAGGTTTTTTTTTTAAGTTGTAAAATGCACAGGTTGTGTCAAATATGTATTATATTAATAAATGCATATAACATTCCCTTTGGGTACTTTGACTTTTGAATCACCATGTATATGTAGAAATAAAAATGTTGTGTTCACTGTTGTGAGGTCTCTTGTTCTTGGTAAACTTAAATGATATACAAACACAATGGGATGTCTCACTGCAAAATAAAAAAAATGAATATGCTTCTTTGTTGTCATGTAACTGAAAAGCAAGACCGTAAGAGATTTGTTTTAAGCAGTGTAATTCTGTCTGTCTTACAGATAAAGTGTTGAGCATGGGCATGTATACAACAGAAGACAAAAACCTCATCAAGTCTACATTAGTGGGGCCACCTCGAACAGACTCCATGTCGAGTCATGACAGCATGATCCGATCAGAGAGGGCCAGCATAGGAATGATTTGTCAGCCACCACGTGGACAACCCTATAAGGGTCACACAGCAGATGTAGACTGGACAGATATAGAAGATTCTCAGCCACAGAAACCCAAGAAACAGAGTAGCCAGATTGCTAAGGAACTCTCTGACATGGTGATATATGTTCAGGTGAGGCAAAAGAGAGTAGCCAGATTGCTAAGGAAATGTTTGGCATGGTGATGTATGTATAGGTATGACAAAACAGAGTAGCCAAGATTGCTAAGGAACTCTGACTTGGCAATATATGTGCAGGTGAGGCAAAACAGAATATCTAGATTTTTTAACTCTCTGACATAGTGATGTATGTCCAGGTAAGGCAAAACAGATTAGCCAAGATTGTTAACGAACTCTCTGACATGGTGATGTATGTCCAGGTGAGGCAGAATGTTCAACACCTGTTTACTACTGGGCTTCAAATCAAGCAGCAACAGAATGTGTCAGGTTATCACTGGATAACCTGCTTTCTTGTCTTTGGAAAAAGTGTCTTGTTTCCCTACACTTCAGGATGGATGGTCAAGTTTTTGAAATCCAAGTTTGTGCAGTTACATCATTTTGAAATTTAATTTTTCCCTTGGTCTGATACACTAGAATACATGTGACTCTGATCCTTACATCCTTATTGAAACAGAGAGCTCATTCTCTACCAACTGAAAGCCATTGTTTGGGCCTTTCATATGGTCTGCGAATGTAATATTTTAGGGCAAAGACCTTGACCATAATTTGTGGAAAATGTATCACTACATTTATGCAAGTTTGTTCTGTAATACTTTGTGATAAATTTAATACTTCTTCAGAATATATTATATTGGGACATGAAACTGCTGAGAAGATTGTTTTCCTGTTATTTGTATCATGCTGCAAAGCATTTGAATTCATGCAGTGAAGTTGCATTCCTTGTCTGGTAAATTGTGTAATGACTTTTTTGAATGCAAAATGGGTTTCTATATTTGCTAGTTTTAAGATATTTGCAAGTGTTCTAAGTGTAAAAGACCTGAATGTTTTAAGGACTGTTGTAATCCCTTGAATGCCAGTCATAGTGCAAATCCCCACCCCTTATAAAAAAACTGTTCGTTTTAATGATGTGAATGATGAAGAAGGTTTCTAGTATTCAGTAAGGAGAAATAAGCTGTGATAGATGTAGGAAAACTTTGCAGATTTGCTCAAATATTTAGGAAATGTAGCAGATATCTCTTGAAGCTCTGGATATAATGTAAAGGAAAAGTAAGAATTAGACAGTTCAAGAAGGAGCAGATGTATACTTTTCTTCTTAGAATAAGACTCAGCAATCAATAGAATGATCATTTTCCACCAAAGTTGGTGGCAAGTATGGTATCTGAAGGAAGAGATCAAGACAGGAAAAGGAGCCGTGAAGAAGAAAAACAGAATTTAACACACTGCATTGGTGTTTAGAATTCATGCCAAAGTGAACTCAGCATGGTTGCATGTAACAGAAGGAGGGGATTGGTTTCTCCACCTTGACCACACACACCTGCTCAATCTGCGTTTTCTGTGCATACATTTCTGGCTAAGAACAAAATTACTGTCATGCCACATGCTTCTTGCTCACCAAATTTAGTTACGATCATTGGGTTCACTGCATAAAATACCAAGGAGACTACTTTGAAGTGGACTACATAGGTTAGGAGGTAATTGTTGTTGTTGTTATGGAGAAATAAATTAAGTCTGGAAAATATTTTTTTGCACCGTTTAACTAAAATAGGGGCCTGGGGTGGCGTAGTGGTTAAGGTGCTGCACTACTAGTCAGACGGTCCTGGGATCGATTCCCGTTGGTGTCACTGGATTTTTCAGTGACATATTTCCTTCCAACTGCATCATGGCCCTGGGGTCAACTCAGCCCCTACTGAAAATGAGTACCAGGAACATTCCTGGGGGTAAAGGCAGCCAGTGCTTGAGGCTGACAACCTCACCACCTTCATGTGCCAAATGTCATGAAAATCTTGGAGCCAAACTTGTGGTCTTAGGACAACTTCACTCATATACCATATGCAAGGAATATGCTGTACTAACAAAGTGTACCCTGTTAACTGCCATTGTGATTCCCTTTTGTACATAAAATCCTGTCACTAATTGATGATTCCCATTTCCATATAAAATGTACAATACCTGCAATGGAGTGTATGCCCTGGTCCTTGTTGTACACCCACACTTCTACAACATGCAACTTATATTTTCTCATTCCCTTATTATGTTTTCAGTAAACCTAACCTTCAGAAATTCTGCAATTCCATCCAAATTTCATGTCCAATTTTGGTCCCTAGATTATCTCAAAATATGCATCCAAGTCTGTGGCACTGTGTAACATTTTTATAAGGTGCTGCTGTTAGCGGCCATTCCTACCCTGTGTCTGGACTACAACCTCTTTTCATCTGTCCTTGAATTAAAATTTAATGGATTCTAAAGAAATAGGACCAGGTGGAGGTGGGGGAGGGGGCTTGACATTCATTTTGCTTGTAATAGGTACCAGTGTCAAGCTACTGTGAGTACAGTAATGAACTTAAAGTTTCCATAAAATGCAAGGAATTTCTGACTAGCTGAGCAGCTTGTAGCTTCTCAAGAAGGTTTGTGCTCTATGGATAACTAAATGAGTGAATTCGCATGAGGCTATTGAATTTTGTTACCTGATAGTCAGTTTAATTGGTTCTTACAAGGTATAGCAAAGAATAAACTATGACATTAATCTTGGCATTTCCTCTAGTGTCATTCTGTCACATGACCATGTTATCTTCACATCCTCCTTGTAAATTGTCCCACATTTTTTCTTGTAAACTACTGCAGCAAATTACATTCTTTAAAATTCAGTTCCTCTTTTCCTTCCAGGCAATTAAATTTCGTGGGCTTAATACTATTAGCCCTAACAGCTCAGTGAAATGCAAGCGAACAAGTGTTCCAGTTCCTACTGCAGTCATTATGAAGAAGAGCAGTGTAGGTGCAGTGTCCATAGCACCGCCTGCAGTCATCACAAGCACTCCAGCAACACCAACATCTGCTGCCACACAGGCTTCCAGTGGGGGTTCGGTGTCACTTTCCACAACTTCTGGCATGGGTAGCAGCATTGCCACAGGCTCCACAACTTCTGAACAGCAACATTCCTATGCAAAGCAACGCACTAACATGCATCATCCATGCTACCAGTGTTCCTCCCTGAATGAGAATACTGCAAAGAAGCTTTGTCGGAAACAACCTCATGCACTGGTAGCTCATACAGAGACACAGTTGATGCGAACATATCCTGCTGGCATGAGGATAGATTCATCCAACTTCAATCCAGTCATCTTTTGGGCCTTTGGTATTCAGATGGTTGCACTAAACTATCAGACTGAAGATGCAGCCTTGCACCTGAATGCTGCAATGTTCGAACAGAATGGTCGCTGTGGATATGTGTTGAAACCCTCAGTGATGTGGGATCGTGGGCACATGATGTACCGGCGCTTCAATCCATGGGACAAAGAATTTGATGGTCTACATTCATCACATCTAATTCTAAACGTGTTGTCAGGACAGTATGTGTGTCAGAATAACTTGACAGCAAGCACTTATGTAGAGGTGGAAGTAGTAGGGATTCCAGTGGACTGCAACAAGCAGAAAACTAAAGTGATACAGCGGAATGCACTGAACCCTATCTGGAATGATACTTTCTTTTTTCAGGTGATGTTTCGTGACCTAGCATTTCTTCGTTTCAGTGTGTTAGATGCAGGAACAAACCATTTGATAGCACAGCGTGTGTTACCACTCAAGTGCCTGCGTCCAGGATATCGCCATGTGAGACTTCGCTCCCCACAGAACCAGCCACTACAACTCTCCACACTTTTTGTATACTCTCGAGCTGAGGAGGAAAGTCTGGACTACAATGGGAGCTCAGTGGAGAATGGTGACGCAATACACATGGGTGCTAGGGGCAGTGTGGGTGGAGCCTCAAAGCATGGGAGGGACAGTATTCCAGAAGCAGTAGCCATTAAAAAGGATCACCATTCTGGCACTGGTGCAGTGCCACTCAAGAGGAGAATGTTCTTCTTGATGGTACATGGTGTTGTGCCTGATGAACCCTACACAATTCTGAAGATTACTCAAGAGAGCACCACTCAGGAAGTGATCTTGCAAGCATTGCAGAAGGCTGGCCTTGGTGCAGAGAGAGTGCATGACTATATTCTAGTGGAGGAAGTGGCACGAAGCTGGGAAAAGAAAGATAGAGATGTACCTGCAACACAAAGAGTGCTAGACCCACAGGAGAGGCCACTGCAGGCACAGGCACAATGGCAAGGTGAAGGTCGCTTTCTGCTTAAGAGGATGGGGGATGATCCAAGTAGCAGAGCATGGTTGTCATCCATCCGTAGCACTGCAGGGCGAGAACGTCGTTCCATGCCTTCCTGTATGGGAGGTGATGCTGCAGCATCTGGAGCAACTTCTGACAGCTTGCATCAAGAGCAGCAGCAACTACGTACTTGGGAGGAGGCTGACACTTTCTTAGTGTGTGTATATAATGTCTCACCTGAGATCCCATATGCCATTCTCAAGGTGCCATTGAGTTCATGTGCACAGGACGTACTGGCACAGGCACTAGTGAAGGCAAGGCGCATGGAAGACCCTGCACGATTTGTACTGGTGGAAGAACTTGAGTTGGGTGGAGTAAGTGGTGGGAGTGCCACTCGTCAGCAACGAGTATTAGGGGATGATGAGAATGTGTACCGTACCCAGGCACACTGGCCAACTTTGGGCCGGTTCATACTGAGGGAACGTGACCAGGTAACACCACCAGCTGGAAGACGTTATCGTGTGGCAGTAAATTTGCGTACAGCCACTCTGGAAAGGCTTAGTAAAGGTCTTTCTGTTGCACATCGAGCAGGTATGGGTGGAGGTAACAAGGAAAAGGTTCCGGTGCAGGAAGCATTAAGTGATCCCACTACAGCTCGTAGCACTAAGCTAAAATTTCCCACAGGAGGTGAGGGGTTGCGACTAGGTAGTGGAAGAATGATTGCATTGACTGATAGGGGTAGATTAGCCAGGGCATCAGTGCCACAGCAAACCCGAGAAGTGCATTCAGAAGGTGAAACTCTTAGTGATGATGAGACAAGAGATGCAGACCTTAGGACTACTGTGTCACGACTCAAGAAGGTCTCGCTTAGAAAACTCAGGGTGTGGAAATCTTGAACAATGCTTCGATGTAGTCTGGAAAAATTGTAGGAGGCCCAGCATATGTGACATAAAGGAACCCCATCATACTCACCTGTGACAGGTTGCAACTCTTCTAGCAACTAGTGGAGACCAGTGGTATGAAGACAAGGAGACAGTCATTGGCCAGAATTTAGTAATCTTTATCAATTGGTCAGAGTTTGTTGGTCAGTAGGTAACATATGACATTTCATTCTACTTCCCAGCTTCATTTCCACATTTATACTTGCTACTAAACTTAGAAACATTAGACTGAATCCAGTGTTTTATGTGTCAGCACATCTGATATGGCCTTAATCCTGATATCTCTTACTATAGCAGCTGCCTCCTTGTCCTACCCAACTGGCTTCTAATTATTCTTAGGAGTTTTGTATGAGTTTTGTTGTTGCCAAACTCTAGTCATAAGAAACTTTCTGTGATACATTTACGTACTGTGTACAATTCGCATCCAATACCTCGTATTATGAGTTGTTGTCTGCAGCCATTACCTGTACGTAATCATCCATCTCTCTCTAGTGCTGTACTTGCATCTGAGGTATGGCTTTACTTTCAGTCTTTCATACTCGTTTTATCTAATGTATGTGCTCCTTTCCAACTACATGCAAAACAAATTTTTAATATATTTTTTTGTTAATTTGTCACATCCATTTATCTTTATACATGCACAGAGTTTTTATATTTATTGTTGATAGCTTTACTGCCTCACTACTCTTGTTTACAATTCAGTGTTCTGTCCTTCCTATTTATTACTCAGCATAGTATTCTGGTGAAGTGCGACAACTGACAAATAAGTTTCTCTTTCCTACATCATTTATGTGTTTATCGTGGTTTCCTGTCCTCTAGGAGAAACATTATATCATGTGTTATTTTAATAATCCAACTGAGATGGCATGCATATCAGGCACTTTGCCAGGCATTGCACTGGACCAGTAATCATCAAATTTATGGCTAAAATTTATGACAGTGTATCTAGCAGAGAACCCATTTAATGTTCACAAACAGAGGGCTCAGCCGTTTGGTTTCTATTCTTTCGTATTTGGATTTACAGAAAATATCCATTTACAGCAGTCCTCTGTGAAAGGTACCAACATTTCACCCTCCCACATATCAGTGCCACATATGCATTCTTACTATACAATCAGTGCTAAAGTTCTGTCAGTTAAGAGTAATGCCAAATATTTTTAATGATGTCTGCTATCTTTGTCCACAGTTTCAGTTATATCAAAATGTACCTTAAACCTAGATGCAGTTTTTTGTATAATATAATGTAATATGGCTGCTTCCTAAACTGAAGTTTATTTTATCAAACAGTATTTTGAAATTCATCTTGTCACATGTGACAGTAGTGCTAGTTAAATACTGAATTAATCATAACAATATGTCTGTTGAAAGGTCATTAAATGTCACTTAACACTTCCTGCTTCCAACTGCTGTGTCCTTGGTTGCCAGGAGCTGTAGCCTTTCTGTCTTACATTAGAATTTAGCCAAAATTTTTCACCGTGTTCAGTCTCGATTTCTTATTCAAATGTAATGACACACTTCAATGATCATGTTGATAATATATCTTGGTTGCATTTATCTTGTAGTATCTGCTGGTCAGACAGAATATCACCAGCAGGTAAATTATGACCATGCCCTTCCCAGTCCACAAGTATGTCTTTCAGAGTTCTTGTTGCAAAGCTGAAGAATATAGAATTATAAACACACTACAGCAGATTTTTCCAAAGCTTCTCTAGCTGTTCTATCCCACAGCTATGTTTGAAGCACATTTTTTAACTTTCCCCACTATACTGATGATTAAGGCAGAGTTGTTGTTACATGTGGAATAAAAGTATCAACTGTTTTTATAAATGGAGATGTGTATTTAAAAACTGTTACTAAAATGTAAATTACAGCATGTCTGTTGTGCTGATTCATGTTATTTGCAGTTCTTATGTCATTATGCTATACTGAAGGGAACTTTTCTCTGCTGTCAGTAACATGTTAAGGATGCAACTACATGTACAGACAAAACATGTTCCTAATTTAACATTTGTAAAGATATTCAGTCTCTTCTAAGCCCCCCTCCCCCCCTTTTTTTTGTTTTGTTTTTTTTTTCAGTCAGAGCATCCGTTTGTATAGCACCGATTTTACTTGTGAGTTAGCATTCTTTTCCTTTGCTATTTAGATAATGTCAACGGGGGAAGCCTCCACTAACATATCTTCTTAAATCCTTCAATTGGCATGGAATAACCAAAACAGTACACACCTGTAACAGAATTAGCTTTAACAATAATTGTGTCCTACATTTATTTTAGTCCCATTTTAGGCTTCAGTATTTATTTTATGATTGTAATAGACGTATTCTTAGTGCTTTAAGTAGAATTGTTATTACATCATTTACATTGTGTCTGTGATAATTCAGCAAGTTATATGTGTGACCAAATTATGGATACCATAAATATGTGAGGTAGTCAGGGCAACCATCACAGTCAAGGTTTTTAAATTTTACATTGTATAAAAATAAGTATGCCCTGTTGTGGCTGATAATGGGTGAATTTAGTAGTTCTTAAAGTGAGATCGTACAAATTTAGAATTAAAATTTTTCATGATTCCTCATATCACAAAATCCTGCTGGTTGGGAACCACATTTTTCAGTTAATAAAACTGTATTTAAAACATCATGTATTGGAACACTTTTAAAAAGTAGTACCATATTGTACTTATTTGCTAATTCTAGATGATACAATAAATATACTTCAAAGAATATATAATTGTTTTATCCAGTGTTTATATCTGTATGCACTAAAATAATACTGGATATATTTCAACAAATTGGGCATGTCATTCATTGCATTTTTTGTCTTGAGACATAGCACAGAGTGGGGGTGAGTGCAAGGTTCTTGGTTGACATCAGGTTGCAGTGTACAGGCCATGTTATTACTTCCTATACCATAATACATGTGGTGTCAGCTGTGAGGGCAGTGGTTCAGTTTATATGATGTCAAAATCACAGCATTGTAGAGCATATTGTTGCATATTTGATAAGTTATCATAATTGTATTCCAATGCATACAGTTAAATTGTACAGAATGCCTGATAGAGGTGGGGCATGTCCTCTACTGCAACATATGTATTGCACCAAGATAAACAAACTTTGTTGTGCTTTATACAGTTTATAACTGCCATTCCTAGTCTTTGCCTGTCAGTAGAACTCTTCAGTTGTGTGAAATCACAAATTAAAATTCCTAGATTATGCCATAATACATATATTGCATAGCTTTTAATGAAAGCTGACATCTGACTATGTCAAATTCTACTTTTGGGTCATTGTTTCTTATGCAGTTCCAAGTGTGTAACATGTTGTGTACTCTACAAACCTGGTTACAAATGGGAGATAAATTTAGGCATGTGAGAATTGAATTTTTTCCTCACTGAACATGAGACAGCATACTGAATGTATAAACAGAGTGAGTTAGTAGTATGAAACTTATTTAGTAGCACTTAAATAATATATAGCTCAGTAATTGTTAGCTTCTCTCATGGCAGTGCTACAAGGAGTTGGGCCATCTCACCCCATGATACTACATCTTAGATATCAGTGCTTGCAGTTACTGAAAGAATGTGTACAGCCTACATTCTGCTTTTTTTTTTTTTTCCTGGTGGTATAAAATGCTGGCAGGAAGGAAAGTGAACTATAGTATCCTAAAAGCTGTGTATTTTGATCATTCAATCTACATAATAAAACCAGCAAATATATGCATATGAATTGTTTTTGACATTCAGAGGACGGTGCATCATGATATATTCTTATAATAAAACCAACGAGATCCACTAATTTCTCAAATTTATTTTTGGAATAGAACTCTACATGTTTCGGACAGTTTCTCTGTCCATCATCAGGAGTCTAGTACTGTACACACAGCAATACAGGTTATGCTGACTGCTTGCTAATGGGATCAGGATGGAACTCCATGAGTTCTGTCCTTATCCCACTAGCAAGCAGTCAGCATAAACTGTATGACATATACCTATTGCTGTGTGTACAGTACTAGACTCCTGATGATGGACAGAGAAACTGTCCGAAACATGCAGAGTTTTATTACTAAAATAAATTTGAGAAATTAGTGCATCTCGTTGGTTTTATTATAAGAATACATGAATTGTATTTATCACATGTTATTCATTACTGACATGTTGCAACCACTGTTCCTGTCATCATTTGGGTAATTTACAAGACTGCAAATAAACTATTTACAATTTACAAGACTCCAAATAAACTGTTAAAATGCATAAGTTAACCACTCGCCATTACAAAGCATTGGGTGTATTGTTTTATGTAGTTAATGTGCACCCCATGGAAAACACGGGGTGCACATTAACTACATAAAGCAATACGTCCAATTTTGAAAGAAATTGAATGTTATCAGATTTTAGTATTTAAAAAGCTGATATTCAGTGACTATGTAGGAGGTTTGAGAAATGCTTTGTAACAGTGAATGGTTAACTTATGCATTTTAACAGTTTGTTTGGACTGCCTGACATTTTTCACATTCAGCTGTCCAATGAGAGGTATATATGTATGTATTTATGTATGTACGTATGTATGTACCCTGATGATGACCGGGACAGTGGTTGAAACATATCAGAAATGAATAACATGTGATAAATACAATTCACATGCATGCATTTGCTGGTTTTATTGTGTAGATTGAATTAATGTTTATTGCACAGATCTGGAGCATGTTAAACTGTCTGTTTTGTTTTGTGAGTACCACCACATTTTCTGCCAGTAAGAAAACACTAGGCACATGCACCTGTTACTCTTCAATGTCCTGTACAATGTCCTCTTTTGTTCATGAAAAGAAAAACAAATCTTTGCATGGCACATGTTTTACTTTGTAATTGTAAGCTGTTTTCATAGTTTCATGAAGTGCATAGTACAGTGAAAGATAAAAATACTCTAAATGAAATGTAAGTGTAGTAAAATGCAGATTTTACATCCCCAAATTTTGGGTCTTCTGTGATTTTATGCATTTTATGTACAGTCCTATCCCAATGCCCTTAAGAACAATATTTCCCGGATTTTACACTTTTCTGGACAATGCTGTTGAAGGGGGTGGGGGGTG
>JGI20166J26741_11638474_pt1 | contig 11340 bp, 10 predicted proteins | sample TergutCu122P5_FD_26741 | JGI IMG/M metagenome (IMG submission 26741) | reverse complement strand
CCCCCCACCACCACCACCTAAAACAAAAAACTGGCTGCGACTAGTGCATGTTAATAAAGGGACCTTGGTTTAAAGCTAGGAGCCAGGAGTAAAAGGAAATTATGGCACAAATACAAAGTGCAAACTGAGACATATTTTATTGCATTCAGACACAATACATTCCTTCAAAGGGCAATCTGCCCCCTAAAAACACTGGACATTAATAATTCCAAACAACAAAATTTCTCCAAGCAATAAAGATCTCGTCCTCTTTTTTTTTTTTTAATAAATTTCATACAAAACAGAAAATGCTAACCTCATCTGGTTCCAACACAAGTGTCACATCAAATGATACTTCACTGCCTACAGCTACTGCAAAATTACTTCACATATTTGGGTTTTTGGTGGAAATAAAATGAAATGGACAGAAAATCCAACATTAAACAATACATCACTTTCCTTGGTTTTGTATATCTGCCTCACAAAAAGTATAATAAAATACATGCAATACTGAAAAATGTATAAAAATGAAAAAGGTTTGTATACTTTCTGATGCAGTACCACCTCCTACACATCTCACGTAATGCAGATGGTACCACCTCAATGTTATATTTTATGCTCTTATTTACTAAATACAACTGCTTTTAACAACAGAATCCATCATGTTTGAATCAATCTGAGGTACAATCAGACAGCAGGAAAGGCAAAATAAAAACACTAAAATACACAGCATCTGGAACTTTTAACTGGCATATAACCTTATAACCAGCCAATCCACCCACTAAAAAAATTCTGTAACATTTTATCTTAAGCCAAATTCTCAAACAGCATAAAACACACACAAACTGTAATCCTGGGGACTTATCACTTATTCAATTTAGAGGGTCTAAACATCCCCTAAGAAATCATCCTCTTTACAGCTGTTCAGAAATTGACCATTTTCATGTATTCTAGGAAGCTCTTACTATGCTCACCTCCCAGACAATTTTTGTCCTGTCTGCAAACTGCAGTACACATCCTCTTCAGCAATCACCTTGTAAAATCCCCCCCAACTTCTGGCAGATCAACCATGTGCTTCAGTTCTTCCCAAAAGATTTCTCTACCCCATGCTCACTCAAGACTTTTTCACACATTCCTAACACGTACAGTCTGCCACAGAGTACCTTCACCCTCTTCACTCCTATCCTTTTTGCTTGCCCCATCTTTACTGGTCCATTGAAAAATTCTTCTTTGCTCTTCAACTGGAAGAAGTATTTTATTTGCCAATCACAAAGTTGAAGCCAGCACCCTCTTCACCAATCCTTGGGGGGGGGAACTCTTTCCCAATGTGCTGGAAGTGAGATACTCCTCTGAAAAATGCTAAGGAAAAAGCCCATCTTTCTTGCCAAACCCCTGGAAGAAGGCAGTTATCTTCACCACCCCTGGTTGAATTTTTGCCCTCCTCTTGGACAAGCCTTCAGAAATGGATTCTCTCTTTTGTCAACCAATGGCAATGCATCATGTCATTCATGGAAATCCATAATCCTCTGTGTGTTGATCCCTGAAAGCACGCTCTCTTCTTCGCTGAACTCTGGAAGCCCGTCTTCTTTGGCGAACCATGGAAGTCCATCTTCTTCACCAATCCCTGGAAGCGCGTCGTCTTCTTCGCCAATCCCTGGAAGTCCGTCCGTCTTCTTCGCTGATCCCTGGAAGCCCGTCCTCTTCTTCGCCAATCCCTGGAAGCCCGTCCTCTTCTTTGCCGATCCCTGGAAGCCCGTCCTCTTCTTTGCCGATCCCTGGAAGCAAGCCCTCTTCTTTGCTGATCCATGGAAGCCCATCCTCTTCTTTGTCGATTCCTGGAAGTCAGTTTTCATCGCTGATCCTTGGAAGCCCTCTTCTTTGCTGATCCATGGAAGCCCATCCTCTTCGTCGTCGATCCTTGGAAGCCCATCCTCTTCTGCGCTGGTACCTGGAAGCGTCGTCGTTGATTCCTGGAAGTCAGTCTTCTTCGCCGATCCTTGGAAGCCCATCCTCTTCTGCGCTGGTATCTGGAAGCCTGTCCTCTTCTGCACTGATCCCTGGAAGCCCGTCCTCTTCTTCATGGATCATTGTAAACCAATTGTCTTCTTTTTCAGCCTTGGAAACTCACTCTCTCTACTTGAAAAACATCACCTGCATGTTGACCCCTTCTGTGCCAATTTCCAGAATTCATCTGCCGTAACTTGTGTCTCACCATCTACAATTACCACCGGAAATTTGTTGACCCCCAAAAATTCCTCATTCCTACAATTATGCCTAGTTAAGTTTAACTACACTGGCTCCACATAATTTCTCATACTTCCATGTCAATTTCTTGGACATCCTTAATGCCACTCCTTGGACCAGTCTTCTTCTACACAAATCCTTTGAAAATTCACTTTTGGATTGCCTATCTTTGGCATTATAGTCTTGCTTGTTATTTCCCTGGGATTCCACCAATTCTTGCAATATCTCCTTTACATAAGCCACAGAAACAACTCCCTCCATACTGCAGATTCATCTCAACAAAACTGCCTGGAAACAATGTTTAAAATCCAAGACCCCTTCACATTAACTGCTAGAAACTGTTCTTCCATGATCTATAGCAATCTGGCGTATCTTATATTCCACACAATCCTCCCCCAACAATTAAAAAAAAATCCCTAAGGAAAATCCACATATTCAAAAATCAAGCTCCATAGACATGATTCCTCTCATTTTCTACCTCCTCTAAGAAATCCCAAGGTTTTTCCAACCCCTCTTCAAGTTTTAATCCAGGTAACTTCAACACAAAAATTTCTTGAATACACTCAGAGCCATGGAAGAATGTGTCATTACCCAATTTTGATTCGCAATCTTGATTAAACCTATACCATGTTAACTTTTTGGCCCACTTAAGAGACCTTTCCCACTTGAATTTTGGCAAATTAAGTCCAATACATATGATCAGTTCTTTTTAACAGTAACTGCATTCTCAACCACCGCAACATATAACATCACAATTCCACAGACTTGAAGCAATCACATACAATGCTAATTTACTGATGTCAAATTACTTTGGGAAACAGAACAGGTGGAACTACAATGTTCTTTACATGTCAATCTCCAATCTTCACACAATCTTTTCAGAAAAATGTTGTGTATTACACAATTTCCAGACACATCAATAATCAAATTAAGAACTGTAATTTTCCTTGTTGTTTTAACCTTTCATTCCCCATACAACATAAGTCTAGCAGGGAACTGAATATTCTTTTACAAGAAACAGGCCCTTCCTTCCCCCCTTGACTAAGTGGAAAATGATCCTCTTCCAACCACTATACCAAGACAAACACAAAACATAAGTACTTCCTGAATGCCATATTATCTACAGTGAACAGGATATGAGAAACATCACTTTCACAACATTATCATTACAAGCTGCAACTTCCAGAGGATTTAGTACAAATTAGTAAATCCACATCCTTCTTCCTTTCACTACAGTCAATTCCAAATCATCAGGAATCATGTAAAACAATGAAAATAATTCAAACTTTTTAGTTCTGAAACATTTTAACACAACACGCGTTGTGGAATCTGATGAACATGACCCCAACTGGAACAGGTTTTCCATAAATACGCTTTGCAGAATGCCAGAAAACACATAACTATTAACTTGCATTTTGCTATATGTCTCCTTATTGATAATGCAAACTGCTTTTTCCTCACTTCAATTTCTCTCCACACTGTCTTTCTGGTTCAGACTCCTATTGCTGTTCATTTTCTTTCTTTAATCCTTCATTTGGAAGTTTATACTTACTGACCCACTTTTAAAAGTGCACCTTATTTCCTCTCTTACTGGAAACAATACATTTTCATTTTCCGTATTATTCATTTAATTACATACAGTGTTTCTTAGCAAACAGGGAAACGTCTTGCACGAGACTTTCAACTGCACATGAACTGTAGACATATGAGCACATTTTCGCTTTCACAGAAAATAAATTAGCTTTGGAAGCACTGCAGTACATGATGGACAGAAAATAAAATTTAGCAAAAGCAGTGAGAAGCAGAAATAAATGCAATATACAAGAGAATTTACCTTTTAAAATCACATATGTTTTGTACCAAAATGAAAAAGTACAACAAAAATGGGACCATTGTTCTAATACAGCTTTGTGCTCACAAGTCTTCAGTGAAGATTTCCAATCAAGTATATAATCCAACATATTTCCTTGCTCTTGCAAATGCTCTTCCTGCTCTCATGAATGTTACACGTAAAATATTACAAATGGAACATTACGTACAGTACACGAAAGTTGAAATGCACGAACTTTATACAATGAAATAAATCCATTTTACCACTTTTGTCTGAATATTCCTCCACAGCATTGCTTCTATTATCCATTCACTTCTCATGTAGAATCAGAATGACAAAACAAAAATTCTGGACATTAGCAATATGCATATTCCATGAACAATTCTTTGAGCTTAAACAATGAAGAGTTCTTTATAGCAACCTCCACTCTCTGAGATCTCTTTTCATTACATTTTATAGTTCTTGGAAGGTATATATATCACACAACATCTTATTTCCACTATGCATATTACAAAAAAAGTAAATAATTTATTCAGTAGCCATTTTAAAAACAGCACATAAACTCTGAATTCTCAAATCCATTCCTTTAACACAATATTTAATTCCTTAGTACAAAATATACATGAATTATCTGAGGAACAAATGAATGAATTTTTGTGATTTCACAACGATTCAAATTTCTGACCTCAACACAATTCCTAAAAGCATAAATTAATTAAAACTCGAAACTTCCATATCAAGTTTACAAGCAGACAAAGACATCTGTCTAGTCATCCTCACATGACACACTTTGCTAATCCTGTCTTCTCCTCTCTAGTAACAATGTACAGTGATACCCTCTTCAGCACAGAACCCTTCTTACAATCTTATTTCACCCTCATGTTTTGATTTCAGTAACATCAACTGTTACAAGATCTAAACCAGTTTCAAGCTTCACTTTCAATCACCACAAAATTTTTCCCATGTCATTGCAGTACCCCAATTAATTACCTGTTTGTTCCAAACATGATTAAAAGTATATACAACATCTTTTCTACACTTGTGAATTTATAACAGCTAAATACTTCTAGCTAAAGCCCCTTCATATGTGTAATCACACTGTCCACTGGATGTCCACTATTTGGTAATGATTGCAGTTATACCAGCCCGCAATTAAAAAAAATATATGTAGCATACTTTCAAGAATACAACTTCATTAATGTGAGCAGATCAATTCCAGAGTGGCTTGAATACTTATCAAAATGGTAGCAGTGGTTTCCATATGGATGTAGGTTGAGATACTGGATTTTGTCAACTACATAATACGAAGAACACCAAAGACCTCCAAAAAGGTGGCACATACATGACCACAACTTCTAACACAAGCGTCACTCAACTATGCAACATTCCTTGAGCTCCACACCACATGAGAACAAACTACATTCCAGGTCCCTTCCAGAATGGCATGATGTGACTGGGTCCCACATGAACAGTTAGGTGGCAAAGAACAACTAAACTAAAATAGAGATCCTGCACAGATGACGCGAGGGCTAATGCACTACTAGTTATCCTCCTAGCATTACACGAGCTATGCCTAAATACCTACCAGCAAGACATGGGGGATGATGCCCATGTCCTAAGTGCGATAGAATGCACAATGCAGGTCTACAGAGGGATGGCACAGCAGGCGTTAATTGTACGAATGGCATAATAACACAAATCCCAATGGCTTAAGATGAGGAAATGATTCAGGTCTCCACTAGAATGGTGAAAAGGGGTGATGCAGGATTCCACAAGGATGGTTAAGAGTGGGATGATGCACCATGACACAGGTCCCCATGCTGCCACCAGGCATGATTCAGGAGCCAGCCAACCTGGTTAAAAGGATGTCCCTGCTGACTTCATGCAAGGCACAGCTAGCGCAAGAGATTATTCTGGTCCCCAGCCAGCCAGCCAGCCATAGAGAGGCATGACCCGTGTGTTCTGATGGACAGCTCAACGGGCAGATCTCATCAGAATGGCCTGAGAACACAGATTCCTTGGATATGATGCCAGAAAGATGCAGACCCCTCAAGATGTCCCAGGGAATAAAAAAAGCATAACCCTCCAGGATGCCTCAGGATGATGCAGACCCTCCAAGATGGCACAAGGAAGCTTTCAGACCCCTCTGGGATGGCATAAGGTAGATGCAGATCCTTCTGGGATGGTGTGTTGATTATGCAGACTCCACCAGTATGGTACATGGTAGATGAAAATCCCACCAGGATGGCAAAGGATGATTAAGATCCCTCCAGGATGGTACCAAATGCAGATCCCTCTAGGACGGTGCAAGGGAGCGGGAGATCCGAGACAGTGCAGGGGACGTGCAGATTCCTCCAGACCCCTCCATGACAGCCCAAGGAAGAAACAGACTCCTTCAAAATGGCAGGAACGCAGACTCCCCTAGGACTGCACAAAGACTTGTGACTCCTACTGGGCCACACAGGGAAGACGTTCCTTCAGAAGTGGTGCAAGGCAACCTTTGTGGTAGTACAGACTAAGATGAGGCAGCAGGACAGAAATCCCTCCAGGCCACTGCAAAGCGGCAGGCACTGTTCCCCCAAGAATTAAGAGACGATGCTGATCACATTAAGATGGCACAAGAGATGATCATCATCCCTGCAAAACTGTTACTGGGGTGCAGACGAGGGAGGGAATTACACATTCTAGATTAAGATACCGCACATCATTCAAGTTTTTAATATATGTAACTTCTGCCAGGAGCTGCTTCTAGATGTAACCTTAAATATTCACCTTACAGAATTAATAATTGTGCTAATCACAATTCACACTCAAGCTACAAATGACAACTACGAGGCAACAAAAAAAAAGTGTGGGGGGGGGGACAGCTTACATTACCCTTCATTAGTATTGAATTCTCTCTCTCACTCCCTCCTTTAGTCTTCTAGTCCTACAATACATCAACAATCACCACCATAAAGTTTCTAACTGAAGCCAGAAAATTCTGCAAATGCAATATCTGCAATGCTACTGCCAAAGTGTACCAGAATTCTGTCCATGTAACGTTTATACAGTATAACACAAGACATCTGGGAAAAAACTTCCACCATATATTGACATTTACCACATAATAAACTTGTGTGAAAAGTTTAAAGCAGGGCTCTCATAATCACTGGGCGAACATTAAGTTGCCTACATAAGACATACCAGGCATATCACTATCTCATACACACAAAGGTACTTGCATGGATCAAATGACAATACTTTCTCAACAACACATCTAATTAGAACATATGGGCAATTATATATGTATAATGAGAAACTGAGAATAAAATACGTGCAGTTACACAGACAGAACACATGATTTTGAAGATAAATATTCTGTTATTTCATTCACACACCAGCAAATGCAGAACACGTGATCCAAAACCAGAAGACAGAAATGATGTAATGCACAGAATGGCATCATCCAGAACACACTACCCAATTTTCAGAACATTCTTCTGGAGAATCATCCTCACCACCTGGTGTGAAGTGACAAGTACTTCATACTATCACCACACTTTCAACACAATTTATCATCAATTCAGATTAAACAAGCTTAAAAGAAATGTACTAAACACAAATGGTAACATGCAACCCACAATGAATTACCTTAAACTGCACAAGACAACTCTAGTCAAAACATACTGCAAATCTCAAATTCTACATCTTTATGGTGAGGCTGTTCACAAAGACTGTGACATAAATACACATTTGAATTTTCTAAAAATGATTTACCTCCTGTCATACATAGTTACTTATCACAGGCAAGCAAATATTTGATATGCTAACAAATAGTGTATGGGGGGGGGGAGAGAATTTCAAACACACAAACCCACCAAAACAATGCCAAACATTGTCTAAACATCAGACACTTTATCAAAAACACATCTGATGCAGGACTAACCATGGAGGCATATATGCACCATTGCCTCAACACATCCAGCAGCAGTACATGCAACCATTACAAGTCTGTTCCCTACATAACACTGAAGTTCACTGAATGACAAACTATAATAGACATGCACAAAATACATGTGGTGTACAACCTAATTACAGTTCCTTACACCTAACCACACTGGAATAAAGTTACATAGCAAGTCCAACAGCAACATCCAGCACAATACTATGCCAAAATTTAGGTTGTATCCAAAGCAGGTAAGTGTTATTATTATAACATACCTGAAACAGAAAAACGATCTCGAGTCCACCACACACTATTCCAGGATTCATTCATTGTCGACACATTAAAGAAATAATTACAATCCTATTCAATTTCCAGCAATTCTCTTCTAACAATTCATGTCAAGTCAAATGTGCCCTTTCCTTTAAACCAAATGCTGAAAGATTTTTGTAGATTAAAGCATATCTGCAAAAATTTCACAAGCAAGCACATTAGCAAACTCCTTTTGGGTCATTTCATGCAAGTTTTTGAACTTGTAAAAGCTACTAAAATTGAAACCAGTAACAGTATCAACTGTGGTAAAAAAGGGCCATGAAAGAACAAGACATGCATATATATGTATGTGTGTGTGTGTGGCATGCAAAATCTCAAGTGTGATTTACATTAATACCAGAAAATAAACAATACCAGAGATTGAAGCTGAACTTTGGTTAAGTCTCAACACCTTGCTCAATGGTGGGGTAGAAAATTCTGAAATGTAATAAACAAGTCACATCTACATACCTAATGGAAGAACAGACACCTACCCTATGCTTGGCATATACTGCTGCTTGAATGGAAAGATACCTCTGGTTTATGCATCCATGTTAATTCAAATTACTTCTTTTCTCATCGGTTACAACACGATATTATTCATACATTGTCATATGAGATGAATGGTCCAAATCTGATCCTAAATTTTCTCTGAACTACAGCCTACTGAAGATAAGATAAATTCAAGAAGAACAAACTCTTCCAGCACCTATCAGCCTGAAGATAAAATGGGATTAAAATTAGTAACATACAAACAATTAAACACTTCTGTACAAACACCTCTCATCTGAAACTCAAGTGATTTCTTCATTCACTTGCTGTTTCCCTAACACAAGTTGCCATTTAAAAAGCCAACAGATACGCCAGTATTTCTAATTCACAAACATTACTATTCAAAACTACTTGGTTCCATGTCACAAATTTGACCTCCTTTTAAAACTGTAAGCCTTACTGTGTACTTTAATCCTTGGTAATTAATACAATCAAAAGCAAGCACATTCAAAACCATGTGGCATATTAGATCAGTAATTGATTCATATAATTTAAAAACCACACACATTATCAATGCACACGTTCCACGGTGGCAGCACACCCAGGAGCCGCCTAAACCTCAGAAAAAAAATTATACAAACCACCCCACCAGTAGTAAAAAATGCTGATGATGAAATAAACTTTTAAACAGATGCACTTCAAACAAGTTCCTTCTCCTAAGTTAATGGGGTACTCCTGTAACCCCTTCAGCACCACAAACCTTGCGGATTCCCGTACCTGCCATCTACAAGATATTCGGAAATGTAGACCAACTGGATATCACCTAGATAATTCATTTCATGCACTTTTCAAATAATGTACTGAGAAAATTCCATCTGCACCTCTTAGGAAAATGGGAAAGTTTTAACAGAAAGTAATTAAGAACTTGCAATACTACAATGCAGTCAGATCATGCAGAATAACTTAAAAAAAAAACCCTTTGTAAAGAACTTCAAATGCACAACTTACTCATCGGCCACATCGCAGCAACACATTTCCACTTACCACAGGGTAAGGACAAATCAATCTTGCAACTTCACACTTACCCATCAGTGGGTTGGTATTGTTAAGACAGTGAACACTTTTATTTTCAAATGCCTTCATTCTGCACATCAGTATCCAATGCCAGTGAAATGACATCACTTTGTACTATTGCATTAACACCAATGTTGCAAATATGCAAACCACTCTTCCCATGAAGCGATTCAAGTTTTCAATATTCTTGTTTTAGTTTTACAACTAATTAACCGTATCGATGGATTCCACATCTATACTTGCTACTGAAATGCCTGTTGAAAAAAACAAAAACCTTGTCTGCCCATTCAATCATAAAATGACAATCTGATAAGACAAATCAGCTCAAAAAGAATGCAAGATGAATACCTCAATCTATGCACTTTTGTGAAAATATAGAAAAAATTCCACACAGTTCAGAGCTGCATTCAAGGATCCAGGTCTCAATGCTTTGACTACTGCACGCTGCTACACAATACGTGTCGGCTATAATGAAGATAAGAACATTATGTTTTCCCAGCCCCCCCCCCCAACACAGTTGCAAAAGTACACATTCTAGATGTAGTAAATTAACAGATTAATGTTTTCTCACCCACACTCACCAACACAGAACTTAAAAAGAATGTCAGTTCTTTCTAAATGAGAAGCTCTAATATGCAACGGCTTCATAAATTCCCATTGAAAACTAAACTTCATGAACAATGGTATTAAAAAGAACATACCGTTATTCTGGAAGCTATTACACAACAAGATTATTTCTTCACAGAAAATGAACTTGATCAACAAAAATCCATATTCAAAGCGTCACAATTCTTGAAGCCAGGAATTTAATGTCCGTGCTGCACCAACCTATGAAAACCATCAAGTACTAATGAGGAAAGGAAAATTCATTAAGTTCTGACTCAACACGTTTTCTCCAGCAAGATTTGCAAGTGGAAAATGCATACATTAAAGTCTTTGCACATTCTAACATTAGTAAAGAAAAAATATACCCCCTGCAAATGATGCTTCTCTAAGCACGAGCCAATACTCAGCAACGCCAGGTTATTCATTCCACCTTAGTCCAACTCAAGCCAGTTCATCCTACTTCTCACTCCAAGCCCAAATCATCTGTGAAGTGACCGAAGGGACGGACAGAAGTTGCTCAGAAGGCCAAGCTGTGCCAGACTACCTCCCAGCATAGCACGTTCCATCTAAATCCTACCATACATTCAAAAAAACAAGGCAACCCTACGCACTTGACATAATTCCCACTGCATAACAGCAATACAGCTTTCAAAATTAAACCAATTAAGACAGGTGTGCCTATATGCACTTAATTTGCATTCTCAACTCAGTATTTCCTGAAGGTGTTTTCCTAGACATTACACATCATCTTTGAAGTTAATTTCCCAAATAATTCAATTGTGTAAGAACTGAAAACAATCGTAATACTATTTTGATGATGTACAATCTGTGCACTATACGTTTATCATAATTAAATCAAGGATTTGCACACACAAAG
>JGI20166J26741_11638363_pt1 | contig 11341 bp, 9 predicted proteins | sample TergutCu122P5_FD_26741 | JGI IMG/M metagenome (IMG submission 26741) | reverse complement strand
AGAAGTTTGGAAGCCTTCTGATCCCATGTGCAAAGAAAGTTGTCAGTTGTAAATGAAGCCACATATAAACATCGTCATTAGCTTAATCATCCGTGGCAAATCTTCACCTGCACAAAGCTTCTTGTAATGGTCAAAACGTGGGATAAGCTGATGGAGCTAAGTCTAGACCATATTCGGGTGTGTGGGAGAAGTTGATATTTCATCTGCCTGATGACATTAAAGGCAACCGCTGTGGAATGCAAATGCATTATCATGGAGCAAAACAACGTCCTTGGACAGAAAATTTCTGCCCTTGTTGCAAATTGCTGCTTCAGCTTTGATTTGAATATTTCATATGTTTACATGCCTTCTGAGCACAAGAAATGGATAACACCTTGCTGTGCTACAGTCGTGAAATTTGAAAGCGCTACTAAAACTTGTAAACAACACTAATTAAACCTGGCACTGACTCATCATGACAGTGCCGTAAGGCCTATGTAGCTGTTGTGACAACCACTAGCTTTCACATTGCATCAAATGTAGTGCCTCTATATGCAAATACACATTTTTTTATTCACTACATACATATCTACATATGTACATTCCATGAATCCAGAAGTTTGTCAGAGTAACAGTAGGATGTGGAATAAGTCTGAAACCTACAAATGTACACAATATACAGAATTATTACAATACAAAATATTAGCAAGATTTGTAAAAATGAGTTGTTCACAAACATCAAAAGTTCATCAACAGAGTGAAAGGAGCATGTATTTAAGCATCTTCTTAATGGTACTCTAAGTTTTGCCTTTTCGTTCATAAGACGTGCACCTGTGTGGCAAAATGTTCAAAATTTTGATGCCAGCATAGAATACACCTTTCAAGAAACACAAAAGGTTGACATTTTGTCTTGAAAAATGGTGGTTATTCCTTGTATTACTTGGACTTCACTGAGCACTTTGAGATATTATAGTGGCTACAGAGGAGACAAGGTGCTGATGATAAGTGGAAACATGTCATATTAACAGTTCCTCAGAAACTTAAAAATAATTAGGAAGCTTGAAAGTGGTGAAAGCCAAAGTTTGGTTATGGCTTCATAAAACATAGGATGGTCAGCTGTTTATGACAGAAACAAAAGGATCAATTATGATCATGAATGGCATCACAAGTGTGTAGGTTGTTTCCAAGTGACATTGAAACAGCTTAAATTAGCTAGTGACAAATCCTAATCCAGAGGTCAGTTCTAGCAGAAGGGTACACAGTATCTTCCACTGAATTAAATAGAATCAAATTGAATTTATTTGCATTTTATGAATCCAAAACACATTAATACCTTGGATATAGAACAAGCCAGGAAAATATTACATACCTACAGTAGCAGCTGGTGCAGTACAACTGATTAAGCTTAACTTATCTTTCTCTATTTATATTAAAGTATTCTGCGGAGTAAAAGGAGTGAGCATATAAATATTTCTTTAGGGCTGATTGAAATTGTTTACAGTTATCACTTAAATTTTTGATAATTTGTGGGAGACTGTTCAATAATTTTATGCCGTTGAATGGACTCCTTTTTGATATAGTGATAAATCTGATGAAGGTTGGTGAAAGTGTCTTCTGCAGCCATTGGTTAATGTTATTCTGCAGTGCCTTTTCACTAGCATACTGGTGTCTTTGAAGCCTTTTTTCTTTTCTCACTCTCACTCCTTTTTTCCTCCCAAGAGTTTGTAGGGTTGATGCAGCAACACTTTCCATCAAAATTTTATGGTGGCCTTCTGGGATGAGACAAGTGTTACTGTGAACTTCTTGCCCTGGGGCACAACAGAAACTCTGATGCAATATTGAAACACCTGCTCACCTTCTTTGGGTTCATCCCACTAAAAATATTTCTAAGTGTTGCTGCAACCCTGAACAACACTAGGCTGCACATTAGTGCACATGCCACAGAGGCTATCACAAATTTAGGATTGACAGTGTTGCCCCATCCACCTTACAATTCTGATCTTGCACCATAAGATTGTCACCTGCTTGATCCTTAAAAACAACTAGGAGAACAGCATTATGCCAATAATAATGCACTGCAGAATGCCATGTAAGGAAGAGAGAATAATTATTATGAGGTGGGAATAAATGTTCTTATTGAAAGGTGAACAAATACAGCTGACAAAGGTGGAGAATACATTGAAAAATAGGTATGGTTTCAGCAGTGTTGTAGTTTAATTCTGTGAAGTATGCATATGTCCAATGTGTAAATAGCATGAAATAAAAAACAGGAGGCATTAACTTTCTGATTGCCCCATTTATTATCATAGCAAAAAGAAAAACAGGTTAATGGAACAAGAAGTTGAAGGGCACAGCCTCTTCTGTCCTGCATGAATGTTTCCCAGTAAGGACTAGTGACTCTAGATTATGGTAGTGAAAAACTCAGACTTTTTTTATTTCCTAGGTATCATTAAATTTGAAGAGCAAGCTACCCGAGAGTTAGAAATACACATTTCATTTCAGACAGGACACGATAAAGAAAGTCTCCCCATAACATTCCATGCAGGCACAGCAGGGGTGTAGAGGTATAGATGCTCATTCTTAACATCAGTGCTAGATTTGGGTAGGTGGTCAGTACCTGGTCCTGGCTGCCTCATCCCCAAGAAAGAGGCATCCATTTTACTGGAGGCTGGGTGGACCCCTTAGCTGGTCTGGACACGTGGAGAAGAGAAAATGTCTTGCCCCCACTGGGTTTGAACCCCAAACCTTCCAGTTTGTAGCAGGTTTCTGTACTGGCTATGCTGTGCAGGCCCCAGACAGAATAAGACAGTGAAAAATATTAAGTTCCATGTTTCCATTATAACCTATCTTACGTGTCTTTATATGCATTCGTTGGATGGTCCTGCTTCCTTGCCTTTTTTTATATTTGAGTGAGTTCTTCTTACCTCATGTACATCTTTGAAGCATTAATTTGCTTTAGAACTTTATCTTTACAAATAAAATAAAAAAATTATGAACAGGTAAGATTTTTTTATCTTGAGGTGATTCATCCTTTTTGTCCTTTATTTGCATATTTATTTTAAACACATTCTTACACAACAAATATACAAGATTTTTTAAGTAAGTTTGTATGACCAGTAACTACTTAACTGTGCCAATTTCAGGCTGTTTCTTATGGCAGTAGTCCAGAAGGAAGACATCATTGAGAAATTTCTCTCCACCTTCTTTCAGTACCCATGCAGCAGGTGAACCATAAGTAGGTGAACTGTATTGTGGAATTAGCTCCTTTTATTGCAGTTGAGCATCTTCAGAGCCTGCCTGATTAGTTTGACTAACATTTAAAAAAAACTTTTTTACCTTAATGCAAAAATCAGAATTTAGTTGCATTGTAGTTAAACTTTGTTAGGTCACCAGGACCAGCTATTGGAAATCAGAATGAATTAAATCCTACTTTAGGCCTTTATTTAAAAAACATAGTAGGGATCACGGTGGAGGTACCAAGCAAAACCAACATTCTCTATGTCCACCCATCTACCAATATGCATCTCCTTCACTTCTTTACGTGACTACATATGACCACTGCAAGGTAAGAGAGAGATAATTTTAATTCATTACATTATGACTACATCTGTCATAAATTTATTTTATAACTACAGACAACACCTGCCAATTATGTAGCCAGCGTTTGAAATGGGTAGAGACCTCGACCATCCTGTGGTTTTGACAAAAGAAATTTGCATTTAACTGCATAAAGGATTCATGTTGTATTACCAGTCGCACATGCCATAGATTGTTAATTTTAACTGTATTGTATTCAAATGGAAAACTTAATAGATGGATATACTAGTTTTGTGTTTGATGGTTTTGTTTATTTTCTATGGTGTGGACAGCTAGCTTTAGTGGTTGTACAGCATGGTCACTTTACTGTGAACTTCCATTGGTTAGTTGATAAGATGCAGATGTACCCAGTATATTCAAATAGTTTCCAGACTAACTACCACTTGACGCTACTGCTGCTAGTACGCACTTCTCCCAAGTGTGGTTGGAGTTCAGTCTGCTATGCCATTTCTGCATGGAATAAAGCTGCAGCACATGTAATTGCTGGGTGATATTTTGTTAATTACGAATGTCTTATTCCATTTGTGATTTTGGCATACCTGAAAAAAAGTAAGATTTGAAAGAACAGTGTGTGTGCATCAGATTTTTATTTAAAATTGGGGAAAATGCTATGAAATCTTTTTAAATATAGCCAGTAACTTTTGGAGAGCCGATATTGGTAAGAACACAAGTTCTTGAATGGTTTTTCCGAAGTTCCAAAATGGTGTGACCACTGTTAAAGTTACCAAATGCTGAGGACACCCATTATAGCAAAATAGAAGAAAATGTGGATAATGTGAAGCAGCTTGTTCTCAAAACCGGAAGACTGATTCTCCATGAAGTTGATAACGTGTTGGGAATTTGGTTTTTGTCAGTTCAGAGCAGTTTCAAAGAGAGTCTGAACATGCATTGAATAGCCACCCAATGTGTGTCACACTCAGTGGGGAGCAAAAGAATTGTGTCAGCATGTACCAGGACATTCAGGAGATGTCTGAAATAGACCTAGAATTACTTTCAAAGATAATCACAGGTGGTTAGACATTGGTTTATGTGTACAGCCCAGAAACCAAGAAAGAGTTTTCTCAGTGAGAGAGTCCATCTTCTTCGTGCAAAATATATAGAAGACATCCTTGCTGAAATTGGACTGTGAAAGCATATTCATTCCCATCCCCACGTCCAACATCCACTGAGTTGTGAATTCTGATTATTCCATAAGGAGAAACTGTAAACCAGTATTTCAGTGATACTATATGGCATCAGTGGAAAATGAGCAGCAAAAATGACTTGAAATGTGGGTTATGGGATTGGTTTCTGTACCATCACATTGCACCCACACACTGTGCTTACCACATGAGCATGTGTGAATTGCTGCTGTTCCACACCTTCTTTACACATCAGATATAGCGTCATGTCACTTCTCTCTTCCCAAAACTTAGAGTGGCATTACTTATTAAGGGAAGAAGATTTAATGGTGACACTATGATTCAAGCAAAATTGGTGGGTTCATTTTCAAGTTTCAGACACTCCACAGATTGCTTTAAACTGTGGCACAATCACTGGGCTCCCTGTACGAAGTTCTGAACAGTCTATTTTTTATGAAACAACGGAGACCAGCTTTACACTGCTCATTGCGAATGTTATAAAATCTGCAGACATTTTGTGCACAAATTTTAATGTCTTTAATAAGCCATCTATGTTTTTGTATATGCTTTATTAATCTTCAGTACCTCCCTGCGGATGATCAAGATAGATCAAAATTGCCTAATCAGCATGAGCCTGATGGTGCCTGTAGACATCCAACTGGAAAGCAATCCAAACTGCGACTAAATGTTGAAAATATTCCTCCCACAGCTTCTCCATGCACAGTTACACTGGGATACCAACATCTACCTGAAGGAGGTAATGTGGTTATCTATTTACTGTTGAACTGCCAGTGTTTGGACAATTGAAAAAGTTGTAATTGAAAGACAGCAGAATTTATGGTTTTAATTTAATTATATTTAGTCAGAAGTACTCTTTAGAAGTTGTGTAATGTTAACACTGGGAACAGAATCCAAAGCTACCTAGCTACATGCCAAGCCCCTAAAGACTCCTAACAATAATAGGTAATGTGAACTGTCAATTTTACTCTTATATAATTTCCAAAACTGTTCACTTATTTCATTTTTCTTAGGTATAAATGTTTTCCTGAACACTTTGTTTTCACACACGATTTTGTTTCCTCCCTCAAAATAAGGGAACACATTTCACTCCCACACAGAGCAGCTTAAAAAAATTGTTACTCTGATATATTTGTTTTGAAAAGAAGATACGTAAAAATTTTTTAACTATATAATAGCATTTCAAGCATTCTTTTCTTAATTTCATCACACACTCTCACCTCATTTATATTTGTTAACATTGTTCCTAGATATTTAAATTTGTAAATATTTAAAGTTATTTATTACATAGAGTGAGCAAAAAAAATGTGTCATACTTAGGAGAATGTTCCTTATGTTCAGTTACATTGCTGTAAGGAAACAGTAATATATCAGAGATAATGATAATGATAATCTGTTTACATTAATTGATTACCAAATGCATGTTAAAGTGAGGAGTGATTTGTACTTCCTTTAATTTTAACACTTGTACTTCTAATTAACAATTGAATGACAAAGATGTTAATTAAGTTAGAAAAAGTTGTAGTAGTGTCATATAATTATCTTTAGGGTTCCATGTACTCTATATAGTATGTATGGCTTGGCTAACACTCAAGGGTGGACCTGTTCAATGTACATATAACATATCATGTTAAACATATTTAGTACATTGAACGCAATAAGCCCACATTTTTGTCCATAAACATTCAATTTTGGATGTAGGTGTGTTTGGTTTTACTAATGTAATTTAATCCATTGCAGATTTCACATTGTACTTCATGTTTATATAATTCTTTTGCTGATTTTGATTTTATGTCATCTATGTTTTATATTTTTTCTGTGTTTAATTCTAGACCATATTTGATATTGTCCTGTAAGATAATTTGTTTACTATGTATGGCGTTTGTGTTTCACCCAAATGAATGGTAGTTTCATCTTCAGTAAAGCTGGATTCAGGACTAGCTAGTTTGGTATTATGCATTTCAGGCTCTAATTTCACCAGCTGCATGAGTATTCTGTAGTTGCTGAAATACCTTCTCCACCACTCCCCCACTGCTGTTGGAATTTGATTGAATTTCACCATTCTCATCCTTTATGAACAGGCTGGCACATCCCTCCTTAATCAAAACTATGTCTTTAAACATATACCTGCCTATCTTTTTTTCACTGTGTATAACCATCTCACTGACTTCTATCTTGTACATATATTGTCTGTTTTCTCATTCAAACCTTCTCACTGATCTCACCTTTTAAGTACATTTTGACCTTTTCCTTCAGAAATTACCTACTCTGAAACATAGTTAAGACATCACTGCATAAAACGTTTTCCCACAGAATAAGTTGTTATAATGTAGTAAAAAATATTCCCCTCTAATTAACATTTCCCTTTTAATATATTTCCACTTAAAAGGTTTTATTGCATAAGAAACACAAATATTTTTGGACACATTGACTTATCACCAATAAAATATATTTCTGCATCAGAATTGTGGACAATTTCCTATTCATTCAGTTGTCACAAACATACAATGCTGAAATAATGCCCTCTCAGTACATAAATATTGATCTGCAGGGTCCTTCCACAACAGAGCAGCATATCAATGCAAATTCATGAAAACATGATGTAAATAAGGTCATATTATCACCACACTGCCATCTGTTTCCACCTCTGCCTTTCACGCAGCATGAAATGAATCAGTATGGGTTCAGTGGAGCGTTTTTTGACTCTAAGTGTCTTACTTAAATTTAAATCATCTGAAATATTCTGTGTGCAAATTTGCATACTTTTTGTATTAGTTCAATTTGCATATGTGTACACAACTTTCAACCTGCTGAGGCATTAATTACTGAACACATGATTAGCAAGGCTGCTAGATCAGAAGCTGGAATAAAGCATAAGCTGCTGTCATTCAAGAGACATTTAATAATACAAAAATGGTGGCTGTTGCTTATAATTTTCTTCACAAAAATTGTTTAAGAACTGTGCATTTCTGTGTGAACTTAAAATATGTGACACAGTACTTGGTCTGTTAGTGAACAGCTGAGCTGAAAAAATGTGAAAACAGCAAAGTATATAAGCAGAATCAGTATTTATGGAACAGCAGCACAACTGACTACTGCAAATCTCACATAAATCTTATTACTCTCACTAACCTAGCATTAAATGTGTTCCTCTTGATTATGTCTTCTGTTTGTTGACCAAGGCTTTTTTTCTTAATTTTGCAGTTACAGTTTAGTGTCATCACTTCCTGTCCTTTCACTGTATGCTCAGTAACATTTGTTATGGTTTCTACAGAATTGATCACTTTAATTTCTCATTTCTGTTTCAAGTACTCTTTGCTTTATCATTATCTCCAGTTGTGATCTAAAATTGCAACTCTACTTGAAGGATTAAGTATATCTTGTCATTAACAGATTGTCCTTTTTTAAATGCCATTTCAAGACGAACACCTCAGTAAAATGCCATATTTGAAGTGTTGGTCCTTCTTCTCTTCCCATGCTGAAATTTATAATATCCCTGTTCATGCCTGTCATCAATAAGGTACCTAACCTCCTTTATTCTTACAAAGTACAATTTGTATTGACTGCAGGCCCCTACCTTATGTAAGCTCCAAACATTTGAAGCATGTCAGTGTTTTGTATCTTTTACGTTTATAATACTGGTTTGATTTACAGATCTGTTACATGAACCTCTTACAAATGGTGTAAATAATGGGAATGTGAGTCCCACGCAGTCAAGCTCTAGTTCTCTCCATTCACTTCCGCGGGTGACAGTGACAGATGTGCACAATCGTGGACAACCTGCAGTCACAGTTCCAGAGTTTCCAAGTATGGGTGCTGGCAGTGATGGACAGCACTCCCATCACTCTTCACTAACGTCCAGTCCATATTGTCAGTTTAAGAAAAATGTGCCAGAATACAGTAGTTTCAGAATCATGACGCAGAAGGTATGTATGCCTTTCAGAGAGAAACTACCTGCATGCTTGTAATGGTGTTCTCAGGCAATTAACTATGTCTGATAGAGAAAAAGTGTTTCCATAAGTTCGGGTTGTGTTCCATATTGCCCCACATGTACGGAGACCTCACTGAATTAAATCATCTTACCTTTCCGTTGTCTATACTTGCATGTGTTTGTGCACATATATGCATGTGCATAAGTTGTATCTGTGTGGCATCTTGAAATTGCTGATCAGGCAGTCTGCAGACCTTTATGGTTCTTTTAACTCATTTGTAGAATTAATAATGCAGGTCTGACAGTGAAGTGTGTATACCTCATCTCACTGTTGATTTCTTCACTGTGAGTATGAGGCGTGATCAAAATATATCTGGACTGAGTTCATTGCTGTAGTACCTTACATCACATTGTGACAGGGTGTGTCTGAATTCTTTCCTGCATGTCCTCAATCAGCAAGAACTCACTGCAGCCTTTCATAGTGATGCAAGTAAAGCAGTGTTTGTGTCATGCGTTGTATTTGTCATGCCCAAGAGCACAGAACAATGCCTGTATGAAAACTTTTGCGTAAAACTCAAGAGAATGGGAACCAAAAGTACAAAATGACTAAAACTGCCTTTCACAAGGAGGCCATGGGCTGTGCACAAGTTTTTGATTGGTTCTGCCTCTTTAAAAATGGGCACACTTCCATAGAAAGTGTTGAGAATTCTGATACACTTCATCAAGCAGAAGTGATGAATTGATACCATAATTGCATGATTTGGTGAGAGCAGGTCAAAGACTATTAGGGAAGTAGCTGAATGACTAGAAATTTCTTTTGGCTCATGCCAGGTGATTTTAACTAAAATATTTAGGCATGGGATGTAGTTGGTGAAGTTCATTCCATGCCTGCTGATAGCAGAGCAGAAGGAGCACCACCTTTCTGTAATTTCTCATATTCTTGATTGTGGAGAAACAGATTAAAATTTCTTTATGAACATTGTAGCTTGTGGTGAAACTTGGCTGTAGTGTTATGGCCCCGAAACTGAACAAATGAGCACAAACATCTTTATCACCATGACTCAAGACAATGTGCCAAGTATGATGCAAGACAGGGGTGATTCTTGTTCCTTTTTCATTCAAGAAATTGTTATTCACCATGAATGTGCTGTGCAAAACCAAATTGTACACCAGCTATTATATTTGGACTTACTAGGACGGCTGTATAATTTAGTGTGCCACAAATGACTCCATAAAAGGGCAGGTTGGTGAGTGGCAGATTTGTCATGACAACACACTCGCACATTCAGTCAAACCACATCCCACATGTGTGTCAACCCCCATACTCCACTGACACGGCCCCCTGTGACTTTTTCCTCTTCCCCATGACCAAAAACACCTTGAAGGGCAGTGGATTTGAAGATGTGGAAACAATAAAATTTAACACAATGCAGCAACCTTTGTAGATCCCAAAAACAGTATTAGAGGTACCTTCAGCAGTGGAAGAGCCTTTGGAGTACATGTCCAAGCAGAAGGGGCATGCTTCCAACAGAATTATTCTGTCATCAAGGTAAGTTTAATATTTTTTTAGAACATGAGTCCAGATAATTTTTGATGAGTCCTCATATTTACACTGAAAATAACCAGTATAATGCCAATACTCTTTACAACGTGCAGTCATAAATATTTGCCATTTACCTGGCATTTGTGAATACCAATTGAATTTCATGTGTGTGTGCTTGTGAGCATTGTTTTGTCACTGTAGCTGGAATCTGATTTTAAGTGTTTTCTGTACACACACACACACACACACACACACACAGAATCAGGTTTGTTTATCAGCACATTAATTGTTCATTTACATATGTCTCCAGTCTTAAATGATTAATATGCAAGTACTAAAGCCTGGCCAGTTCATATGTACAGGGATTTATGGTGACTTACACAAAGACATAAATAAAGTATTAGACAAGCATGCCTATAAAGGGTTTGTTACAAACTGGTATATATTATTAAGAGAATTGTCTGATCTTATGTCGTACAGATGAAACGGGGTTTTAAATTACGTCGTTTTAAATCTGAAGTCAGTGTAAATGAAGAAAAGAGTGGAGTAATCACTGGGACACCAAGTACCACCACAGCACTTAGTATTGAACCTAGTGGAGGTGGAGAATCTGATGCAACTGAACTTCTTCAAATGGAAGGACTCCCCCATGCCATTTCACAGCCAAACATGCTTCAGATCAAACAGCCCTCCATTCATCTTAAGCATAAAAGACCTTCAGGTAAGACATTTCACTCTGTTTCTGTAGCTAGTGTTTACATCCGTGCTTTTTGCACACTCTATTAGTTTTTCCTGTAATATGTAACTATTTTCATTGAACAATGAAGGACCACAGTAAATAAAACATATACGAGGGTCGGCTGATAAGTAATGCACATAGTGAAATATTTTGCCAATGAAGCATAGTAGCGATGTGCGCGCAGTGTGTCCTTGTAGCCACAACCCTCCTGCACAGCGGTGCAAAGTTTCATTCCTTTCTCTCTACCGGTTCTAAAACAGTGCTTGTTAACATGGAGTTGTGTTATGGTGGTATGTCAACGAGATTGAAGCAGCGTGCAGTGACTGAATTTTTAAGTGCTGAAAACGTAACGCCAGCTGAAATTCATCGCCGTTTACAGGCTGTGTATGGTGAAAACACTGTTAACAGAACTA
>JGI20166J26741_11638141_pt1 | contig 11341 bp, 5 predicted proteins | sample TergutCu122P5_FD_26741 | JGI IMG/M metagenome (IMG submission 26741) | reverse complement strand
TCTCTCTACACTAATTATGTGTCTCCACAAGATCAGAGGTACAAGATGCTATGATGAGAATAAAGTCTTGAATGGTTAGAGTAAATCTTCTCATCACATTAAATGTGATGCTTGTATCTCTCATGTGTTTCATGGCATCAACATCATCAGAACTCTTCCCTTTATATTTCCCTCTTTAACAAGAAATTTATAAAATACATGTCCTGTTATGAGTACATCGACAGACTACCTGAGTATCTAAAAACAAAAGCCCATGTCATCTAATAAACTAAGCTTATTTCTGGCTGTTATTTTGGGTTTGCATGCCTGTCAGTTTCTTCGTGAGACTAAAGTCTTCTATGGAAAAAGACTAGTACACCTTGATTCAATAGAGTGGAAATTAGTTTGTCAAAAAATGGCTGTGTAAGTGGCATAAAAAAAATGAAACTTCAAAAGCTTATTTCTGGCTTTTCTTTTGGGTTTGCATGCCTGTCAGTTTCTTTGTGAGACTAAAGAGTTCTATGAAAAAATACTGGTACATATTAGTTCAATAGAGTTGAATTTATTTTGTAAAAAAAGTGACTCTGTAAATGGCAGAAAAAAAAATTAAATTTTAATGGGTTTGAAAAACACACACTACATTAAAATTGATATTACTAAAGCATTAAAATTACAATTTCCATTACTTGTGTGTGCTTTATCATAAAGTGCTGTAATTAACAATCTTCTGCCTTAGAAAAAAATATTGTGTTGGTTTCCACAGCCATATTTTTCGCGTTCTGTACTGTATTTGTAACTAACAGTAAGTTGCTCTTGTAAGTCTAAAGAGACTTTGATCTGTCATTGGGTAAGTTAATTAAAGTGTACACTTTCTTAGTTTATTTAGTGATGCTGTCAACTGCAGTGGCTATGTAGCACTGCATAAGATGTGACAGTATAATTATAAATGGTGAATTGCAAAATGTGTAGAAGGGGGTAAAATTACCTTGTCTACATTTTCGTGAGGGAACTGAGGTAAACAATCACAGAGTCCTCAGTTGGAATATACAGAAGCACTGCCCACTTCATTGTAATAATAACAGGGAGAAAAACATGGTTATTTTTCTAATGGATTAGACTGCATTGGCATCTCAGGCCTCTTCTTTTATTCTGAGCAATTTTTAGGATAGGACATTTGGTGACCTGGCTGAAGTTTGAACTGGACACCTCCTACATAAAAATGCAGGGCAATACTAACATGCGTTTAAATGACAATTTATCAAATGCATGACTCACTGCATGACCAGTGTTATTCCAAAGAAAAATAATTGCATTATTATGCACCATCTACAAAATATTTATTATTAGTACTATCAACTCACTCCTTATATTATGGTATGAGAAATTATAATCTTGTGCCAGTATAAGGCAAAATTCTCTGTTCTTAATTAAGCACCGAGCCATGCACACATGTGGGAGAGTGAACATACAGCTTCATGCATTCTTCACCTTGGCCTTAAATGGACATGTACAGTCATTATCAATTCTGGTCATTTTACTGCTGGGTAATGAGGCTTTGGGTTGTATTAGGTAGAAAGCTCTGTGGACAACAAAGTAGACATAAATATCCATGAACCTAATGGAACCAGATCTTGGTAGTCCAGCACATAATGTTAATGTTCTGAGATATCTATACTTGTGCTCAAAATATTTTTAAAACTTTGGAATGTTTGGGAGGTCTACATTTATTTTTTAATAGGCTCATTAGTTAAAACTATCTTGAAGCAGACTTGCAGTTGAGATCTATCAGAAGTGGCCAGCATTAATTTGAACCCAATGGCTTAGCACCCCTTTCATACACAAATATATTTCTGCACAACATGACTGAAAAAATTTAACATGGACCCAATGTTTCTTCAACAGACACACAAACAGCAAATATGATTAGCTTTCTTTAGTGTAATTATTGTTCCATATATTATTCATTTCTATGCATCCTTTGTACAAAATATGTCAAAATAACCAAAGATGAGGAGGAGCATGTCCATCCTTCTAACTGCATGGTTCATCTCTCCCCCCCCCCCACCCACCAAAAAAAAACTACTTGATGAATTTTTATATAATTTATTATTTGCTCTTCATATTTTAAGTTGCAGGAGAAGTAATTATCAGTGTATCTGTGTAACTAAATGTTGAACTAAATTTAACTATTATCCAAATCTTTTAAAAATCAATATTTATAACTCATATCATTTTAGACTTGTTTTTAGAGTGGAGTGGTCACAAAAATACACATAGCCTAAAAGCTTTGGTGTGTAAATACATATCTGGAATGTCAACAAGGTGACAACACTGAAATAAAGATTAGGAAAACAATTTGTGGTAATGTAGGTTATTGCCTTTTCAGTATTGATATTTGCAGTCTTCCACCACAAGAGTAATTAAATTGTTTACTTTCAATAACATCTAAAGGAATCTTCCTACATTTTTGTTTACAGCATAAACGGTTCTTTCATAATTTGCCAATACAATATAACATGTTCCCAACTATGGGTACAAAACCAAATGTTGTGTTAAACTGATCAACATGTTTCATAAAACTAGTCTGTGATTAGAAGATGTAAGTGTAATTATTGGTACCTGTGAATTACTAAGTTTTTGGTTTTGGGAGTGACAAAGAGCAACATATATCATAAACAACCATACCCCTTCAATGCCTAATAAAATACTGTATAATACTACAATTATATCAGATTTAGGTTATGTTTTCATGTACTATATAAGAGCAAAAAAATTCTTCTTAAGTCATGAAACTTACTTATGTCAGAAGCTGAAAGCCATATAAATAATGATTTCACCAACAAATTTGTATTTTATTTATAAGAATATGTTTTCTCGTACAGAAACACCTAACCATGTTTTCAAGGTTTTATGACTAACATATGAAGGTCTCATTGACAGATCTAACATATGAAGGTCTGATTGACAGATGAAAAGCTACATAGAGGACGTAAATTTCAAGCTTTTGAGTTACATATTTATATTTTTATTATAACAAATTTAATAAAATGTAACAAATTTTCCTAACTTTCTGAAGTCTACTAGGAGAAGTAATATCAAACACTGTGAATTTATTACTAATGCTTATCACTGAAGCACTCAGTTTTATACTTATTGCTAATCCTTTAATTAAAACACAAGGTTGACCTGTATTAGTTTCTACTGATTTAGAAAACCCAGTATTTGAAAATTATTATTTAAATTAAGGGTTACAAGTTGCAAACCAAGTTACATTTACAACTGACCACAGACATCTTACTTTGATTTAATATTTACTGGAAATTAACCTGGGAGATTAACCATGATAAAAAATTTATATTAAATGGGACTGTCTCAAAAGTTCTGAAATCTTTGGTCATCTCACCCAGGAAATACCCAGTTTATTTCAACATAATATGAACTGACTTAATGTAAATTTTTCTTCTAATATAGGCAAGAGAGAGGCAAGACAGACAGACAGACAGAAACCCTTTAAATTATTCTGTTACTTATTTTTCCACCCCCTCAGCATAACATATCTGCCTTATGCAAAATCAACCTGTTATAGGCTTTTTATGAGAGAAGGTACATAGAATTACAAGGTCTTCTACAGAAAGATGTGCGAATGTGTAATTAGTATTGTCCTTAACCCATTAAAAACAGCACAGTAATTTCAAAAGTAGGACTCAATACCTTGTTTTAAAAGAGTTTCAGCATAATTATTCATGAACCAGAGAAGAAACTACTGAACTACATAAATGAATGAGCTTAAAAATTTTAATGTCATTCTTTAACCATCTACACTAATGTGATCACTAATGTGAGAAGGAGAAACAAATTTAAACAAAACTTAGAAAAATATGATCACTCTCAATACATCTCCTGTACACTCGAATTCATCCAGAGCATAAGGGAAATTATCTTATTCCACTGTTTTTCACTGTTGTTTAGTATAGAGTTTTTTACATTGTATGTGGCACAGTCATACATTAAAGCTTAATTTCATGGGTTACTGGAAATTCCCTTGTGGAGTAACATTTAATGAGCTGAGAAAATAGAAATCAGTGGCAAGGTTACTATTATGTATATTAAGCAAATATTCAGGTTAAAGGGGAAAAAAATGACAAGTCCTCAAGCATGTATTCACTGGCACACAGACATATCACCTGACAGTTCCTGTTAACTGATTCTCTTCATGTGAGTGGTCATATAGATGCTGAAAACCCAATTTATGACCAGCTTTCATATAGGATTATATACTAAGTTGCCACTGAACATATAAAAGTGTTCAGTCTTTCAGAAGCTTTGTGTGTTTTGTACAATGCTCTCTTCTGTGATGATAACTAAATGCGAAAGAAAATCAATTTAATGCTGTATACTAATTTTTACAATATTGTGTTGATACAGATGTCAGACTTAACACAGGAGAAGTGCATGGAAATCATCAATCGTTATGAACCAACAACTGAAGCACGTGAAAATGGGCAACTACTTATAGATGGTAACTGCACTGCATGATTCTAATTCTAATGATTCTAAGCACTACATATGCCTCACATCTAACAAACAGTTAACCAACTGACATGAACTGTAACAATATGGTAATAATGGAAGACATTTATAATCTGACTTACTGCAATCGCTAACACAAGAAAACTTTCCAATTCTGGGAAGTGCCTCATTCTAACCAAATCAAGAAAGATGATATGGGCAGTTTTAAGTCATGTGTGGGAGAGATTAAAAGTGTATAAAATTTTGGTTGGGCAACCTACATGGAGGAAACTATCTGGAAAACCTGGAGGTAGATGAGAGAATAATATCAAAATTGATCTTAAAAGAAAGAGGGTTGAAGGGTATGGAAAAGTTACATCTGGCTCAGGGCAGCAAATAGTTGTGGGCTACTGCAAACACAGAAGATTACCTCTGTGACCAAAAATGTCGATAATTTCTTGACTAACTGAGTGACTAATGGTTCACCAAGACAGACTCTGTTAATTGAATTGATCAGATGTAATCCTTATAAATATAATATCTCAAAATTGCTTAGCACACAGCATGACAAACTGGAGCATTCTAGTGTGCAGTGGTAGGGTATTATGGGTTATTACCACACACCATCTACCTTTTTACCGGAGAATGGAAAGATACACACTTTCAAAAAATGTTTACTTTTTTGTATTTTTTGAATATTAACAATGGGCAAAATCCAGAAGCCAAGTACTCCTAAATATAAGATACCACTGTCAGAATCCTAAACTACTGAATTGTGCTGTTAAGTAATAGCTACTGCGAGTTACTCACAACTAAAAACATAGAGAATTCAACTGATTCAGAGCAGTAAAAGTAGGGCAACAATTTATATAGGAGCATTCTTCAAATTCTTAGCTCAACAAAACATTCATTTCTCCTCACAATAAGCAGGCATAATCTTGGAAAGGTCACTTTACATAAGAAGGAAACAGGCCATTTCCTCTATTCATGCTATACCTTCACAATGCAAGACAAATGGAAATTTTATACAGCATCATCTTACAAAGAAGTGTATTATGTAATAAAAACAAATGTGACACATAAAAGGATTGTTGTTCTATTTGTTATGTAACAGGTTTCACCAAGTACCTGCTGTCAGAAGAGTGTGACATCTTTGAACCTCTGCATAAAGAGGTGTGTCAGAACATGAGGCATCCACTTACCCATTACTTTGTTTCTTCCTCTCATAACACTTACCTACTTGAGGACCAGTTGAAGGGTCCGTCTAGTGTTGAGGGCTACATCCGTGCTCTTGGCAATGGATGTCGTTGTATTAAAGGTGAGAGAAATGAGAAATACATTTGTACAGCCAAGAACAGGGCTTGCATTTTAAATACTACTTTACACACAAAGGCAAAAAACAAAGTTGTCCCTGCATATGCCATAAAGTCATATGGGGAAGATGAGGCATAGCCCCACTTATTCTAATGCTTGGTACTGGAATGAGGTGAGTGGTCAGTTTCACATCCAGCCTGATTTACCCTCACAGAAAGAGCCTCTTTTACCCATTCAGTAGGAGGCCAGTTAGGACCCAGAACTGGTTTAGATTCTTAAGAGAAGAGATAAATATCTCACCCCTACTGGGAATCAAACCATAATTCCTCAGATATCCAGGCCATACCCTAGTCACAACACCAACTATGCAATGCACAAATAGCCATATCAGTTGTTGGACACTTTGGTTGTACGGCAAATTTCTTCTGATTTTAAACAGCTGATATTTACATCAATTCTTTGTATTAATTTGTCTGTCATTAGGCTCGTATAATGGAGGACATACTCGTAAACATGGCACACAAGTGCTCCTCCCCTCCCTGACACACGCACACATGGATGCATGTATGTACACAGTACACACATGTGCCCAGATTTCCTTTCCAATGTGTCATGATCACATGACTCACAGATACTAACAAATGAAATACTCCGTCCAACACAACATTTTCATGTCACATAACACTGTGCTACACATTTAAGTTTGCAGGAACCATCATCCGGCACTTCTTACAATAACAATTTAAACAACACAAGTGCATTCAATCACTTTTATTAGCCGACTAAAAGCACTTGATTATACAAAACTTAGAAGTTAAAATCTACGTTGTATAAATATTTTAAAAGACATAAAATGAAAGATCATTCCAACATGTTTCGGATCGTATGTGATCTATCATCAAGGAGTATAAAGCTGTACTTGACTGAAATTTGTAGTGGTTCACTGATGTTTGTCGTGTGCTTGGTCGGTGTTTGGCAGCATAATTTTTGAACCAGTGGTGTGTGTGTATGGTATGATGTATGTTGTACTGTACACACACACACCACTGGTTCAAAAATTACACTGCCAAACACCGACCAAGCACACGACAAACAACAGTGAACCACTACGAATTTCAGTCAAGTACAGCTTTATACTCCCTGATGACCTGATGATGGATAGCACACGATCCGAAACAAGTCGGAGTGGTCTTTAATTTTATGTCTTTTAAAATTTTTATACAACATAGATTTTAACTTCTTAGTTTTGTATAATCAAGTGCATTTAGTCGGCTAATAAAAGTGATTGACTGTAATAATGCACAGTGAAAACCTGAAATTAACACAGTGCATTTTAACATGCAATTTGATCTCACTAAATTTTGGCTATTTATTAAAATAATAAACATAATACATATTTACCATTTTAACAAATAGCCTAAATTTAGTGAGATCTCATCAACAGAACAACTGCATGCTAAGATGTACTCATGTGTTTTTAAGTTGTCATAATATGTGCCTGTTGATGGTTCATGCAAACTGAAACATGTAGTACAGTGTTATATGGCAATTTAAAGTGTTGTGTTGGACAGTGTATTTCATTTGTTAGTAATAAAAAAAAACAAAACAGGATGTATCAGAATATAATTGTCACAGATACTGTTTGCCAAATCATGTTACTAGTCTGCTTGCAATTAGAAATCAGTACAACATAGTGTGTAATATGGATGGCAAAAGGCCAGGTGACCTGGGTTATGTTTCTGGTAGGAGCAGAGTTATTGCTCTTCACCAGTACCCAGAATGATTGTGGTGTCTTCCTAGCTTCCTATCCAGTACAATACAGTGTGTAATATGGATGGCAAAAGGCCAGGTGACCTGGGTTATGTTCCTGGCAGGAGCAGAGTTATTGCTCTTCACCAGTACCCAGAATGATTGTGGTGTCTTCCTAGCTTCCTATCCAGTGGGTACTTGTTGATCATCCCTGAGGGATGACATCAATTGGAACATGAAGCCAATTGATTAATCCCATCATGTGCCAATGTCTAGAAAGCATAGAGTTCTACCTCCAAACGTAATACACAACTTCGCAGCATTAAGCTAGGGCACAAAGATAACTTCATCATTCCTTTATCTTACGGAGCTTTAATTCGGTGTTCGGGTTCACGGTAGGGAGTTTCCCCTTAAATCGATGCGCGTGTTTGACAATAAGCGTTTATATCTTGTGAACCGAAGATGATGAAATAATGAAATAATCTGAATTTTTTTGCTAATAAATCAGAGATATTCCAGTTCAAAAAAGGTTAAGTAAAAATGTTTGGTGCCTACATGCAGGAAGTTAATTTAAAAGTTTTATAATTTTCAGTTTATTTTACTTACGTTTCTGTTTCGGACCCAATGTATGCACAAGAAATTTCAGCTTCAAGGTTCGTGGAGTTGTGCCTTGGCGTGGTATTGTCAAAAACATAATCTTATTTCACACACACACACACACACACACACTATACTTTCTCAAAACTTCACTAACAACTTCTTTCTTCACACCAATTGCAATTCGCACGCGATATTTTAGCTGCGTCGCTGTCACAAACCGAGACTGACCAAACTTTGTTGAATGCTTTTCCAGTCTACCGACTTGCGCCATCATTTCCAGTGTATCTTTTACGAGGAGGGATCGGGAGTCTCTGCATGATATTTGCTTAGTCCGTCAAGGGAAAAGTAACTAAAACAGAGTTATTTCAGCGGTTGTCTAAAAATGCATAAAACTCTATTGCCTAAATAAATGTTGCTGTGGCTCGATGCCCCTACTTCTTTATTCTTGCTGTCCCAAACCAGTTCAGATATCCGGTTTGGGGACAGGAACCCGGCTCTCTCATGCACAGACATCGCAGACTGCTGACTCAGAAACGAAATTTAGCTCGGCTTATTATTTCACAGTTGGAATAAGTGGTAACGCAGTGAAATGCTATATTATTTCAGCTGGTTTATGGCTGGACTATTTATACACCAGTCAGTTTATTCCTATATATCAAACTGCAGTTGGAATTATAAGCACAGTGGAGTTTGCTAAAAGAGGCTTCTAACTTCCAGTATAAGTTATGGGAAAATCATGACCTTGCAGTGCAGCAAGTAATTACCAATATTTATTTGTGTGAGCGACGGATGGTGTGCAACCTGTTTATCTTACTTTTCAAACCGTCGTCCTGTAATGGACTAGAAACTGAACTGAAATGTAAGATTGGCTTTAGAAACTATATAAATAATATTTGCATTTTATCATATATAGACAGTTGGTGCTTAGTCCCTTTTTGTATGAATATAGCCGGTGACAGTCCACACAGAATGTGTTTTGACTTCAGTAACATTCTAATATATGGGTCCCTAAACGATACAGTTCTTTGCAGTGGTTGGGTTGGGGGGGGGGGTAGAGAGCTGGGTAAACAGCAAGAAAATTCTTACACAAAATACGCCATCACAAATAAACTTCCTCTAACAGCAACACTTGGCAGAGTGAATGAGGCTTCACATTGGAATTTCTTTGTAGGTCGGCTACATGTATCTCTAGAAGTTGTTTAGACTAAAAACAAATAGACCAGGTTGCTGACGAGGATTTTATGATTAACAGGGGGGCTAGAAACTGCTATTCGTGACCAACATGTGTACATAATTGGGTAAAGGGGCCGGAGCGTGAATCTGACCATAAACCTTTACATAATGTGGAGACAACAAATGGGGCTATAATTCTAAGCCTCTTCATGAGTGTACAGGGTATTTAAATTTCTTGGTGCGTTCGTAAGATGCAGCTTTAAAAGGACGCAGTGCATTCATCGGATAACCGTTACTATACCCTCAGCTCTTTTCTCAGGATTTCAGCACCAAATAGTTACAAATTTACAGTTTATGCAAACTGTCATTATGACAGGCTGACATTTGGTGCCTCTTAAAGTCATAAATTACAAACTTAATTCGAATTACTATTATTTATGTACTAGAATTATACACTCACTAATAAGACACTAACATAACAATATCTGATTACATCTATTTACTTTGCAATTAAATAACTGCACTGCAAACTTTTATTAGCACATATCACATCTCATTCAATTTAAAATATCAAAGTTTTCTAACAAGGGGTTCCTGTTTGCAGTTGACTGTGTAGATGGGCCAGAGGAACCTCTTGTATATCACAACAACACTCTAACATCCAAGATATCATTCCGAGACTGTATCGAGGTGATCAAAGAATTTGCCTTCATATATTCACAGTAAGTTTACTAAAATACTTTGTGGAGTAAAGAAGCAGTTACACTTCAATGCAATGTAATGCAATTATGAGCTTCAAATACTTATTTATCATCAGATATTATGCTTTATAAACTACAATACTACACAGCTCAGTACAGTTTATTCGCACATGCTATGAAAAACTCAAACCTTATCACCATCTGCTTGAGATGATACTCGCAGATGCTCAAGAAATTCTCTGAATTTTATAAGCTAAAAAGTTTATTATGGTGTCTCAAGGAACCTGCTATTAGAACTTATCCTGAGTCACTTGAATCCACACCACCTACTAAATCCTGTTTCTCTACAATACATTTTAAATTATGCTTCTATTACTCTCAGATTTCCCAGTTAGTCCCCTTCTTTAAGGTTTCCCAGCAAAAATCTCAGAAATTTCTCATTTCCTCAGGCATGCCTTCAAGTGCTAAGCATTTTATCCTCCTTGCTGTAAACAAGCAAATAACTTTTTGCAACATGTACTATTGTTGCTGTTGATAATTATAATTAAATTTTACCATGTTTTTACTTCCTCTCTTTCCAAGTTTGAAGTATTCCCACAAGCAGCTTCTACTCAAATGGCCACAAATAAACTATTATGTTCAAATAAATGCTGGTCCCTTAGTAATATGCCATTCTTTTCTAATCAAGTTTTGTGCAGGATTGTAAAAAAAGCCTTTCTGATGACATCAACACATTTCATGTAGGAGGCATGGTGCATCTATACCAAAAGTCTTTGGTTTGAAACCAGCTGGATTCACTGAAGATTTTTTTAAATGTCTTCCCTATCCTAACCATTCCAAGGTTGAAACTTTTAAAATATGTAAAAAGTCAAGTTATAAATTCATGTTAATGTGAAGCTATTAATCCCCTGATGACAATGTCCATCTTCATCATCATTGTTGCCATCATAATCATCACTGTTTTTGTCACAGAATCACACCACCACCACCACCACCACCACCACAGCCACCCCGCCACTGCCACCATCGTTATTATCATGCAGAGCTTAGTTTTACACTAGATGTCAGGTACAAATGCTCCAAGACTGTAGTTACTGTAAGATCTATTCTTCAAACTCAGCATAACTGTCACCCACAGGTACCCCTTGGTTCTACACCTTGAGAACCACTGTAGTGTGGAGCAACAACATACTGTGGCACGCATCCTCAAATCTACACTACAAGAGTTACTGTACATCCAACATGAAGACAGCTCACGTGATGTAAGCCAGATGAGTCCCCATGAACTGCGTGGAAAAATTCTTCTTATGGTGTGT
>JGI20166J26741_11638030_pt1 | contig 11342 bp, 7 predicted proteins | sample TergutCu122P5_FD_26741 | JGI IMG/M metagenome (IMG submission 26741) | reverse complement strand
GAATAATACAGGAACCAAACAAGGTAGCATTATGAAATAAACGGCATTTTGAAGAGAAAAGAACGGAAATTATGCAGCATGTTTAAAATATTCAGTATGTATATTTGTTGAATAAATATTTAAAATGTAGCGTCTGGAGGTTAGACTTTAAAAGGTTAAGTGTGCAATTGGTTCTAGGGATATGTTGTATTACTACGCTACACGTATAGGTGCTTGCTGAATGTACTATATTACACCCTTCAATTCGCAACGCAGTTTGAATATTGAAATGTTCTGGGGTTGCACTGTATCGTAGACTAAATATATCCCTGTGTTTTGGGAAACAAACGACAGAGCACTATATTACAGGCAATTTCATCGTCCGCAACGGCTCGAGCGCATAATAGGGGTCCAACATCACGGATTATTGGGAGAAAAATTATTTTCACGCTGTTTCTGTTAGTTTTCACAGGGTCAGAATTCAGAGGGGTATGTGTTAAGAACCTGGAAATCATTAGCTTTTAAAGTGACAGGTTTAATCTGGTGGTCTGGTAACGTGTCCTCACTCTCTCACTCACATTTCTCCAGTCAAAGTAACTACAACTTCTTGTAATACGATTATTTTGTAATCCGTGGTGTTTCTGCTGTACCGAATTAAACACGACCTGCGCCAGCTATTTAATCAGTGCTGCTCAGTGCTCCTCCTGGTGTTCGTGTGCTTGATAAGGTCTTTGACGTCCCGATAGCGCGATGTTGGTGGTGTATTTTGAGGCATGTTATTAGTGTATTCCGTTAACAAGTGCAGTAATTAGTTTACATTTCAGTTTTGTTAGACAACAAAGAAGCTTACACCTGTAAGTCTTGTGGTGCAGTTGTTCAAAGGGTAAGCAGTGGATCAAATATGGAAATTAGTTCTCTTAGATCGGCAGTCGGCCATAAAATCAACGATACATTTTTATTCGCTTGTTGTCAGTGTTTCCTTTTGAATTCTAGTGTGTTAATAGCTGACTAACTTGCTTGTGTTTAGGATTCAATTTACGATTCAAATGATTATTTTTGTATACGCGTTGATTAAAATTTTTAATTAAAATGTTTAGCCTGTTATAAAATGAAGGTCTTTTCTTGTAGATTAATCCTCGCCAGAATGAATTCCACGTTTTCCAAGGGTGGAGGAGAGGAGCAGTCGTACCCACAACTGGACCTGAGTGGAAAGCTAATAATTAAGGTACGGTACTTGTGTGTGCTGCCAACACCTTAGCTTTCATAATAAATAGAATATAAAGTAATAATTTGGAGTAATGTATTGTCATCGGTTTAGTTTCATTCCTAAAGTGTCCATTTAATAGGTATGCATATTATATAGAGGAATTGGTAGATTAAGCACTTTGTGGCAACATTTATATTTGCGCATGTCAGTAGCTGCATGTGTTTGCATATGTCTCCTGAGGCTTGATTTTGTGTGCACGTGCGGTAGTGCCATAATTTTAATGCTTACTTTTAGATGCTGTGTAGTCTGAGATTGAAAGCTGTAAATAATTTAACATCAGCTTGTTAGGTGAGAGTGCTTATCTTTGTTTGGATGTATCACAGTCATATACTGAAATAATAGATTCTTAGGATGTAATTCGCCTTGCAGCTGAGAGTTATACGAGGTGCAGTCTATTGATTGTGATGTTTGGCAAGTTGATCATATGCCCAGCACCACACATCCAAAGAGCAAGGTGCACTAAGTGGGGTTAATATTCAGTACATAAGTATAAGTGTGTATTTAGACATTACACAACAACTCCACAGATTTATTTATTTCTTTCTTTGTGGCCTTGCCATCTGTTTTTATAAAAATATACAAGGGCTAGTGGTTAGTTTCACTTGGTAAGGCAAATGCTATTGCATACCCAAATTGGAGGTACTGTCCAAGCTCAAAAGTGTTTTTGCTAGGTTCATTTTACTTAACTGACATGAAAATAGTCACTGAAAATTGTGTCCAACATCCACGCATATTTGATACTAGTGTAATAAAATCTGTAACATATTGAAGTTAACCTTCTATGGTTTCTGGAATAACATTTTGATATCTGATATGTGAAGCATGGATTATTTCTTTAAACTTTCTGTTTGAAGTTTCCCCACAGATAAAAATTGCACTTAGTTTAGGGAAAATGACACATAGTGCTGTCACACTCACTTCTGCATACATGAATGACACATGACTGTTTTCATTGCCTAAATATCTTCTGTATTAATAACCATGCTCATGCAATGAATATGAACTCAAGAATTTGTGTTTCTCACGTGTTAACAAAAGTGCTGTAATTGAAAGTTTGGTTTCTCTGAAGCTTGAAAGGGATTGTCTTTGCGGATTTTTTCCATGTCCTAACAATGCCATTAGTTTGGGTTTTGCCCCAGTGGATTTTTTCCTGTAACCCAGCGGGAATACTGATGTCAGTTTTTCTCATACTTAGCAGTAGCATGAGTTCTGGTTTTCTTGGGGATTGCGTAAAATAATTGGGAAATAAGTTGACTTTGACTTGAACCCATGCATATAACCATGAAGCTAACAATTTTTCTGAGTTTATCTTTTGAAAATGAACAGCATTGTAGTTTGCATTTTACTAACTTAGTTGTTAGTTTCTAGGATGCAGAGTGTGATGGATGGACAATGAATTGTATGTGCAAGTATATGGGTGGTGGAAGTGGTTACCTTGACTGACAGATTTCTAAATGTGTAAGACTTCCTGTGCTGAAAATGTTTACCAACTACTGGTGAATGGAATACCAAATTCTTCCACTCCCAGCATGCATCAAGATATGCTGTAAGATGCTAAGGGTCACTTCAAGATTACACACGTTTCCAGCATCTGGATTGTGGTCTTGTCGATTATGACTGGGGTGTAGCCTGATTGATGATTAAGTTTAAGCGGAACATGCTGCCTCAGTATTTATGGTAGAAATGAGTCACTTGTATTTCGGAGATATATACAGCAGGTTGATCAGACTGCATGTTATCATAATAACCCTGAAAACCACAGCAGTGAATACCTTTAATTTTGTATGTTGTCACGATACCAGTCCCAAGATGCTGGGACATGGTTGTGTGGCAGAAAGTTCAGGACCACACTACGGAAATTGTTTTGGAGCTAAGTAAGAATATGTTTTCATTAGAAATAGTGTGAGTCTGCTACATAATATTTGCCATGCTTATTCCATATTTATAATTCAATTAAGTACTTTATGTGCAAAATATAAAATAAATGTTATATTTCTTACTATTTCATTAGCAGTGTCTCCTTTACCCGATATCCACTTCATATAAAACAGGCTTTTTTGCAAAAGCGAGTAAAAGAGCAAGAAATATGTAACCCTTTGGGGGTATTTGAGAGTGTATATTAATGGGCTGTTGCCAGGTAGTGTCATTTCTGAATAAGAATAATAAGTTTGTGTGTGTGTGTGTGTGTGCACATATGCACATGGCCATTAAACACTCAATTTTTTCTTGCAATAAACTGTAATGAAATAATGGAATTTCTTATGCCACACATCTGTTTAATACTTCTGAATTAATTGAATTTTATATTACAGACTGCATGCAGTCTAGAACTAGCCTCAGCCGTCAGCTTAGTCATGTTATGTATGAGGTTTAATATAATGTGGGACCCATAATGGCAGCACAGTAGAATCTGATTCATTAACTTAGTTGGTTCACTTGCAGGCCCAGCTGGGTGATGATGTTCGTCGTATCCCAATACATAATGAAGCAATAACGTACGATGAGCTGGTACTTATGATGCAGCGGGTATTCAGGGGGAAGCTTAGCAGCTCTGATGAAATTACCATCAAGTATAAGGATGAAGGTAACTGACACATTCACTTCATCCATTGGTGAGATATCTATGTGAGACATGAAACGGAAGGGGACTCTGAGGTCCATTACAAAGACCTTGTGTTTGGGGTTGGCTAAATTCATTTCTAGATTTTTCCTCATGCCTTCCCCATTCTTTATCTCTGACAAAATGAGACGTTTGCAGATGGTGATCCCTCAGGGATCAAAACTTGTAGACTTTTCATTGTTGTTAATATAAAATAACAATATAATATAAAAAATTGTGCATTTGTTGGTGAATTATTATAAATTAATTAGAGTAAGTCTGCAGATGTTTATGATCATAACTTTGTTGGAAGGCATCTTGCTTCGAGATCCTGTGCTGTCATTTGCTATGGGAGTAGCCATTATTGCAGTGAAAATTACAGATGCCATTATCGTAGTGTGAAGCAATGTGACTGGGGTGTGATAACCAAGACTCTGCACTATGAGTATTGGTGTTTAGAGTACCACTCAGCCATTAAAGTGATCCAGAGTCCATGTTCAGGTGTAGGTCCTCCCTGCCATCTGTTATCTCCAACTTATTGCTGGGAGAAAATGGAACTGGTGCTTCCACAATAGAAGTGCATTTCTTTTTACTTGCCAAACAGTAAGGTGCTAGTAACAATTAAAACTGCACCTGACAGCATTGTAAATAGAATTGAACCACATAATTGGATGAGTTTAGATACTCAGAGCTTTCATGTCGTTAAGTTTTTTTGATGTTATCTAAACCAGTAGCTGCTGTTGGAGTTAGTGATACTGTTATCATTATTACTTTATACATTTGAGAAAGACACAAAAGATAAAGAGTTTGAATGCTGTGTTGTGATAGATGGAGACCTGATCACCATTTTTGACAGCTCGGACTTGGCGTTTGCTGTTCAGTACAGTCGCATCCTAAAGCTTCAGATACTGGTTGGGGGTGAAGATAAAACAATTCAGCACAACCAGAGCTTGCAGCCTGTGCAGGTGAATTATATCCGACGTGAACTCCAGCAAATCCGAGACCAAGTGAATCACCTTTTGGACTCTATAGAACCTCGAGCTGTGGAAGTGAGCAGCTCCACAGTAGAGCACCGTAGTGAGTACGGAGATTTTTCTGTTCTTTAAGGTCAGTCAGTGATATATTGCATGTGACTGCAGTAATGTCGATGTGGTTTTCCTGAAATACAAATGCTTGTAACATGGTGACTGTCATTCTTGTAAGTACAGATATTACTGTGGGTCATTGCTGTAAGTTTGGGAAAATAAGGATCATATTATAAAGTATGTTACCAGATCACTTGTATGTTGAACACAAGCATTGTCACCTTCACTATACATACCTTACCCAACTAAATTCTCTCAGACAAAAGAACTTCTTTAACTATCATTACCAGACATTTTAGAGATTTTTTTTTTTACGTTCATGTGACTGTGCATCGAAACAAATTTCTTTATAATAAAACCAACTAGCTGCACTAGTTTCACAAATTTATTCTGGCATGAAACTGTACATGTTTTGGACAGTTCGTCTGTCCAACATCACGAGTTTATTCACTGTACACTCAGCAATGGTATATGTCATACAGGTTTGTAGACAGCTTTCGAGCAGGACCAGGATTTCCCATCACCAAAGAATGCCATTCTCCCTCTTCACTCCACATTTGATTGAAACTGGCATGCTGCCAATTGACACAAAATAATTAATCTTATTAAAATATCTCAAGAGGTCGAACTGCATGTATCGTTAGGCGGTACCTGAATACAGGAATCTGTTTGTCAATAGTGTGTTTACTTCTGAGCAGGTGTTGTTCACCTGGAATATTGACAGGAGTGAAGGAGTAAGGTTTTGATGTTTGATGCACCGAGAGGATTGTTTACACCTACCTGTCTGTGTTACAGATGGGGTTCCAGACAGAAATAGTGTTGCATCAAAATTGAGTTCCAGGGAGTTTGACCCCTTGCAAGAACAAGCGCGTTTGAAGAGGAACCACAATGGAGAGACGCTTGGGTCTGGTGGTGTGAAAGACGAAGCTCAACCTGAAGGTAATGCAGGATATGAGTTCTTGCTGAAACATGTCTGCAGGCAGTGGAGTCTGTTAACATATTGCTGACCAGATGGCCCTTTAATTAAATTGCCCCAGTTCCTGGACATTTTGCATGCTTGAAATGTTCAACCCCTCAGTATATTCTTACTTACATTTTGACTGTATAGATGATCCTTCTGAATCCACTACTGAAGAAACTGCATATAGAGAGTATCACATTTCCTGTTTGAATGGTATTTCTCAAAACAGGACCCTTTGTGAAGTGGAGCAATGCAGAATTTACAAATGTATCTAGTTTCACTTTGCTTCTTATGTGCAGCACACACTCTAAATTGTCTTGCAGGATAATACTTGCTCTTCCCACCTGCAACAGTTTTGTCCAGTTTGTATTTGCTGAAATCCCTATACAGTCTGCCTGGGGGGGGGGCTCCTGTTGAGGCTCCCTTGATTTCTTTTTAAATAACCAACCAGACGCACTAATTATCCATATTTTATTGTTATAAAACTCAACATGTTTCGGGCATCTCTGCCCATCATCAGGAGTTTTCTACCGTACATTCGGCACTGATAAGTTTCATGCAGGTTTCTGATGACCGCTTCCAAGCAGAGTCAGGATGGAACTGCTTGCTCCCTTGATGTTGGTTGCTTCTCCTTCCATTGCAATTCATCAGAACTGGACTCATTCAAATTCTGGATTTCTGATATCTGAGACCTTGCTTCTTCATGCAGGTAGTTTTCATACTTTACTTTTTGTTTGTTTTTAGTATTTTGTGCACAAATGCATTGAAGAGTGCACAGTTTAACAGATACCTCCAGCCATTTGAGAGTTTTCCTCAGAACTGAGTAATAACTGAGCTACTTGTTCCCCCTGTGTTTTGTCCTTCATGAATTTATTGTACTGGAAAACCGTGTAAGTTTTCTTTATTTCCAATTCTGTCCTGTCTTTCCTTCCTCCCTTCACTACTGTTGCATCATGGATCATACTTTTCAATTGCACAACTCTTTTGTCTCTTTGGGCTATTAAGTTACCTTTCCTCTGGAATGCTGACTGCCCTGTTTTCAAGTGGTTGACTTCATATTCTAGGTCAGGTGGAATGCCCCTTGTTAGTCCTCATCATGCCACAAACTTTTACCTTTCTGTCTAGCAGTGTTTCAGCTAATCTTACACTGTGTCAAATGTGACTTGATAGATGTGGTGATTCTGGCCTAAGCTGCTGTCTAAAAGTTATAAAATTGTGTCCTCCAACTTTTGCCCCTCGTTGTCTTCGTCATGTTTCAGATATAACCTGTTACCACCTCACACAGCATTCTGACCAGCACTACATGTTTTGTTATTTTTGCTGAATTGCACATCCCAAATTTCAGGTGACCCTGCCATGAGACTGTGGCTTCGTCACATTACTGTTCTTTGGGTTTTAAAGATACTTGATTTTCTGTATGAAATATTCATACTTAGGCCATATTTTGAACATCCTGTCTGCATCTTGTGTTTCCTGGCTGGTTTTATCGTCAGAGCTGTCCGGTTCACTACTGTTTTCCTTTTACTATTCTTTTTTCACTCTCACTGGTGAAAAATAAGAGACAGATTATTATTATTTACATGGAGGAGTTGTGGGGAGGTCACTGTCACTGTCCAGAATTTCAGTTTCATAGTCATCAGACTTCAGAATATGTATCTGCATATAACTCACACAAAATATTATCATCTTTCATGATACTTCTACACAAAGCCATGATTTCTAACGGAAGCAGTGATGACAGGAAATAGATATGGTGTCTAAATGTGTGGTTGCCGTGTTGCAGTCATATGGTTCTCAGAGTGTGGGTCAGGAAGGTTCATTGTGTCTGTAACTTGAGACCCAAACTTGTGTGTTGATAACCTGGATGTGATAAGTGAGACAGAATAGCTGAGAAATGCATGTGTGGGACAATGCATGAAAACGTCAAAATATGTGACATGTTGACAATGCTTGATGTAGCAATCAAATCCTTATACGTGACTTGATAGCAGAGTGTTAACATGGGTGATAGTCACAGTGTTTTGTCACCAGTTGAAGTTCATGCTGTAGTCCTTTTGATGGAACTTCGTAGTTGGTTCCACCATGGTGGAGTTTTCTTTCTTTCCTTCTTTCTTTCTTTCTTTCCTTCTTGCCTTCCTTCCTTTCTCCCTCCCTTCTTTCCTTCCTTCCTTCTGCCTTTGCTTCCTTTCATATTGTCTATCAAAAGAGAAATTAAAAAACAGGAGGAAACCATTTTCTTCAGTAGATGAATGGTACTCTGGTCACAGTAACATGTTTTTTTCACAGTTGGTTTTTCTCGCCATATTCCAAGTTGAATGTCTGAACATGGCAGTACATTTCTCTGAGTTACTAACACACTAATGAAGTAACCATTTGACTAATTAACACACTTGTGAATGATTCAGGTTTTCAATATATCAATTGAAAAATTGATTTGAGATCTCAAAAAGTCATAATCAGTCATGGAAGTCTGCATTTAGACCATATATTCAACCAGTTAAATGGTCACATCCACATATTTCTGCAAGTTGTCTTTTATTAAATGGCTGTAATATGTACAGTGGTCTACAAGGTAACTCTTTTTGAAATTTTCATCCCAGATTTTTCATGCATTTTTCCCTCATACATCCTGCATATCTGAGACATTTCAGCCTCCTGATTTAGTTGCCATAACAGGGCTAGGTGGTCCTCACATCACGGTTTCAAGGAATTTGTTAGTAGTAATGATTTTTTCCAAAATTATCATTATACAAATGTACATAAATCTGTGGTTGGTACTAAGGTAATTGTATACCTGGAAACAGTTCAAAATGTGTGCTGATAGGCAAAATCTGTGTGTTATGTGGTAGTGGCGTTGGTGGTGTTGGTGATGGTAGTAGTAGTAGTAGTGATAAGAACAAGTTACACCTACCATAAGTTTTCAGTAAAGATTTTATTTTCATTGCTGTCTGATGGCAGGTGTGTGTACAGAAGCTGAGACAGTGACTGTGTGTATGTCTAGTGTACTTTTGCCAAACTATCAGTGACTGTGCTATGAGGCTGTTTGATATGCATGGCAGTTGAAAAATAGATTTTTGTTCTGTTGTTGATTTTTTACAGCAGCTAATTTGTCTCAGCTAAGACCCCAGACACATTTATGTTGCCTTTCCTTCTACATTGTAGGCATAAACTTTTAACATATTCATATGATACATGTGTCAGAATTTACAGTAAGAAATACTGTGGAAACTGGAAGTAAGTACTTTAATATTACATCTCAATACTGGTTATACTTTGTATTCACACTATGAGCCCTGTGATAAATCATCACAATTATATGCAGAAAATGTTCTGTTACTTTGTTTCTATGCTGACAGATAAATTCGCCTGCTGCTGTTTGTTTGGCAGACAGCAACAGGACATTCACAAACCCACAAGTCCCCAAGGCTTAACTTTGCAACACAGTCTTACTGAGACATCTGTTTTCATTGTTTGATGGTAGCACTGTGTTGTTGTGTGCTAGTTTCCCCATCATGTTGGAAATATTAGCAGTCTCCATCTTCAATATGAAATGACTGTCTGGATTGGAACACCACTGAAGATTGTAATGTTCTGTTTTGTGGGTCCAGAGTAGCATTTATAAACCAAAGATCCTTTCCAGAAGGGGCTGTGTCTGATTAGTGGAAATAAAAGTGCATTTTGTAAAGTTTAGAAATGACAACACAATGTGGTACCTTGACCAACAAATGATTATGCAAGTCTCAATAAAACACTTCGGACAAAATGGTGCATTTGATGTGTAGTCACAGTTACACAAGTCTATGACAGAATTAATTTAAACATAATTTACATGTTCATATTAAAAATTAATGATCTCATATGTGGTGTGCTAATGTATTGAAGCTCCTGTTTCTGAAACTGGACGAGGTAGTACACCTGACAGCATTGGCAGTACGGGCTCTCGGCAAGTCTCTTCTGGATTTGAGTCTGGTGGGCAGCAGCAGCCAAGCTTCCAGTCACAACCGCCGTCGTCATCGCAGCAACCCCCACAACAGCAGCTGCCTAATTTACAGGGCTATCAACCTTCTGATCAACAACCCCCACCTCAGTCTGTGCAACCATACCAACAAGGTACTGTATCTCAGGTTGGAATTCAATATGGCATTTACTCAAAACTTTGTCATATTTTCTGGGACAGAAAGCTCACTGTAGAGATAAAATTCTCCGTTTCTGAAGAGTTTATTTTCTGCGAAAGGAGACCCATGATTTCCTTTTTTGGTTTATTACAGTGTCCAAACTGTGTTCCTAAAAGATGAATGAAGTAATTCGCAAGTGAAGAATTCTGAATAGTGAGGAGCGTCAAAGTTTGTGCTTTTTACCCCATATTGTTAGGCTTATTATATCAAGAAGATGTGATTGACAGGGCATGTAGCATGGTCAGAAAAGTTTGTGGAAGAGACTTTGTGGGTGACCTAGGTGTAGCTGGGAGGATAATGTTATTATTTATTGTAGAGTTGTGAAGTAGTGAATTGACTCAAGATAGGGTGCTGTGGCAGGCTTCTGCAGTGTTGGTAATTAGCCTGTAGGTTTCATGGCAACAGAAAATGTTTGTACCCACTGATTTATAGGTTTCACTTGGTGAAGGAAGTGTTAGTATGTGTTTTCAGTTAGGTAAGTTTGATGTCTGGTCCCAGCTTGCAAACTATACCATGGGTAAAAGTTTTTGCCCTTGTGAGTGTATGGATACATAGATGCAGTGTTCACGCACAAGTAGAATATAATGCATATTCATGTTTGTAAGAAGGTTATGGTGTAAAAATCTGTTGCAAACAAGATCAAATATAGGTAATATTTGCAGGATATGCTTGTTATCCTGCCCAACCAATGTTCGTGACTGGGCAAGTTATGGGGCAGCAAACTCCTGGCATGATGGTGCATGGGCAGCAATCAATGGCTCAACCTAGCTTCCCCACAACACCGTATCAAACTTATGGACCAGTACAACCTGGGTAAGTTATGTACCTTAACCATTTAATGCAGGAGCTAAACAGCAAAAATATATCTGAAATTGCCAAGCAGTTTTGCTAAAAAATGCAGGATATCACAAAAATAAATATTTATATTTTGGCCATTGTCATTGTCATTGTTAATAATGAAGAGCTGTTTTGGAAATCGGAACTACCATTGGCTAGGAAGAAGTTCCATCTCCCCTCATACTTCTGTAGTTGTGATTGGCCCAGTGCCTTAGAACCTTCATACATAACCGACATATTTTCAGTTACCACTGAATCCTCCTGAACGAATTCTGTCAACTGAAGATGGAGGCAGTACCTTTCTCTGAAATGGTGGCACAAACATGGTATGTGACATGATGTAACAACCCACAAGACAACTCTCAGTTGAACAGCAGTTGCCTTGTAAACCTGAAAACTTATAAGGGGAAACTTGCTTGAACTGTTTTATTGTTTCACC
>JGI20166J26741_11637919_pt1 | contig 11345 bp, 8 predicted proteins | sample TergutCu122P5_FD_26741 | JGI IMG/M metagenome (IMG submission 26741) | reverse complement strand
TCTTCAGCGTTTCACAATAAACAGCAGTGTTTATTGTTGTGCCTTGGGGCAAAAATTCTACCAAGAGGACATCTTGTCTGTCCCAGAATACGGTGCACATAATCTTCCTTCTTGAAATCGTCTGCTTGAACCAAAGATGGACGCCCACTTCGCGCCTCATCGTGCACGTTCTCTCATCATTCATTGAAAATCTGAACCAGTTTTCTAACCATGCCATCACTTATCGCATTGTCACCATACACTTGAAAGGTCTGGTGATGAATCTCACTTGGCAGCACATTCTTGGCTTTCAAAAAACGAATTACAGGCCGTATTTCACAGTCGGCGGCCCCCTCAATTGTCTCAGACATGTTTAAGACACAGAAACAAACATAAACTTAACACGAATTTTACGAAATTGCATCTGTGGCTTCTCAATTGATAGAGGAAATTACTGCACATGTGGAAAGGGACAGTCTCGAGGATGCGCGAGAGCTATGCGCAGACGGTACTTACTTTCCGAATAATTTACGTATGTTGGCCATTCCTGTCTTAGCTACTCTGAAGCGGCTTTGCAGAAAACTTCATCTCGAATTTACTTGGCAATGGTGTGCACAGCGACCGAGGTGTTGATTTTAATCCTCACTTCCAGCTAGGGGCCAGGTTATGGGTGTGGGGAGATTTGTTTTCACTCCTCAATGCGTAATCACGGTAGACTTATTTTTACTTTCCCAAATCAATTCTATTATGATACAAAAACCCCATTTCCATTGATTTAAAAATGTATCGAAATGTTCTAAAACAACATATTCTTAGAAAAGCATTTCTGAATTCCGTAAAATAGTCTATCCTTATATACTGCAATTTCGTAACTTGTCCCAAAAGTAAGTGTACTGACTTTTTATTTAAATGTCCATTGGACTCATCCGAAAATACAAGTTATCTCCTTCAAAGTATGACCCTTGGCAAGTTACGCAGTGGTTCCAACGTTTTTTCCACTGTTTATAGCAGTACTGGAAGTCATTTTCCGTAAGTGTATGTAGCTCATAGGTTACAATTTTTTGTATGTTTTCCATCGTCCCGAAATGATGGCCCTTCAACTTCAATTTCAACTTAGAGAAGAGGTAGAAATCTCACGGAGCTAGATCTGGGCTTTAGGGAGGATGTGGAAGTACAGAAATGTTTTTCTTCGCTAGAAATTCTGGAATTAAAAGCGCAATGTGAGCTGGCGCGTTATCGTGGTGCAACACCCAGTCGTCTGAAATGTCCATTCGGACTCGCTGGACCCTTTTTCGAAGTCGTTTCAAGACATCTTTGTAGAAGGCGTGATTAACTGTCTGTCCTGGAGGTACAAATTCTTTGTGAACAAAGCCAAGGATGTCGAAAAAAACAATAATCATAGTTTTCACCCTGGATCAGCTCATGCGTGCTTTCTTAGGACGAGGAGAACTTTTCGTGTGCCATTCCTCACTTTGCCGTTAGGTCTCGGGATCGTAGTCGAACACCCATGGCTCATCTCCTGTTATTACTTTATAAAAAAAATGGCTCAATTCCGAGTCTTCCCTGCAAATCCTGACAAATTACCAAACGTTTCGCTTTTTGTTCCACAGACGAGTTTTTCGGCACTAGTTTTGCTCATTTTTTTTCGCATGTGCAAATGATCTGTTAAAATACTATAAACTGTATTTTTATCCAAGCCCATTCCTTCTGCAGTCATCCTGACACTCAATCGGCGGTCTTTCGCCATCACAGCACGCACCACTTCCACATTTTGATTATTTATTGACGAGATTGGTCTACCAGAACGAGGGTCGTATTCAACATTTTCTGGGCTCCCTTTGAAAGCTTTGTGCCACTTAAAAACCATAGTTCTCGATAGAGTGGCATCTCCATAAGCTTCGGTTAAAGAAGCAAATGTCTCTGTGGCAGATCTGTTGAGTTTCACGAAAAAATTTATGGAGTACCGTTGTTCGATATTTTCCTGCATCGCAAACGTAACGAAGTTATAAAACACGACCATACACAAACAGCAGTAGCGCATGACTGACTCAACCAATCCAGTTGAAACAAGAATAGAAATGCAGCCAAGGTCACTACCAACGCGCCGATATACATCAACGAGGTGCTACATTACCATTTCGTACAAAGGAAAATCAGTACACTTACTTTTGGGACGAACCTCGTATACGTATTCAGTGAAAACTAAGTGCTTAGACACAGAGATGTTTTATTACAACAAGCTAAATTTATCTCTAAAATTTTAACTCCGTATATTAGTCCACCTAAATCCAAACACGATTTGGGCTGTTACAGGAACCCTATCTGTAGGGACATTATTTTTTCTCGAAATAGTAGCCAGTCATTGCCTCTCGGCTTCTTTTTCGTATAACATTCAACCTGGAATAAAAATATGACAGGTGTCTTCGAGCCCCAAGAATATATTAGTATTTACTGATTAAACCCCTAATATTTACTGCCATACGTTAAACTGATTTCATGGAGCACAATTTAAGCAAATTGGAATGGCGGCGAGAGTTTCACTTCCAGACTTCACGCGAAGAACTTCGAGTGAAGGGCGATAAAAGTTGTGAGCCTAATCATGTACCTGTAGTGCCCCTTGGGGATACCGATCCAACCTCAGTGTTATCCTACTCACAGAGACACTATGATACACAAGTTCCTAACTACTCTTACTTCGTTGTCAGGGTTCTCAGAATCTATTAGCTGCCACCATTCCGCTTTATTAGATTAAAATAGTAGAAAACGGACGAACTACAATACCGTGCGTTCCACTCGAATAACACTAGTGTTCCCTCTCAGTTACATACTCTAGTAGTAATTACAATTTCACGCACACTCAACAATCATAAGTGTTAAATTTTCTATACATTCGGTGCGTCGAACTCTCATATAAGTTTATCAAGGCCCTATAATTAAACAATCAACTGAAGGAAGTACTTGGGACTAGGTTATATCTAAACTTCCTTATGACGTACGTCCCAGTGGAACAGAGACAGACACGGGTTATATCGTTCTCGTAAAATATATATGTATATTCTCTAAAAGTAGTCTACATTGAAGAATAAGCAAACTCTATAAAAATGAAATCCTTACTAATACATTTTTGGCCTAGGAACTTGAAGGCGGATCACTTTCACAATATAAATTTCTTCGCTTTACTAAAATTTGGAAAACACAAACAACTAACCAAACACCCTTCAATAATTTTCCTGTTGTCTGAGTTATGGATATACTGCGTACCACTTACCTGGCAAGAACAGGAAAGTCTGGGGCACGAGGCCCATCTAGCAGCCTTGCCCGGAGCACTCTGCTTTTGCGTCTGTCCCGGTTGTAAGTCGGATCGTAATTATAATCTGTTCGCTGGCCTTACAGGTCGGTATACGGGTTCACAGAGCTCATAACTCAGCAATATATAAATCCACTTATTAACAGCATACGCCGACATAAAAGGAATGCGCTGTTACTAAGGAATGTTGCACGGCAAAGTCTTCCCGTTGTTGGCGCGCCCAACTTGCTATGCTAAAATTGTATCTTAATTGCGAATTTAAAATTTCCATCAAACCAACATCCAAAATACAAGTTACACGTATAAAATTTATTACAATTTCCAAAATTCTAAACACGAGCTAAATGTTAATCATTCTCTCTCTTTCTATGCATGACATACCTACATTTTGAATATTCAATGCATGTATTATCAAGAGAGTGATCACACTGGCAACAAACAACTATAACAGAAACTGCAGTAGTTCCTATGTCTATTATTGGTTCATGAGAAATAACAAAGCAAGTATCGGAAATATGCATTCTCTGCTCTGCCTGTAGCAATATGGACTGCAGCACATTAGACACAGAAGGAACCTACACATTACGCGTATAATACATTTCTCCAGCTAGTATGACATCACTTTTGTTGTTATAATTATCTCAAGTGGGTTAAATGCAAAGATTTTTCCTATTATATACGAATCCCCAAAGACCTTTCGCTACTCAGATCGATACTGTGACAGGCACTAATTAACTTATGGGTTGTATTGCAGCATGCACGTAAAGATGTCAGTGGCAACAAATGCTTTGGAACTACAACTCTTCAGTGGAAATTTTATTCAGTTTAAAGCCTCGTCTGATATGAACTTCCTACACTGAACGTTATTTAAAGCCCTTGACTATGTATAACTCCCCACTTTCCAGTGTTAGAGAAGACAATGTACAGTACAGGTATTCTATAAACAACAGTGTTTTTCCGGTTAACAGTGAACACAGCAGAACCATCTACGCCCTGCAACTGCTGGTTAATTACTAATTCGGCTCTCCTGTAATACCGCCGGTGTACTAGTCTAAGTATAACGATTCAAAGCAGTGGTTTGCGCAGTGCCATAAGATTACAATCGGGCTCTACACAGAGAAAACCAACTGGAAAACATGGTCTTGAATGACGCCAAAAGAACAGGTGAGTTGAACTATGAGAAACAAAGTGTAATTATGAGTACTTCAAAGTCTGTTTTTATAAATATGGAAGTTTGTTTTCCTTTTGGGAACAAAACACTGTTGGAAGAAGATATGAAAACTGTAGGTGCCGGAGTCTTCGAGACGTAAGAATAAGGTAAATAAGGCTGTGTTGTTATGTTCAGCAGAAACATTACACCCAGCAAAGCATATAAACTGCAATTTGACAGTTGAAAAGTCAATAAAGAGAACTTATCTCTTCGCCTTAGCTCTGTTAATCAATGATTTACATAAGTGCTGCTTAAGGTTTTGAGGTCTGTCCTCTCCTCTCCTCTCCTCTCCTCTCCTCTCTCTCTCTCTCTCACACACACACACACACACACACACTCTCTCTCTCTCACACACACACACACACACACACATACACACACACACACACACATACAAAGAGAGATATTTACATTGGTTGAAATAAAAATGCTCACGTTGACTCCAATCACTAAACTGAGTTTAATTTTGTTGACTGTACTGTAGACTACCCTATAACATTTCAGTTCTATTTGTGTTAAAATGAACAGTTAATTAATTGTAATAATGTACTAATATTAAAATCGTTAAATAAAAGTTTTGTATCTGACAGTGTGGAATAACGGTACATAGCATACAACATTATTTATAGCGTATCTACAAGAAGAATGAATAGAATTATGAAGCATACTTCCGCTGGAAAGTGACGTCAATTAGCCTGGTAAGAGCTTACCAAATTTGAGCAAAGCTACCGTCTTTTTCTTCAAGGAAGACATGTTCAGAAAAGGTCTATCACCTTGAATATGGAAGCAGTGTTTCTACTGAAATGTTGTTAAATTTCTGCCAAACGACATATTAAAACTTCCCATGGTACAGAATATCTTTATTCATATAGATAGCCCTGAGAACTTCAAATATCTTGCGGGACTGTGGTTTGTTAATCTTAAATTTAAGTCACGTTACACACAGAACATTACACTAATCGTTGCGGATCAGGAGGCGGCACTGAATGTCCCAAGCCTACCTTGAAATGGGTCATGACAGCGTTAGGCGGAAAATGTGCAGATTCCAGGTACACAATCAAGTATCATGGTAATCCGAAATAAAGAGCTACCGCAGCTGATACCACTGACAGGGCAGCCTGTTTACAATTGTGGGAGTAAAGCGTCTTAAAATTTATAAAGTTGGAAAGCCCCCGCCCCCCCCTCCACCCCCTAAATGTAGCCAACTATTCACAGCATATCTAATGCATTAAAAAGCAACGCGGAATATGGATTTATTCTTTGTCGTAAAAATTAAATAATCCGTCTGTACACAAAACCTATTTTAGTAATTTAAAATCTACATGTTTCGGCTGTACGAGACAGCCATAATCAAGCTCCACATTTCATAAATATAAAAAGGAAATCACATAGCTGTAGCTGTACAGTCATTTTTTTAAAGAGATTGATTGTACAGAGAAATCAGTGAAATACACGAGGTTACAAAATTGTTCCCTTAACCAATTCGCCATAGTTGTGCTCACAGAGTGAGTGACTGATTAACTACCGTAATAGGTAATTATAAGTGTATCAGTGAAAAACAAGTACAAACGAAAAACACTGCAGCTGTACAGTCATATGTGAACAGACAGACTGTTTTATTGTCACGCATTGTACATTCGTATTGACACAGGGGGACTGAAACACATTAAGAATATTCTTTGTCGTATCGAAGTGCCTTACACATCTAGCTAAATGCAATTTATTTAGAATTAATTTAAATTATGTATATTACCTTTTTACTCAACAAAAGAGCACGGTTGTGCCAGTTGTTGGCATTTCATAAAAAAAGACGTTTTCCTGATTTTATTTTGATGATTATATACAAGAAGTCCAACAGTTTGAGCTGAAGCTAAAACTTGTTACCCTTGTCGACTATATTATTTGGAGACCCCACTTCGCTTAGAATATGACAGCGTACTGCCATAAACTGATACACTGATACAGAGTCTTCAAGAGCCTGTCACATTACAAATTCACTGTGAAAAATAAAGAGTTCGCCTAACACATCACTGAAGCAGGGAGGATTTAGAGAAATTTTATTTCCGAATATCAGATCTAGACAACAGAACTCTTTTCCTTCTGTTCTCCTACATGTGGATTTGGACCTACGACCTCGCGAATACAAAGTGGAAAGGATAACCACTCGACCAAGATGCCACATGTTCTTGTTGGTGTACCTGCATGCGAACCTACTTGATGGCAGCATCCCTAAATTTTCGGTGTCATGTAATTGGAATATAAATGCAAACAGCTGTGTCGTAGGCTTTATCGGATTACGCGACCGCAGCACCATCTCGGTGGATACGAGGAGATATTTCCATTGGATGAGCACGTGCAAAATATCAAATGGCACGCATCCGGCTTCAGCACGTTACCCAAAAAAAATATTGTTTGGACGTAAGAGAGATAGTTTACAAGTGGGCGAAGAAAACAGTGCACGCGTAGTTTCATAATTTGTACAGTTTGTAAGATATCATCAGAGTAACAAAAGCAAGGAGGGTGAGAGTGACAGAACATAAACAAACACATGGGAAAGATGAGAAATTAATGTCAGATATTACTTAGGAAAACAAAGTACTGGAACCAAGGCCTGGATGGGAGAATAGTAATAAAATTTATATTGAAGGAAATACGATTTTTTGTTGTGGACAGGATTCAATCGCTGAAGTATGCGGTCTACTAGTGGGCTGTTGTGGAAACGATAATGCCTATATCCTGTTTATAACAGTGATTTTAATTTTAGCCTCCTATTTGTGGCGTGGGATCATAGTACTAATTCCTCTTGGGGCAGAAATATATGTCCTGTCCCGTTTGTAATGTTGTATTCTTAAATTCGCAGCATTTCAAAGAAATGCTCCCCATTCGACGATCCTACCGAAAGACTCCTTCATTCATTGAACAGACAATTGTATGACACTGGCGAAAGGCCCAGATAAGATCGACTGATGATAATGGAAGATTATTGTAATCGTCTTTGTAAACATGTCATTCCAGCACGTGTAAGGAGAGACACATCAGAGCCTAACCTGCCTTGACCTGCTGTGCTTATCAAATTCGGAGAAGGGCGCTGCTGTCCGATAGTTTATACTCGGAATTGAGAATTTCTGTAACTCTTTCCTGCGTTAGTCTGTGTAACGCCTGGACCAAAGGTATTCAACCCTGTGTTAGGTAACGCCTGTTATCGTCCAGTCTGAATCTATGGTATGGTTAGGCTATTCATCGAAACTAGATCAACGTATCGTCGGTGACTGTAAGCTGTACCGTTCTGGGGAGATCTTATCAGCTCAAACAATGGGGCTCTTCTGCATATATGTATCGAATTACCAATCGAAGAAATCTCTTTTTCAGGAGACACCGACAACTGGCACGTCTTCACTCTACTCTACATAATTTAATTTAATTAATTCCAAATAGGATGTATAGGTATGGAACGATAGAATATTTTGATACGACATTTCTCTCATTTTTTACGACGTTCTCACGCCCAAAGTTGCAAACAGGCAACGCGGCCAGTGACAGCAGCTGTAGTGGTCACTTATTGCAGAGCAATATGTCACATGGCCGCGTTTCTTGAAACTGCAAAGTTTCTGCCGAAAGTTGTATTGGCCTATTTCATTGGCTCAGCTTTGCCTTCTGGTCCGCAAAGATTAGTGTTACGGACTGTCTGTGTAAGGGGGTAAAATTTTCAAGTTTTGACCATCCACAGTTAGATATGCAAAGTTCCCAGGACGGTGTCAATAAAGAGACCTGTCACATGGGATGTGGCATCGCCTGCTCTGGCAAAAATTTACCAACGCTTCGGAGGAACTGCTGCTTCCATCTTCAGCGTAGATGGACCTACACTACTTTCCTGAAAATGAAGAAAATAGGTTTCTTAAAAATTTTGTAAGTTCATACCAAGCTACTCGGTGTCACATTGCAGTGGCAGTGTTTTTCATAATCCTATTGACCATTCTTAACTTTGGCTCCAGGTAGAATAAAATGGTCAACTTTCCGCTTAGACGATTTACATCCGAGCAGTACGCCCCTACTGTTTTTGTAGAAGGTTGGGTAGGAGCTAAATTGTACAAAAAATTGGATTTTATCCATTACGTGTTCGTTTTTCACTGTTAATATAAATCTGCCATCACGGAAATTTGCTTTCATTTATCGGCTGTTTAGACAGATACATGCAACAAGACAATGATACGATATAATACATTAATCAACTGCAATTTGGTTGACACTTGGTGGCAGTAGTACAAAGATAAGATGATAAGAAAGAAACCTACACAAGGATAAGAAGAGAGAATATTTTCTGTGTTTACTAACTTCCGTTGGAGAAATAGTGTCATTATTCACAGAACATTCCACAACATATAAAAGGTCAAGGGCAAGAAAATATGTTATTTTGTTATAACATAAGCAACTGGGGTACGAAATTTCATATATTACGCGATGTTATTCCTTTCACTACCTGTGCAAACTCTAACAATTGCTTATACCAGAAGAAGTTAATCCTTGCTTCGCATGCACACCCACTCCGTCATTTCCTTATCTCAGATGTCTTAAACCTTGCACAACCTGGTAACACTCGATCAATATTACTTTTCCTTTATTGTTAAGATTCAACACACAAATTCCAGGAAAATGATAGAAAATATAACATATTTTTTCATATATTTTGCCGTTTCCTCTGTTAGTTATGTTTCTTTATCCCTCCTTTTTAAAATAATTTCAGTCATACACCGCTGTTTAACTATCCCTGCCATAAATATATCATGAACGGATAGCTTACCTTCAGCAGCTGTAATATTCAGGCATTCCATTGGCACAAATTGTGCCATCAAAATTATGGATATTACTATTATTTTCCACCTCAGTCCCGTCATTCTGACTGGCAGGTGTTCGTTCAATACAGTCAGAATTTTCAGATCACTTTCACTATTTAAAAAAATAAGCCACAAATAAAATTTCACACTTCAAAAATATCATAAATGAATGTGCGACATTAACGTATGTGAACACTGAACACACCACAGTCAAAAAGGTTTTCAAGCTTGAGTCCTGAATATTAACAGTACGTATTGTTACCAACTTTCAATTTTGTTAAAACTTACATTGTCACCACGCAAACTGTATTGTGAAGGAAGAAACTTATAAATGCAAAAAGACGTTTATCGCGACAGCTTGTGTATGCATCTAGTGAAAGAAAATGCCGGCAGGTCGCCTGTTCACGAAGAGGGCTATGTACCAGCACTGTTGTGTGCTATCAGAAGACTGGAGAACAAGCCACTCAGCCTTTATCTAAAATTCACCTATCAGCTGATATTTCAGGTACGTTGTGGAGTAATCTTAAATAGTTGATTAAGAATATTATAAAAAATAAACACAACCAACGTGATGTAATTTAAGTAAGGAGGCGGAGATTGTCCAAGTGCAGAACTTAGCACAAATGAGTGGTAATTAGTTAAACAAACAATTGGGTTATGGCTTCAATGTCAGAGCTGCTAAGTGTGTCCAGTAGTGGTGGGGATGAAAGAAAAATATAAATATTGCAGGGAGCTAAACTCTAAAGTTTAACTCACCCTCAGCCATATACATTATTATTATCACATAACACTTAGTAGTCCTTAAGAATAAACCCTCTCTCTACAATACTGGCGTTACTAATAAATTAAAACTATTTGATTTTGAGTTCTTAATGAATCTAAGAAATTTACCCTCATGTTTCAGTCAAAGTATAGAATTCCCTCAATTTCCCAACACTGCTACTACTACTACTACTACACTTGTCTTTTTCGTGCCATTATCAAAGAGCTTCAGGTAATCACAAAGAAAAATGTATAAAAATAATATATTATTTTTATCAAAGAAACCAAAGCGTATAAAATATAGATGTATAAAATGTTATGTAGAAATTTAAAATATCCAAGGGGTGACCCAAATACCTACGTATATCCTTCACAATTAAAATCAAACCACTTTCTACTTTAACAGCTGTATAGTGGAATGCATGCTTTTTCTGAAACAACTATGCTGTTTTACAAGAAATGTTTTCAAATGATACCCACCTACACAGTACTGAACTGGTGATACTGTGAGGCCATCCACAAACCCACCATATTATACTCTCAGACCCAGCCTGCATTCAATCCTGATAGCGGCACTTGTACTTCGGCACGTATCAATAGCTTGTTCTTGTAAATATTACTGCGATTTTTAATTATTATATGCATGGACACAATAATATCGGTTCAACAGTGTACCTGCTTATCAATTTTGAAAGCACTGCCCAAAAAAGACTGCATAGTATTTTAGAAAACGCAACTATTTCACCATAGGACTATTAATTAGAAAATGTTTAATTCTGAAGAGTAGACATAAATATATTTGTCATCGTAAGATCATTTTAATTTTATATATTTTGAACTTTCTATACTTTTGTAGGCATAAGAGTTTAGTTGAAAAAGGCAGTATGTGATCTTCATACTCCTCTCTTTTTATCTTAAGTTTTATCATAATGTAGATGAATCGTCGAAATACGTAGCAGATTAATTGGAGACAAATTGGTGATTATCGCTATTAAGTGTGTCTTGTTTGCTTTAATTTCTGTGAGTAAGTAAAAAATACACGTTCACATGCAACGCTATAACAATCTGCATACTTACTGAAGATACATTACCACATAAAATTTCAGGATTTTACATTGATTGTAAAGCAACCTTCACTTTAATGACAAAATTGTTTACTTGATTTTTGTTTGTCCGTGCATCATCAAATTACGTAAAATAATATAGATGAACCAACTAGATGCAACAATGATTTATTGATCTATAAGATCAGCTC
>JGI20166J26741_11637696_pt1 | contig 11348 bp, 7 predicted proteins | sample TergutCu122P5_FD_26741 | JGI IMG/M metagenome (IMG submission 26741) | reverse complement strand
TATCCTACGACTTCCACATCGCTGGCAACGGGTTGTACACAATGCTGGTGACTACACTGAAGGAGAGTAAAACTTCGAAACTTGTATCTATTTTGTATCAATTGTAAATAAATAGTTGCCACAATTAAAGTCCCAACCCTCGTATTTAGCTACACCTAATGAATCTGCACGTCCGCAAAAAGATATTAGCTCCATCCATAAAGAAAACTAGCTTGATATAATGCCAAGTGCTCGAACAAAATCCTCAGTAAAAAAAAAAGACTTTATGGGAACAATAAGTTTAAGTTACGTATGTATTATGTATGTGATAAATAAGTTAGTTCTATATTTGTTCCGGGCTCAGTGGAATATGTTCGGATTGTCCGTGGACCCTTCCACACCATTACCCGGGATAATCGACAGTACGCTCTATCATCAATGTCTTAGGAAACTGTCGGACTTCCATGACGTTAGTACAGCGGTTCTTTACGAAACATTTTTAGAGTGTGAGTTTCCTGAACATCTATGTAGCGAGTCACACTTTTCCTGAGAGCGCGAGAACACATGTACTTGTACTTTTAATATTTCTTTAGAGAGTTCGGTATAATTACACATGGGAAATGTTTCATGGGATTAGATTCAGAAATTATGGAATTTGTAAGAATCGGGAGAGTGGAGACCATACTTCAGTTACATGCATAAATGATATTTTTCCCCGTGTTTTCGATACTTTTCTTTCGATATGGATAAAATTCGGTGCAGCGAAACGCATTCTTAGTTTTTTCCTGTATTTTCTACACTTTTTTCCTGATTTGTAAAAGATCCGGTAAGAAGGTGTCCACAGACCCTGAGTAACTGTGAGTTTCATGAAAACCATAATTTATTTAAAGGCGTGAATGAATTTCTAGTCTTTTTTTTTTTACGTCTGTTCTCCGACTTGGCTAATTTTCGAGGTAAGAGGCTTGATCATAATGTTGTTTACCATTTGTAAGTTTGCATAAAGAGGCGCAAGGAAGGTCATATTTTCCATGGCCGTTCACATAATTACATTCATGCGTGTAACGTGAAAATGTACAATATTTAGGCAGCACAACACGCCTTGACAAAGTTTGCGTAATACAGCATGGGGTATAGCATTTGCCATCTTGTTGATGATTTACCTGCTGAAGGAAGCAGAGACAACTTCCAGTACCCTGCATGTGTTAACGAAAAACTTAGACAATTAGAAATGTCTAATGGATATGTCAACTCAATAATAATAATAATAAAAAACATTAGACTTACACCTTTACCCACTGTTAATTAAAAGTCTTACTTTAAAAATTCCAGCTGCGACATTTTGCTGTCCTGCACTTCACTGTGCTTCACTGCACCAGCGTGCATTCTGTCCCTCATCGCGACAATTTACTCTAAGTGGTGAAGATCGTAACTATGACAGTAAACTGGCTACAGGTCTGTAAAGTACAGAAATAGTTCCTAACCGGGCCCACGACCGTGTGCTTGCAACTTCTGAAATTCAAAATTTCCTTCAACAAATATTCTGAAGGCTGCCATTGATAAAGCATCTTAGGTTCTTCATAGCTAGCATCTTCAGTGCATATCTCAGAGTGCTGCTAATTGTAAGACTACAACTTTTACACCGGGCCTCTCAAGGCGAAGACAAGGCTTCAAATCCAGGCCCGTTTATATGGAAAATTTGGTGGGGACTGTGGAACATGAAAGGTTTACTTGGGGTTTCCCTGTCAAATTATTCCAGCCATGCCACATACTCATATTTCATTCATTATCATCGACGGTCTATAATCTTAGCGATTGACAGAGTCCTTAATAAACAATCTATTTTCTTCTCAACTTGTAAACAGTACAATTTTTTCGGTTTCCCATAAAAATGGACAGCTTTTATTTAGTAGTCGGTCACAGCAGTGTCGAACTACGTGTATTTTTCGAAAACGTAAGTAGTTCTGACTTGAAATTTAAGAACCCCGAAATAGTAGGTTTTAAATACGTAAGTGCATGTGTTTGACAGGTTTAAATCAAATTGAATTTTGAAACTTCGCGGAAACTTTAGAAACAATAACATACGCTAGCCCTGTCTATCTCTAGGGAGCTTTGTGAATAAGAATTTTATTTCACGTTATTGGAAGAAATGCCCGATGATCTGAAAACTGTCAGAAGTAAAATTGGTGCGTTGTATGCAATTCTACTATATCTGACGACATCGGTAACCGTAGCGTAATTTAGTGTGCGCATATATTCTTTCTTTTGTGACTACGTGGAGTAATTCCAATGTTTAAAACAAGTGTCATACAGGCACTGACAGGCAATTAACTTCTTGCCACATTTGAGACTTGGGCTCAACGAAATATGTAAGATAATCCAGCGCAGTTTGAATACCTTCCTGTAGAACAGATTCCGACTAACAAAACACAACACAACAACTTGGAACAAAAATGTTACATGCGAAATTATGTATGATGTAAGTGCGCAATTTCCAGGATACTTGTATTCGAATATATAAAGAAAAAATATACTATGTACAAATAATGTACAAAGAGAACTTAATTTTTATATGTATAAATTCTTTTTACATATTCGTATAACCTGCATTCGTTTGTACAGTGGTAGTCCTACTTTATTGAATTAAACCATATGTGACTCTAAAACTTATGTACCTACAATATTTAACTTTTTGACGAGAGGATGTGTTCATTTCTACAGACAGTCCACAAGCCATGGCTCCAAACAGTCAGCAAACCTATTAATTCCTGCCAAAGTTATACAAATACGGCTTGACGTGTAACTTGGGCATTCGTGGTTTAGTTTTTAAATATGGCTGTTTCAACGTATCGGCTTGAGTCACAGTTGCCATTTTCAGGGTGGCTGTGAGGGTTAACTTCAACCGTACAGACGGCTAAAAATCGAACAATTCTGATTTCACATCTTCACCTCCAAACCTTCCTCTGACACGGCCCCCTTACTACCGAAAAGCAACATGATTAACGCCCCTAACCTCACTCCAATTGTGGCTCTTTTCGCCCTACATCCAATCTAAAAATGGCGACTGTAATTTCACCGAGACGTTGGAACAGTTGCGATGTAAGATGTGACTAAACCCCAAACATCCAACGTTACATTTCTGGCAGACGCCGCAAAAATCTAAGGGCAAGAACACTGTAGGTTTACCTGAAAATAAAGCGATGGGCTTATTAAGATATGTGCTACATTTAATATTGCACGAAAACGGAAAGAAAATAAGAGATGTTAATTATAGAATATAAAACAGATGTGCACTGTAAAATATCGCTAGTTACTAGTGCAAAGACGTCTTTTGTGTGATGCTGAAAATGTAAGGCTATCTTTTTTTTTTCGCAGACTCTTAGGGCGTCTAATTTGCGTTGTTGCAAAAAATAAAGTTATGCAGAACCTTTCGAAACCTTTCATAACAGTAGGATTTTCAAAAGCTTCCATCGAGGTTTAGATGCTGATCTGTTTTTCATTTGTTAATACAGCTGATCTCTTTTTAATTTGTTAATAAAACACGTACCACATTAAAGACATTTTTAAAGTGTGTCTCTTAATTTGTTTCTTGACAAGAGGAAACAGTCCATATCTACTGTATTGCATTAGAACTCACGAGAAAGCTTGAAAGAGGAAGGCACCTCCACATGTTGAATTAATTCTCACGGGAAATATTCCTTCTTAAATTTCTGCTTTTCTGGAATATATTATCATTATTAATGGGGGTATGGCTGTATCTGAACACAGTGACAATTGAACACCCAGTGTTTAATGTTATATTATTAAAAATAATTTCTAAATTACAATAACAAAAACAATGCCACTAGCAACAGAATGGACAAATCTGTACCTTGAAATACCAGTCTTATCGGAAAAAAAAAAACTACTCTCCAATTGTAAGTGAATTGAATTAAATCCTGGAACTTCCCGATCCCGTAGTTCAACTGTCAAAATTTCAAAATCCCTACCTTAGTGGCATGTTTTGTTACTACTTGTTCCGGTTTGTATACTCCGTCATTCATTTCCAAGACTACTTTATGTGCATGTCTTTGCGAAGCTCATTGCTACATTAAATTGGATACTTATGTAGCACTTTAAAATACTCCACATTATGTTAAATACTTCAATTTGTGTAAATTTTGCATAAAATTGTTGAATATGAAGGAGAAGTAGAGGGTTAGAAAGTATTAAACTGTACAAATGGAATGGATCTGAAACACATTGGATGGTATGACTCAGCTGTTATTGGAGGGGATATGGGGAAGAGCTTGAGAAATTAACAGTGACTGGAAAGAAGTGGCAAGATGGTAATGGTAGTGGATTTAGTAGTAGCAGTAACAGTAGTAGAAATAATAGTAGTGGCAGTGGTAGTAGTAGTAGTAGTAGTAGTAGTAGTAAGACAATAGAACAGCAGAGCAGATCAATGTTATGTAGGTAAAGATACGGACAGAAATCGCTGTGTGAAAATGTCACATGGGCACAGATGTAGGCCTGTGTACTGAAAAGAGGGACATCTCAACACTAATCACAATGTATTATTATTATTATTATTATTATTAGTATCATTATTAATTGCAACTAAATCTTGTTTTATCAAATCTTGTAAACTCTTCATAACTTCATCACAGTTCACCATATATTTTTGACTTCAGGCACAGAAATTGCCAACAGTTTGTTACAAATTTCAAGAGGCGTCACAACTCTCATGGCAGAAATTGTTACATCAAAGTGTGGATAGAACGGTGTGTATATTTGCTTACTTTTAAGCTTAAAATCACTTTCCTCATAGTAAACAGTAAAATGTAATAGTTTTATATTGGTCAGTGCGAGCCAATATAACTCATAATTTACTTATATAAAAGTCAAATTTCGTTAAATTTTCCAAAACATTTCCTTGCATCAAAGATTCAATTGAACATAAAACATTCAGATTTGGTTTGTAACTTTACCCTAAAGGAGATTTTGTGATGGTGTATATTTCATGAGCTATGAGAAAACAATGCATATTTCTGCATTGTGTAGTATGCAATTTTTGCTGTTAATTCTCGTTGTCAAGAATGCAGTCTGTGTCTGTCTGCCATGTAACATCTGTACTGTTGATTAGTTTTATCAGAATTAGATTTACATTTGAAACAATTAAACACAAAACCGGTGGTACGGAGAATTGTGAAGATAGCAATTTATAAACAAGGAAGGCCTGCCACAAGTAATGATACCATTGTACAGCTGTTATGTTGTAACACACACCAAATGATAGATTCACTGCCAATTTCATCAAATGATGACATGTGAATGAAACTTGCTCAAGAGTTCTGCAAGATTTTATTCCAACTTGTAATATTCTAAACTTAAAATTACTAAACTGGAATGTAGTGGAAAAGAACTTGAGAAGTCGTTCTTTAAAAGTGGACAGAACATTGTAACAACTGCAAGAATGTCATATACTGGGATCACTTCCTTATAAGTTGGATGGGGCAGGTCAGTTGTAGTTTTGGAATTAGTGACTATGTTGTCACATTTTTCAAACAAAAATGAAGGAGACATTCCATAATCGTAAGATTTCAGAAATAATACATGTACCCCCAGTTCTTTAGACATGCCCATAAAGCATTTAAAATCTTGAAATCTGGAAAAAAAAATGACATGAAATGACCTTGCTTTTCACACTTTTAAGCACCGTGTACAATACTTCACTCTCCCTGCTTCCACACATCTGCAGTCTGTCTGCTTGACAAGAATGTCTGGCCCATGGACTTCACTGTTACCATCGACATATAATGCATGTGCAATTGACATGCAGTCATGTTAAAACCTAAAATTTAATTTAATAAATTTTCAGTTTGTGCAAATGTTTTATGCTAGTTTTAGTACAACATTATTTTATCTTGATTTTCCAACTAACAACACTTAATAAAGCTGGTATCTAAGATTTCAAAATATGGATTCTAACTGCTCTGAGAAATGAAACATAATAAATGTCATATGGATAATGTTTGAGTTCTTTTTTACATCAATTATCATTCTGATTTCTTTTAATCTTTACATGCACACATTCCTAATGAACAAAACAATTATTTGAGAAAGTAAAACGCCTTTCTTGATGCCCTTCGCTTCATTCTCCTGATGAACTGTCTGAGCTTGGCTCGTGGTTCATAGACTTTGTGACGTATAGTGTGGACGGGAAACAATTTTTTCTATGATAATCGAAGAGCTGTGTTAGAGAAACTAATCACCTGAGTTGTAATGACAATGTATGCTTGTGTAAGCCTTGTTGTTTAGATCACAATGGTCATCTATCCTCTTAATTTACGTATATCTTGTAGGAATTCTGGACAAAATGGAAATGTGGCAATCAGTTTGAGATAAAAGGTTAAGGTACTAAAGCAAAAGATGAAAAAAAGTAAATCACAACAGTTATAACAATTATGATTTTTTCTTGACAACAGCACAACCTTTTTTGAAATATTTTTTCAGCACAACAGTACTTTTTTGTTTTTATTAAAATGATGGAAAGGTGAGGTAGGATAGAATTGTGATGAGGAGGGGAAAGAGGAGGCACAAAAAAGACAAGGTGAGAATGAAAGGGGGAGGTGGCGCAGGAACAATTTCATTTTGAACAATTTTAACACTGTATCTTACTGTATGCTATTCTGTCGAGAGAAACACAATGCAGACAACATAAACTGGAGACCATTAGGTGTGTTCATTTCCTGTCAATTACTACTAATAACCAGAAAACGAAAATCGTTGCTGTTTGTAGTTCCTGGCACAGCAGTTTACATTCACATAAATAAATACAGGAAGGTACTTTCTGCCATGTCTTAAATAAAATAACAGCTCTGTCAATGTCTTGGTCTATCAATATATACAGAAACATATGCAGATATACATCTCCTAGCTGGTGCAGGTTTATGCGGCTGATTTCTGCACAGGATTTTACACTAAATGAGGAGAAAAATCATATTTGCATTACACTGTGGTTGCACTGTGCTTCTCTCGATATGGACGGTATCAATTGGCATTTGCAGGTTTGGTCCAGTAGGAATGACAGTTGTCAGCGAACAGACACCAGCAGAACAAACCTGGTCTGCTTTACACCTGTTTTTGAATGAGGTTAGTAGCACCATTTTTAATGAAAATCTCATTCTGTATAACGACATCCACCGTCTAATAATTAACTTCATTTCAAAATCTTACACAAGTATTTGAAATCCATGAAATTACTTCCCCAGCAACGAAGCAAAATTTGTATAAACCCAATTAAGTCCACTGGAAATAACACGCAAATGTCAGCTGAATACCATTCACTTTTTCTATTAACGATAACAGGTCAAAATAAAGGATCAGGCGGGTTAAGGGGTTTCTACAGTCTATGTGTGGTTTCCCTTACATCGCTTTTTTACGCTTTCCCTGTTCCTGCTCGAATAGCTGAAGGAACAAAACAGAAGAATCGAGTTACACTTCATTCTTGGGGACAGAAGATTTCATTTAGACAAGCAAAACGCCGCCGTTTCTATACATCCCCTCCCAATGTGAAAGTGAAGGGGCAACACTCATTTTAGTCTATCCATTATTAATATGATACATTATATAATAATAATAATTACTATAATATTTTCTTTCTACAATGTCCAGGTTCTTTTGTGGTTCTGCTCTCTTAGCAAGTGTTGAGGAATTGTGATGATGGCAGAGATCTTGAAGAATTTTAGAGATGGTACGCCTTTCCTGAATAAATGTTACCACAAACTGCTTGAACGAGGGTCGTTTAAACGAGAACAGCCTCATTCTTCGTCACACAAACATAAAACATGCACTACCCTGACGTCTCCACTGAACAGCATTTTAAATTAAAAAACACTATTTATCATTAAACGTTTTACTCGAGTGTGTTCTAATATTTACTTCTCCAGTCAAGAAAAAACACGCACCCTTCTCTTTCTAACAACGAATTTAATGTTACGGATATTTTTTTGTACAAATATTCCCTAGACAATGTCTCAGTTAAGGGAACTACAATTACAATTTTTTTGTACAAAGAATCATCACATTGAATTCGAATAATTCCACCTCCTCGTTTCTTCGTCTTCCAATGCCCATAATTACGGGCGGGCACCATGTTGTCTATCACCGATAAATCGGCGCCATTTTCTTATTTTACTCTTTCACGTAGTTTCGCAGCAGCTATGGTTGTTGATTTGTCGCTCCAGAACGATGACAGTGCTGAGTGTTTCATGTACAACTTCTGGCCTACTGGAGAATTAATGGTAACGAGGACAACTCATAGAAGACGCTGGAAATCACGTGGTCTGATGACATCACTGGAAGTGTACACATGGGCGACACAGAACTCTTCACGAAGAAGCTTCTTTGGGGCAACTGAAATTCAAGAAAAACAAGAATGAATGAATGAATGAATGAATGAATGAAAAATGAATTAAATTCAGTGTTTTACCATCAGCACCACTACTGTTCTTTAGAACAGAAGAATTTCGGTCAGAACATAAGTGTAGAGTGAACGTATTTTGGGTTCACTTTATTAACCTCCTAATAAGAACAGTTTAAGACTTAAAATTACGGCTTTCCAACTCTTTTTTCATTGAAATCTCCAACCCTACTGAGGCATTCACCATAAAATAGGAGGTACTTTACTACTCCCCCTTAATACAGTTCTGTGTCTTGCGTTTTCAGCCAGTCGCTCGGCGCCAGATCACGACTGTTATGTGGGCTGTTCCAGAATTTCTTTAATTACAAAATTATACGCCATGTAAACTGCTTTTCTAAGCGACCTTCCTGTTGTTTATGTTACCCATACGTTAAACCGTGTTCCTTTTCCGTTTAACAAAACGCTCTGCTTGTAGCATACTTTAGGCCCAAAGTACACATTAAACCCATTTAATAAAAACCTAAATGCCCATTCTTATTCTCAGCTTAATTTTCCCTATACAGCACTTAGCTGGACACCACTCTAAGAAAATTAACGGTATTTAATTTAAATAGCCTGCAAGTAAAACGTTTGGCATTTCAACTTAATATTATTTTCACTAATTACACAGACCAGACTACCTAATGAGGGAATCACTGGTGTTCACAGCTAGCCCAGGAATTTCTCGTATTTCACGGAATCAGAAGATGAAATGTCGTGTTCACAGACGTCCGTGGCTGAACTCATGGATGTGTCATTCATTATAAACCAAACAATTTATATAAATGACTCACTCCCTCGAGTGACGCCTAACGTAAACTTTGCTTTTGGGTCAGAGGTCACCTGAAGCATTCCTTCCCACTACTTTATTTTCGGCATGACGATACTTCATCTTTTGTTCTTTCATGCCGAAAAAATATTCGGTATTAATAACTACAGTGGGTACAGACAAGTGCAAATCGAATAAAAACAGGTCGAAGGCTTCAGACAAGAGGACCTGAACATGTCACAGATAAAACACTACAGGCAATGTACGTATGGATGTAAAAGTGAGACACGTTTCTGCAACCATTCTTACTGTGGAAAAGCAATAAGTATTACATATTGTCAGTGTGTATGTGTGTGTGTGTAGCCTCATTAATCCAGCATGCAATGCGCATGCGCTATATTGTAATCTGTGGCCTGCTCCGCTCTACAATATTTTTCCATATTAACTCATAAACGGCACGATTTTATAAAAAATCGTTACTGAACACATTATGTATCTTTTGATTTCCTCTACAACGTATGTCTGAAACAGTTCTCATTCTATGAAGAAATGAGCGAGATATGATCGCAAATGAATTAGGGTCTTCATGGAAATTACCCATTATTCTTGTCCGAGTTTAATGAAACTTGAATTCTGTCGACAGTTTTTCGAAAAATACTCAATATCAGATTTCATGAAAATCCGTCCAGTGGGAGCCGAGTTGTTCCATGCGGACAGACGGACGGACTAATGGACATGAGGAAGCTAATTGTCGCTTTTAGCAATTTTGCGAACGCGCATAAAAAGGCGCAAGTAACCAATCAATTTCAATATAATGGCATTAATGCTGAATCCTCAGTGGGGCAAATCTCAATGAATGGTTTAAAAATAGCTCTTTATCTTGGACTCATCAGCCCTTGAAGATTAATGCACTCCGTTCCTTCGAGACGTCAGAAACAAAAACCCAAAGACAAAGCGTCACATCAGAGCAGCCTTTTAGATTTAACTCTTTTTTGCTATAAATTCTGGGCATTCTGTTACAAACAATTATTACTGGCAATTTCTGCTTGCTACGTATCTCACACAATAAATGTTTGCACGTTATAATAAATACGTTTTTTGGAAAAATGCAAAAAAAAATCAAGTGTCTCAAAATAATTCGTGTTTAGACGTTGCTTTACCTTCAAATGAACGAAAGGATTTAACATATATTTTAATGCATTATATGCCTTACCGGGTGTAAAACTCTGTAACTCTGTAGTGACTGTGTTGTAGAGCATTTTATTGGTTCTATTTTTTCCAGACCTTATACTTGTATATCCTAACATATTAAGGTTAAGGGCACAGTAGTGGTATAAAAATTTCCTTCAATTTTCAAAGGTCTTAGTGAAACGTGATCAAAACTGGACAAAATGATATCAGGACGAGTAATATGTTAGTAAAAAGCAGCAAAAGAGAGACATAACATATTAAAAACCGGCGGTTGACCATTATTATGACTAAAAGCAAAGCACCACGACAACAGCGTGATTAGCTAAGTGAGACGTGCATGAAAGTTCGTGGCATGCAACTTCGACACAAAGCTGTGTGGTTTAGTGTAAATGACACACGCCCCATGCATCTCAACACACAGACGCTATACACAATTTATTAGTCTTAAAACAAGTAATTATTTTGCAGGAACACCAAAACTATCTGCTGCTACAACAAAGAAATTCTGAGCACAAACCATGAAGCCCGTTCTCCTATTATAGAATAAAATATTTATTATTATTATTATTATTATTATTATTCCTATTTGGTTTTTGTGTACAGGTATTTTTTTCTATTGTGTTTTTTTGCTAGTTTTATAATTGGAACTTGTGCTATTGGGCCTGCATATTAATAAATACATATGAAATTGAATTTTATAATAATAATAATAATAATTATAATAATAATAATAATTATTATTATTAAGCTAGTATATGTGAAATGTACTTTTAATTTAGTTATGTAATCTGCAATTTATTTGCTTGCAGTCCGCTCTCAACCTGCTTACTGTAGGGCTGTTTACAGAGGGTGACGATACCAGAGGCTGAAGTAATAAAATTTGTCCTCCTGAGGATGAGCAGGGTGCTGCTCGAAACATGTTGAGGATCGTAATGTAACATACATATTGTTGAAGAATAAAGGAATTGT
>JGI20166J26741_11637474_pt1 | contig 11351 bp, 5 predicted proteins | sample TergutCu122P5_FD_26741 | JGI IMG/M metagenome (IMG submission 26741) | reverse complement strand
GTGCAACATGGAGAGTGTTTAAATTTCTTGCAGTGACAGTTTTTTAAGTGTCTTATACTTCATTATACATGTTTTTGACTGAGAACTCACTAGATTGTAGGATAGCAGTCTTTCACCAATAAATTGATCAAGAACATTACTTATGTTTCTGATACATCTTCCATTGGAGTTACAGGATTTTCATCAGATGGAAAGAAATTTTGGAACCTCAAGTTAAATCTTTCTCTGCAGCAGGTCTTCTTTTCTTTCTGGGCAGAAATTGTGGTATTGGTTTCCTGCAGATTGTTTTGCTTCTCTGGGATCAAAGCTTATGGCTGTGTGTAATTACTTGTTTTCATATATGCAATATTTAAACACAGTATACATCTGATAATGTTTTGTTTTCAGCAAAATCTGTGGGTTATGGTGTAGATGGGCTTTATTTTGCATTTGTGGTGGTAAGGTTGTAGCTTCTGTTTTTGCATTCTTCAGAATCTGACTTTGCTGGTCTTGTCTTGTTGTGTCAGTGTATGAAAACCACTACCTAAAATAATTTCACTTCAGGAGCTGAAGGCAAGCAGCTCATTCTAGTAATAGATAACATTGTACAAAATCATTTATTGTATCATCACACAGCAGCAGAAGGATGTGTTGTAAGTATCAAGGTAGGACATTGTAGTTTTTATTTTTTGTTATTATTTTAGCATAATGATGTGTTTAATGAAGCAGGAACAGTTAAATCTTTGATATTTATGGAGGCTTACATTTACAAAATACAGGATCAGTTGTATGATGTGTGAATTATTTGTCCCCAGAAAATAGGTAAACAATAAAAACTAGAGATTTATTTGTTCATGGAGAATTTGTGAAGTTAACTCATTGTTATTCAGCTGGAAGTATGATAGCAGCAGAAGCATATTCGTGGGTGGTGTGTCTTCATGTCACTTGCAGACATTCTCGTATCACTTGTACCGTTCCCTTTGAGTGGCATCTTAAATGGACATATGCAAGAATAAACTTCATTTTTAGAGCCTCAAACATCAAGTAAAATCTGTAGGTTAATACCACAAACTCTTTTAGAGAGGTTAATATAAGGATTTGTTTGACAGTATGTTTTTGCGGTACTTTGTTCAGAATATTTTGTCATTGACCATTGACGACTGTGTTTGAGAGGTAAATTTCTTATTTTCTGTGTAATATCACAATCATTTCTACAGAGTACATTATAACACAAATTAATTTTAATATAAAGTTTGTGTCCTTTTGATATTGTGAAGTGAATAGATGCATGTTTTTACCCATAATGTTGTTTCAGTTCCCTTTCCACACGATGTTCAAGAATCTTGAGCTCATGACAGCCAACAGGCATAAATATTCGAGCAATATTGCCAATGCAGAGAGTTTTTATATTTAAATATACCGGCTCTTGAGACCTTGTGCAGCATATTTTTTTACTCTCTGTTGAGTACCACAGCGTCTTCTGATGTGTGGTTGTAATACAGGAAATAACTTATGTCATAAATATAACAGCATGTCCTCGTTGCAGCATTTGAAGCAGTGCAGTTTTGTGATATGATATTAGACTACAGGAAGGTAACTGGTAAACCTCAGAGATTTCAACATAAAAGCCACATTTCTTTCATTAAAGATGTGGATATTTTTTCTCCTGTGTCTTCCTTTTGCCCATCAACTGTGTAAAATATAATAAAAGGTTAGTAAAAGATGTGCAGTAATTCTTGCATTTGATTCAGAGATGAAGTATACATTCAAGCCAGGAAAGTCAGATACATTTTTAGTTCTTAGTAGAATTTTGTTTGTGGTTTTCATTTACATTGACATAATGTGACATACTATTGCAGAGACATGAGGTCATGCTATAAATGATATTCTGTTACATCCAGTAGTGAAAGTAACTTTATTTTGCAGATGAGGTTGCTGATTCAGTTGTCTTTCTCTGTCCCTTCTATCAACAAAGTAGTGAGAATAACAAGGTGTATAACATTTTCCAGGGTGGTGACCGATCCTCCTCAACATTGACTTTGAAAAGACAGCAACAACGCTTTGTAGAAATCCTCCGCAAACCGTTCCGCAGATTATCCGCTCCTTCCTCCCCCATTCTACCCCCTCGCAGTGAAGGGGAAGGACGGGAAGAGGAGAAAGACACTTCCCAGTCTACTGACAGCGAGAAAGTATGTGGTGGTGGTGCTGATGATATTGATGATGATTATGATGATCGTGATGATGCTGAAATAACACTCATCCCTACTACACTTGATTCCCATAGTACCAGTAACAGCTCGTCTGTTGATGGTGGTTACACTGTGGTAAGCTTGTCACACACACTAACTTTAACCACTGGCAAATTAACGTACATGCATATCAAAAAAATTTTAATTGTAGAAACAATCTGTAATTGTAATTTGTGTTTCTTTGTAAGGGCCGTAGTTCTTATTTTTGTCAAGTGAAAATGGACATATACACACTTCCTACAGATGTGTCTGTTGGGATATTTGCCATCTCCTTTCTAAACAACATATTGCATATGCTCATAATCTTAGAGCTATCCACATGATTTGGCATCAACAGATGTCAGGAAAATTAGGATATTGTTTTAAATTAACTCTTCACAGGTGTTTCCTTTCTAATCCTTTTGTTGAGCTGAAAAATTTATACATGCGTACATAAATACAGAAATAGGAAAAATTTACAGATTTTATTTTATGAATGTAGTTCCTTTGTCACAGCTGAAAATCAGAAGTAGATACAACTTAGAAGAGAGTGAAAGGGAGAGATTTTTGCATACCAACTCTGTATCACCATTGCTTGTAAAGTTTTGAAATATTAACATTTGCAAAGAACGATACTTTTAAAGTGACATTTAAAAGTTAGCCCTTAGTTGACAAAACATGCCACTGCTGTCATATTGTGATTCTTGTACATGAGATTAGTACTTTGCCAGAAAGATGATTTTCATGTTCTCTGTACATAAGTGCATATTGCTGCAGTACAGTTCTGCCCAGTCTTATTATACTGTATTCAGACTTGACACATGTTTTGGAGCTTGGAAGCCATAAATTATTTAAATTACATTCCCTGACTTGTTTCCCAGGCAGATGTAAATAGTTGCTTAAGTATAATGTGAAACAAACCATATCCACATTGAGCTGATAAGAGTTTTCCCAAACAGGTTGACACAGTGGCAGTGCTGTAGATGTGTTTGTGGGAGGAGGTCGCCTGGCTTGAATATCAAGCTGGTTTCTTTGTAGACTGAGACTTATCTACCATTCCACTTATACTACCAGGCAGGGGCAAAGATAGTACCTTGAAGCAGGTACACCCAAGTATTCTGAATCTTTATCCACCACCAATTTATGAGCATCTTTCCTGTCCATTTGATGTTGTGTAATCAGTACAGGTTATAATGTTAAATTTAATAATCAAGGGATTACAAGTAAAACATAATAGAGCCCTCTGACTGAAACAGTATTTCAGATTTATCAATGAAAATGCTTATATAACTGACATTAAATGTTTCGGCAGAATCCTGCCAGCTTCAAGGGTGTATTCAAAGCTGTTAAAAAGTTCTATATTTAGAAGCACAATGTACTAAAATTATTTTTGTCTGAGATGAAGATAATACATTTATCACTGGAAACAATCTGTGGTTTTCTTATGTTTCATTTTGATGCATTCTGGGTGTGCTTCATGTATTACTGTCATTTTCGGTTTTCATGTGTTGCTTCACAGTGGTTGCTCGGCAGTCACATAACACGGAACACCACCATTCTTCACACCAGCTACTAAGAAACACCACATTAAATGGGCAGTACCAGTAACACATGAGTTACACCCAGAATACATCTAAAATAAATATAATGGAACCAGAGATATGGCACCCAAATAATATACTGAGTTACCTCCTCATTTATTCAGGAATGTAACTTAGTATAGAGGAAATAATAATTTTAACACTTTTTGGTATGTAGTGTTTTTAAATGTAAAACTTCTTAATAACTTTTATCTGCTGATTTGCCCTTGAAGATGGCAGAATTCTGGGGAGATACATAAGCCTGTATTAGTATTTTAATTAATAAATATGAAATATCATGATCAGGTGGGTTTTATTAATCCCACTTCAAAAGAGAAAGTACATTGTTATGAATGTCATTAAACAGAGTCAAAACACCAAATCTCAACTTTATGTATGGGATGTGTTGTTGTTAATATCCTGAAATGTGTTATGGTTTTACTGTTGTACATTGTTAGATGAAGATATTGGGCTGGGACTGTCATTGACATCCTATTTCATACAGTTATTTAAGTATGTTAATGTATCACAACAGTATTAAATTTAAAATGTAAGGCATAACTTCTCGTAGACTAGAAGACATTCATGTGTGGTTTAAAATTCATTGATTGCTCCTGACATACAGTGTAGAGAGAGAAAATGAACAAATAATTAATATTTTACATATCTTTATAGGAACAGTGTGGCAGGCAGTTTGTAGAATTGCATTAATTCTCATGAGTATGTAGAAGGATTTATGTTTTTAATATTGGTTTTACTACTAATCATGGTTTGGCTGTAATTGTGTTTGCGTTGGTACTTTAATTTGTAGGAGTAATTTGCTTTGACTTCTCCACTAGAAAAGGTCCCAGTCTTATGAATTCAAAAGAAATTGGATATTTTATTGTTATTGTTAAATGTATGAGTTATGTAGGGAAGGTATGGTGTCAGAATTTTATTTATTGAATTTTCCTACAATTCATATTAAAATGAGACCTTTTCCTTAATTGGAAGTGATAAATAAAGTAAACAGTTTAACTGAGAGGTAGCATTATGACAAGTTGTAGTGTTCTTTAAGAAACTCTGGGAAATTTTATTCAAAATCACCTGCAACATTAAAGTGATGTACCTTTGTGAATCAAATTGTAAAAGGAGTTTCACTGCAGTTACTACAGTTTGTCAAAAACCCATCACACAGGGAAAACTCATTTAGAGCTTGTTTCTGTATATAGTAGGAACCCACCACTAACAGAGAAATCAAACTAGAGCCCTTGCTAGAATACAGGGAGATCCCAGTTGGAGAAAACTTGTCTTTCAGAAACATTGAACACATGATTTTAACACTGTTGCTAGGAGAATGCATATAAACGAGACCATCTCACCTGTTTCCTCTGTCTCCTCTAGTTCAGTGAAAGTATTCACTTAAAGGAAGCTGCTCTGCAACAGTTCTGTCATGTCCTTAAAGTTATTACTTCGTATGCTTCCAGGCTTCATATTGTAAGAATCCTTAAATAATATACCCTCATTCAGTCTTATGAGATAAAGTCATCATGTGTGTTCTACAAACTTTAGACTTTTTGTCCATGTGGCTGAGAGTGTTAAAGATATTGAACCACCCTTACATAATTCATCTAAAAGACTTATTGTCCAGTGTTATCATAACTGTTTTATAAGTTATTGTTAGAAGTTTGTTTATAAAAGTATTGTGCGTGTTATGGATGTGTAAATTATAACTATTAAAGACCAATCAGCACTTGGCAGCTGATTCATGCTTACTGACATTTGTCACTGATGTAAAATGTGCTGATATGTTTCAGTTACAAGTGTGTGGATTAAAAATTTGAACATGAATGTGTATGAAATGTTTTACTGCTTAGCACTCCTTCATATTCAGGAGGTCCTCCTAGGTTCATATTACAGCCCCAGACTGCCTATTCTGACTGGTTTCCATGCTTTTTCTCAGTTATTCTAGGCAGATACCAGGACAATGCCTCAATTTAGGCCATAACCACTTTCACATACTTTCCAGTTTGCCATGCGCTATTGTACTGTTATTCAACATTGTCATTAAGTAAGTCGTAAAAAATGTTAATAAATAAATATAGATCTTCATGCTTTGTTGCATATAGTATTACAGTACTTCCCCTTGGACTTTGGAACTTTGATGCATTGTATGTTTTATGAACGATTTGTTGAGAACTGGGACCTTTTTCTTTACAATTAGGTGTGTCGTATACAGATGATTATTATAACAAACTGACTTTTAGCACACTTATGCTAGTTACTAACTGGTATGCTGTTACTGTAATGAACATTATGATAGCCTGTAGTAGAGCATGCGTGTAGGTATAGTGTTCATACCTTGATATTTTAACCTTTATTAGCTGTGCAAGTGGCCAGGCCTGTTATTTTTTCAGTACTAATACTGTTACCTCTGAGTTAAAACTGCAGCCACCAGCAACATAGTGTGGTGGATTTAAATCCTTTATTTTCAGATGGTTATGTTTGATGAAAGTGCTGTGTTTTGAAGTGGTGTTCTTGAATGCTGTGCTTTACTTCACTTAACATTCATTTTTTCTAGAAGTTTGAAGGCTGCCTTTTATTCTTAGTTGGTTGTTATTGTGAAGTATTTGTTGGCAGTAAGAGTTATATTAACAGTACTTCTAGTTAGAGTTGGTGAGAAAGACCTACCAAAGCTTCCAAAGAATAAAGTAATCTGGTATACGGCACTATGTTGGTTGGCTAGTAGTTAGTGACATTTCAGACAATCCTGCTGACACTATCTTCAGGGCAGTCCAAGAAGACTACCGTCAAGGTGGAGGTAATGATCTCCTGTGAATCGTCAGTAAATAGGGACTGACCAACAAGGTATCACATGACAAAACACTTCAGTTTTAATCAGCATGGCTGTGAAAGCCTCATACATTGAATTATTTGCTTTTGCATAGTTGAGTAATACACATGAATGAATACCCTCCACGATGCTTTGTAGCTTCTCACTCATCCTCTGGCTACTGTGCTTTGAGTTGTGTCTGGAGATGACATTGGTTTGCATTGTTGTAAATATGCAAGTGTCATAAAATATTGTATCTCTCCAGATGGCTTTGAAACGCACTGCCTATTCCCAGGAAATGGAAAGTGGAAAAAAGAAAGACAAGCAACAATTTGAACCTTTTGAGAATTGATACATATCTCCATTATATATAAAGTTTCAGTTCCTGCTCACAGAGAACACAGTCTGTAACCATTGTAAAGACCAACCATTTAAGGGTGTTCAGGGACATAATCATTGTTTATTGTGAGAATGATACAAAACACAAAAACACATTGTATGGAAAAATTTCAAGTTTGTTAGTGTTATAGTAAGTGGTACATTTAGTTACCAGCAGGCTCTGAGTGGTTAAATATCAATATTATTGTTATTAGAAGTGTGAAAGGAGAACATACATGTGTCATGCAGTAAATTTTTCACACTTGGTGTTGTAAATGTTTCCATATTTATGCTAAAATAAAAGGCAAGTACTTCAAATGCCTGCAGGGGTGCTGTGTATTACAGTGTAGTTGAAAGAATGGAGAAGTTACTTGATGCTTGTAATCAGAATGTAATATCTGTGCCTTGTGATGGAGTGTTTGAGACAAGTTAGGGACCGTTTGGAAGTTAGTTTCTGGTAAAGAAAATTCTTAGCTGGCTTGAATGTTCTATGAAATGTTTGAATTACAATAATATTGGTCTGAAAGAGAGAGCAGTAGTGGAAAGATTCATCAAGAATATGGAATAAATCATTTGAGAAGGTACACATTGCACATTTTCCTAAAAGGTCTTTACTGTGGACAGAATGGTTGATGGCCTTTTTTTTTTATGGGGGAGGATTTGGGGGGGGGGGCTGGAATAACACTTCCTCATTTAATGTTACACTTCATATTATTGTGTATTTAATACCTGATTGTCACAGTGACACAAATTCTTTCATAATGATCCAGAATCTTAGCCCTAATGAATGTGTCTTGAATGTGCTGTTGTAAACTAGTGGGAGAAGGATTTTGATCTATGAAGTGCCATTGTGTGAAATATTTTCCTTTAGTAAATTGATAAAAATGTGACTTTATATGTTAATAGGGAACTTCCTAAATTGTTCAATTAAAACAGGAAGTAATTTCATGTATGAAATATTAAATTTTTCAAGGATGTGTCTCTTCCTTAAGTTGAGAAGAATGTGAGTGTGATTTAATATACATTGGAATGTTTTATAATACAGTTTTAAGATAAGAAGCAGTGTTTTGTCATGGTGCTATGACTACTGCATGTACTACACACTCAATCCACCTATTAATTAAATAAAAGAAAAGTATGAGAACTGAAACCCTTGGCTTTTATTTCTGTTCATTCTTGTATTGTATATAGAGTTCATAAAATGTTCATCTTTGGAAGCTTAAAGGTACAGATCTTTGTCATTAACTGATTAATTCAGTGAAGTGTCAAACATTGCATTCAAACGTGGTTTTACCCTTGTTTTTGTCATTCCAAAGATTCTGATGTGTGGAGGTTTAGATTTATTACTTCCAAATCATGCTTTAATTATGAAGTCATGTGTGTGATGTGCACAATCACAGATGTCACTGACTCCTCATCGATCACTGGTGGATGAGGAATGGTTTCATGGAGTGTTACCCCGTGAAGAGGTTGTGAGGCTGTTAAGACAAGAAGGAGACTTCCTTGTGAGGGAAACAACAAGAAACGATGAGTGCCAGACTGTTCTGTCAGTGTGTTGGGGTGGGCACAAGCATTTCATTGTACAGACTACTGCAGAGGTGAGTTTGTTTAATTACATTAAATTATATATATATATATATATATACACACACACACACACACACACACATCTACATATCCTATATGGTGAATATTTATATGTGTCTGTCTGTCTGTGTCTTCATTCAGAGTAGATGTCATGATGACAGGTGTTGAACAGAACTGTCAAGTTAGCCGTGTATTGACAGCACACTCTCTTACAGTTCATCATAATTGTGTACAAACATTGTTGATATTGAGTGAAATGTTGAGCTTCTCTGTTTTTGAGTATTTGTATACACTTAGCAGTGCAGAGAGTGTGAAATTCTCCCACAGGGTCATTTCCGGTTTGAAGGACCAGCATTCCCAACAATACAAGAACTTATTATCCATCAGTCCCAGAGTGGTTTACCTGTCACAGGAAGATCAGGTGCTGTGTTGAGGAAACCCATCCTAAGAGAACGCTGGGAACTGAACAATGATGACGTTGTGCTATTGGATAAAATTGGGCGGGTGAGGAACTTCACTACACTTTTTATTCTAGCTGTGTGTGTGTCATGTCACATATATAGTGAGACCACTTCAGACATTTTTGGAAGAAGTTTCAGTCTGAGGGTGTGTTATTAAAATATGTATGATCAACCCAAAATCTCAAATAATAGAATATTAGTTGCTGGATATTAGATTTATAAGGCTGTTATAACAAATCTGGCAAAGTTTCCATTTTGTTTGTGCTAAACTGGAGAAGTATACATTGTATTCTTATACAAGCTGTCGTTAACCTTATCACATTATCGTTAATTGGCCCATGCATGTGGACAGTAATAATATGGCACTGAAGATAAAGTTTTAGAACTGATGCTTTTGCACAAGTATTGTTTGTAGAACCTTTTATGTGGTGTGGGAAACTGGCAACATTTGGTCTCCATTCAGCCAACATGAAATTCAATATACAGAATAAAGAATAATTATATGAATAATTTTTTATTTGTGTATTTTTCTGTACATTATGTACAATAAACATATACTGCTTGTACTATGAAAAATTTGTAAAAATGCAGTTAACAACATAGGGTGGGGTGTTGCTATTTCTAACAGATTTGTACATAATGAATTAGTAATGTAATATATGTTTCCATAAATATCTCCAGAGCTTTCATAATTGCTTCATTATTTTATCTGTCCTTTGTCAAGGAAAGGGTGAAAAAATGTTTCCTGTTTTCAGTTGTTTCTATAGGCAGCATAACACTGTGTTGTGGACACCATGTTGCACATGAGCTGCAGTATTAGCATGCCTGACTTGTGGTATACACCATTAGTAACAGGTTTCTGTTAGTTCTTGTATGACTGCCAGGGATGAGTGGAAAGAATGTCATAGGTTAATCAGTTTATCATTAGCACCCCCATTCGTAAGTTGTGTTTTGTTTGTTGTTTTGGGTCAGTGATCTAACATCATTTTTGTAATTACAAGACAGTCTCATTTGTCATATTCCCAGTATATGAAAACAGTGTATTGTTAGTGCATAACTGATGATACACATTACTTATCCCATATTTTCTTCAAGTATTGCAGCTACTAATTTTAATGATATTCCAACAGTTCCTAGGTCTTTCCAAAAGAATGTGTTTAATTCTGAGCCTTTATTGTTTAGAAATAATTGACATAAATTTTACAAGGCAGTATAAATTTATGCTTTTGTAATTAATTGCATAATAATGATAGAGTACAGCGCATGTTGTTTGGATGCAGGGAAACTTTGGAGATGTGTATAAAGCACATCTCAAGTCCAGTAAGAAGGAAGTTGCTGTGAAAACATGTCGCATTACACTACCAGATGAACACAAGAAGAAGTTTCTGCAGGAAGGGCGCATACTAAAGCAGTATGACCACCCGAACATAGTAAAACTGATTGGTATTTGTGTGCAGAAACAGCCCATCATGATTGTAATGGAGTTGGTTCCAGGTGTGTGATACTGAAGTAACATTATACTTTTCTATATTTAGTATATGATAGTTAAAATAACACTTCTATAGTATCCAAATTTTTCTTTTATTCATGCTTATTTTATTCTCCATCATAGAATGACACAATTTTTTATTGAATTTATTGATCCATTCAGTTAATGACGAGAGGTACCAACTTGATGCAACAATTGCAATCCATATATGATGCACGGTCACACATACATCCATTCAGTTAAGTTTATATTTGATTGCTGCCTGCTCATATGTAGCTGTTTGTGTTGGAAGTTGTATTAAGTTAGTCTTTTCAAAATGTATGTGACTTACATGTTGTGTAAGTATTATCTGGATGACAACATACATTTAATTTTGCAGGTTTATTTCAACCCATAATGACTTTTTTTTTTATTCAGTGTTTTTTGGTATCTTCATTGCCATCTTATAACGTCATATGACAATATGTTCATGTTACTGTTTATTGATACTCATTAAATTCATTCAGCACTTTCAGTAGTTCACATTGTGTAGTGATTAGTGAATTTGAAAGATTGCTGAAGGAGGCAGGAAAACCATGAAAATCCTGGGATAGAGCAGTCTGTCTCCAGGCTGAGAATTGACTGGAACCTTCCACATGTAGAGCTTGAGTGCTGTCCTTTGATCTGCAGTGTTTGCTAGTTGAAGTGTGTAAATACTACATAAAGAAATGAGAACAAATAATGAATACTGTAATCCCTCAAGTGCTATGGCTTGGTTAATTGCTGGCCTGTCACTTCAGAGGTTCTAATTGAATCCCAGACCAGTTTGCGATTCATAGGGGACAGAGTGGCACTGGG
>JGI20166J26741_11637363_pt1 | contig 11351 bp, 12 predicted proteins | sample TergutCu122P5_FD_26741 | JGI IMG/M metagenome (IMG submission 26741) | reverse complement strand
CGTATCAATAATTTTGTATAATACGCAACCTATCTCGAAAAGCCTTATTTTAAGCCACTTTTCTCGTATGAATGTTCATAACTGCGAAACTCGGGTTAGGGAATATTTTAACGGATAAAGGCGATTTCCCGCGGGCTGAAGAAAAATATATAAGCGCCCGTGATTTAGCCACTCAGATTAATGACGACCAGGGGCGCAAACAAGCCCTTGACGCTTTAAACGCCATGCATGAAAAACAGCAGCAGCAAGCTGCTCAAGACAAGGAAGAGGCTCAAAAGCTTGTGGCTGCCGACCTGGTTGCCCAGGGAGAAAAAGCTTATCAGCAGGGCGACTTGGTTAACGCTAAGATGTACTACAGCATGGCTAAAGAAAAGTATACCGCCCTGCAAAATGATCAGCTCGTCTTGCTAATTACCCAGGAAATAAACTCAATAGACCAGGAACAACAGGAGAAAGAAGCCCTGCTAGTGCAGGCCGGTGAATATATGAGTGCCGGAGATCGGTACCGGGACAGCGGGGCTTATGCGGAAGCAAAAAAACAATATCTTTTAGCCCGGGGAATTTACGCCAGCTTAAACGAGATAACAAAGTTATCCGCTGTCCGGTCCAAAATAGACATTATTGACTCTTACTTGACGGGAACTCCGCCAAGTGTTCAACCAGACATGCCAAATGATGCTCAAGCGAGTACTCAAGCAAGTGAGCAATAAATATTGATCATATCGGCTCAGGTAAAGTAAAGCGGCTTATAAAGAGGGATTGGCGCATGAAAGACTTCCGTATGAAAGACTACGTTATAAGGAAGCTAAACGAAATGCATAATCCGGAAGATAAAAGGATCCTGCAGGAAATAATGAATGATGTTTTCCTGCCTCTGTACGCAGCCGGCGAAGAAAAATACGCTCAATTAGAACAGCGGGTCAGAGAAGAACTGCCTCTGCCCAGAAAGCAATATGACATCTATACAACCCTATTGGAGCGGGGCCGGAGTGACGGCAGCCATCCATACCTGCGGCCCATGCTTGACGGCGACACCAGACTGCCTGCAATCACCTTACCGGAAATTCAACGTAACCTGGTGCAAAATCAAGAATGCTGCCTTTATTCCGTATTTTATGCCGGTGACTACCTGCTCTATAAACAACAAGCCGAAAACAACCGGATTTATCCCGGCCTGATTAAAACCGGCCAGGGAAACATAGCAGCCGGCTTTAAATTAAAAGAATCCCGGCGCTATATCGACTGCGTGGAGAAATTATATCAGATATTTCTGGCCAATCAAGTTCCTTGGGTTACAATCAATGCACCCTACATATACAAATTTTTCGATGTCTGCCTCATCAAAATGGAAGACATGGAACAAAGTGATAATAGCAATGCTGATGAACCGGTAGAAATTCAAGTCTCCTTTGCCGAAAATGAAGACAAAATACGACCTAACCTGATTCCCGTCTGGAACATAACCAGATACCAAGTGCGGGGAGATAAATTTGCCCTGCCGGCCCGGGACAAAACTAACTATGACCACAAATTTAATTTAAGCAAACTTGGCTTGGGCAACGGCTACCTGGTAGACCGGGATACCGCGGACATCCAAGCCGTCCGGCGGGAAGAAGACAACATTATTGTCACTTCTCCGGTAGAACAGGGTTTAGAATGGGATCTCTACGTCATTATTAAAAAACATGACCTGGTCACCGAACAACATCCTTACCCTCTGATGTCCAATGTACAGACGGACAGCTTTGCGGGCCGCCTGCTCGCCTATTACGGGGCGGTGGTAAAAACAAAACTGGAGCTAATGCGCCTGTTCAACTCTTTTTCAGCCGCGGCATACCTGGCTTTTGACTCACTCCAACTGATTGAGGGCACAATACCAGGCGAAAGCTACGAAATGAACCCATTTATCAAAGACGAAATCCGGCCGGCAGACGGCAAAAAAACAATGCTTCTTAGCTTCACACCTCTTGATCGGGATAACTATCTGAACAGAGATCTAATGAGCTTTCTGGTCTCCCAAGTGCAGCTCATCTACCCCGAATACAACTGTGTGGGAAAACTATTATGAACCATTTACCTAATTACTATCTCAATGTCATCAGGCCTGAAAGGCAGAATGAGCAAAACTAAACAAGATAAGGTGGGGAAAAATGGCGATTCATTCGACGATCCTTAAGCTGACCGGTCTGTCCGAATCCCAGGTCCGGGAGCGGTTACAGGAAATATCAATGCCGATTGATTGTACTGTCTCATATGTGACCGTGCCCGGTGCGGTGCATGTGCAGCTGGCAGTGAGCGCCGGCAGTAAGTCCGATGCTGCACTGGCGGTTGAAGAAACGGCGGAGCGGATTACGGCTGCTTTGGATGATTATGTGTTTGCCCGGGACGATGAACAGCTCAATGAAACAGTGGCGGCACTGCTTACCAAACGCGGGCTGACCATGGCGGCGGCCGAGTCCTGTACCGGGGGCCTGATTATGAAATGGCTGACCGACTTGCCCGGCAGTTCGCGCTACTTTGTGGGCGGGGTTGTTTCTTACAGCAACGAGATGAAGATCAACCTGCTGGGCGTCCCGGCTCAGGTGCTGGACAGTTACGGGGCCGTCAGCGAGCAAACCGCCAGGGCTATGGCCGAAGGGATTTGCCGGGTTACCGGCGCGTCCCTCGGGTTGGGCGTCACCGGTATCGCCGGTCCGGACGGCGCCACGCCCGGCAAGCCGGTGGGCCTTGTTTTTATCGCGTTGGCTGCCGGCGACCGGGTATGGTGCAAGGGCCATATTTTCCCCGGACAGCGGGGCGGGGTGCGCGCCGGGGCGGCCAATACCGCTTTGCATATGGCGCGTCGTTTTTTATCTGCCGCCGGAGCAAATAAAAGTATTGACACAAACAGGAAATAAGGTTAAAATCAATATCGAACATATGTTTTGATTGGGGGGTTTGATTAATGCAGGAAAAAATACAGGAAAAAGAAAAAGCACTGGAAAATGCTCTTGCGCATATTGAAAAACAGTTTGGCAAGGGTTCTATTATGAAGCTGGGCGCGGAGGCGGCTAACCTAAATATAGAAGTTATTCCTACCGGGGCGCTGTCTTTGGATATCGCCTTGGGGGTGGGAGGTTTGCCCCGGGGACGGGTAGTGGAGATCTTTGGCCCGGAATCATCCGGTAAGACCACGGTGGCGCTGCATGTTATTGCCCAAGCTCAGAAAGCCGGGGGCACCGCAGCTTTTATCGATGCCGAACATGCTTTGGACGCGGCATATGCGAACAGAATTGGCGTGGATATAGACGAATTGTATGTGTCCCAGCCAGATACCGGCGAACAGGCGCTGGAGATTGCGGAGCATTTGGTGCGCAGCAACGCCATAGACGTCGTGGTTATTGACAGTGTGGCGGCTTTGGTGCCCCGGGCGGAAATCGAAGGCGACATGGGGGACGCCCACGTGGGACTGCAGGCCAGGCTGATGTCCCAGGCCTTGCGCAAGCTTACCGGTGTGATTAGCAAGTCCCGCTGTACGGCCATATTTATCAATCAGCTAAGAGAAAAAGTGGGGGTAATGTTCGGCAATCCGGAAACCACTCCGGGGGGCCGGGCGCTCAAGTTTTACGGTTCGGTCCGGCTGGATGTGCGGCGGATCGAGAGTTTAAAGCAGGGCAGCGATATAATTGGCAACCGGACCAGGGTCAAAGTGGTTAAAAACAAGGTCGCTCCTCCTTTTAAACAAGCCGATTTTGATATCATGTACGGAACCGGCATTTCCCGGGTCGGCTGCATTGTCGACATGGCGGTGGATTTGGGCATAGTGAACAAGAGCGGCGCCTGGTACTCCTACGGGGAAGAGCGGCTGGGCCAGGGGCGGGAAAATGTGAAGGAATTGTTGACGGAACGTCCAGAATTGGCCGCTGATATTGAAAATCAGGTACGCCGGCAGGGGGGGCTGCCATTTAAGGAAGATGCGAAGCCACCGGTCGCGGCTGAAAGCAGCCCGGAAAGCAGCCTTAAGGTGGAGTAAGTATGCCGGACGCCGCCTTAAAAAAAGCCAGGGAGAAATGTTACAAATTACTGGCCTCCCGTTCCCGAACCGTACATGAACTGCAAACAAGGCTGGCCAAGGCCGGTTTTGAGACGTCGGTTATCGAGGCGGTCTTAGCCTCTTTAGCGGAGCAGAACTTGCTTGACGACCGGCAGTTTGCCCGGGAGTGGATTGCCAGCCGTCTGGCGGCTAAAGCGGTAGGAAGCAGATATCTGTGGGCCGAACTGCTGCAAAAAGGTGTGGACCGCGAGATTATTGCCGGCGAGTTGCGTGATTATGATGAGGACTGTCAGTTTGAGGCCGCTTTGCGCCTGGCTTACGCTAAAATGAAACCGGACGCCGCAATCAAATGGCGGCGTCTGGAGGGTCTGTTATTGCGGCGCGGTTTCGGGCGGTCGGTTATTAACAAAGTATACCGTACTATAGTTGAAGGCGGCAGGTTTGATATATCTTGACAGGGTTACGGAAAAAAAGTAAAATTACATTCGGGAGAAATTAGAATTGGAACCAGCCGACCTTTCGGTTTATATATATATTTTTTTAATTAACGTTTAAAAAAATATATTGTTTTGCACAATGAGGGAAATGTATGCCCGTGCTGATCCGGCCGGATGTTTAATGCGGTAATTAATGCGGGAGTGTATGTTTTCTTCCAGCCGTTGGCGGACAAGCTATATTAAGGATCCGATTCTTTTTCTTACCGAGAATGACACTCGGTGTTTTTTTTGTTGAATCAACCGCAAATAATTAAATTTGAGAGTATAGGAGGTGAAAATTTGGGTCCTGGTTTAATAATAACAATAATCATTGCTGTCGTCTTAGCTTTTTTAGGTTTTGGCGTTGGTTTTTTAGCCAGAAAAATGATTGCCGAAAGCAAAATTGCTTCCGCCGAGCTGCAAGCCAAAAGTATGCTGGATGAAGCAAACAAGGAAGTCGAGCGAAAAAGACGCGAAGCGGTGCTGGAAGCCAAAGAGGAAATACTCAAGCAGCGCAACGAAGCGGAAAGGGAGAACAAGGAGCGCAGAAACGAACTGCAAAGGCTTGAACGCAGGCTGGTTCAGAAAGAAGAATCCTTGGACCGCAAAACCGAAGGTATCGAAAAGAAAGAAGAGCAACTTAGTCACAAAGATGCCGAGGTGGAAAAGCTTAAAGAAGAATTGTCCTCCCTGTGCAGCCGACAGATAGCTGAACTGGAAAGGGTATCCGGGTTGACGTCCGAAGAGGCAAGGCAACTGCTCCTCTCTGATGTGGAGAAGGAAATTCAGCATGAAGCAGCGATTTTAATTAAGGAAATTGAAAACAAGGCCAAGGAAGAAGGCGAAAAAAGGGCCAGAGAGGTAATTACCTCGGCCATTCAGCGATGTGCGGCAGACCATGTGGCCGAAACTACCGTGGCGGTTATTCCGTTGCCTAACGACGAGATGAAAGGGCGGATTATCGGTCGGGAGGGTAGAAACATCAGAGCCTTCGAGACGGCCACCGGAATAGATTTGATCATTGACGATACTCCGGAGGCGGTAATATTGTCCGGGTTTGACCCGATTCGCCGCGAAACAGCCCGGATTGCTCTGGAAAAATTGATTGTTGACGGGCGCATCCATCCGGCCCGGATTGAGGAAATAGTCGAAAAAGCCCGCAAGGAAGTAGAGCAGCAAATTCGCGAAGCCGGTGAACAAGCGGTATTTGATACCGGCGTGCATGGGCTGCATCCGGAATTGATTAACTTACTGGGCCGCCTTAAATACCGTACCAGTTACGGTCAAAACGTACTCAAACATTCTATTGAAGTAGCTCACTTATCCGGTTTGATGGCGGCGGAACTTGGGGTGGACATTCAGCTGGCCAAACGGGCGGGATTGCTGCACGATATTGGTAAGGCAGTAGACCATGAGGTGGAAGGACCACACGTAACCATCGGGGTGGAGTTGGCTCAGAAATATAGGGAAAACAAGGATGTTATCCACGCTATAGCCGCTCACCATGGCGACGAGGAACCAAGAACCATTGTAGCCGGTTTGGTTCAGGCGGCGGACGCCATATCAGCGGCTCGTCCGGGCGCCAGACGCGAAACTCTTGAAGCTTACATCAAACGATTGCAGAAGCTTGAGGAGATTGCCGGAACATTTGAAGGTGTGGAAAAATCATATGCCATCCAGGCTGGGCGGGAAATCAGAATTATGGTCAAGCCGGATAAAGTGGATGACCTTGGCGCAGTCAGGCTGGTTAGAGAAATAGCTAAAAGAATCGAAAATGAACTGGACTATCCGGGACAAATTAAGGTCATGATCATTCGGGAAACCCGGGTGGTGGATTACGCTAAATAAGAAAATAAACGATCTCTTACCGGGATATTTTAAGTAAGAGATCGTTTTTTGATTTTATTTACCTGAAGCAACTATCCCGGTTATATCTATGGCCGGGACTAATAATTAAACTATTGAAAAACGAGATTTCCCGGCTGGAAAAATTTTTAACTGATTAAGACAATCCGAGCGGCAGGAATATAAGTGCCGGCAAAGAAGTTAGACTTGATTATGTATGCCTGAGCGGAAGGAAGGTTACTGTTCACCGTTACTGTTCAGCATCGAGCGGCACGCCAAACCGTTAACCGTGCGCTCATGCTCTCCGAGAAATCGCTTACGGTTAACGGTTTTGCGTGCCTGGGCCTTGAATACCAATAAACACTGAACAGTTACGAAGGAAGGTGTGCTTATTGCAGGCAAAATTAAAAGGCGGGGAAGATGTTACCGACAGCGTGGGATTGTTGATCTCCATTCTGGTCAGATACCCCCAGGTGGCTGCAATCAATTTTGACCCGGAAGAGCATTTGTTGAAATTTGACTTTATTTGTGCCCGGGCTGTGGAAGAAAACGAGATGCGGCAGTTTGAGACGTATCTCCTTGATCATATACAAACGTTGAATTTTCTTGAGAAAAAAGACCTCTCCCTGATTGAGGTTACCCATCAGGTGTTTAATGATTTAACAGTGATTGAAATTAAGCGGGATGTGGAGACACTGGCTCTGGATGAAATAAATCTGGTGGCGGAAGTGTTTTATCAGTATTGGGAAAAGGATTTAATTGCCGATGCGGGAGAGCATCTGATTGAGGAAGAACTGATCGTCCAGGATGAGATTATCGAACATATGCTTGAGAGTGTGCGGGGTTCTGTGGGCAGCAAAAAACTGTATGCTTTCCGAGAAGAGGGCAAGGTGCTTGTTTTCAATAAATAGATAGTACAATAAATAGTTAAATTAACCGGTTAAAGCCGCAATAAATAGGTGGTTGTGAGCTTGGAGATTAGAGTTTTAATGATTGGCGATGTGGTGGGACGTCCGGGACGACGGGCGGTACTTGAGAATGTTCCCGGCTTGGTGCGCGATGAAAGAATAAACCTGACGATCGCCAACGGTGAAAACGCGGCCGGGGGCAACGGTATCACCAGGGAAGTGGCCAATGAGCTTTTTGCGGCCGGCGTGGAAGTAATTACCATGGGTAATCATGTGTGGGATAAAAAAGAAGTATTTAATCTGATTGACAAAGAAGAGCGGATTATCCGGCCCGCTAATTATCCGCCCGGCGCGCCGGGCGCTGGTTTTGGCCGCTATACAACCAAAGAGGGTGTTAAAGTAGGGATATTTAACTTGTCCGGCCGTGTGTTTATGCCCAATATGGACTGCCCTTTTCGCAAAGCCGATGAATTAATCCCGGTTTTACTAGCCTGGAGCAATATTATACTGCTGGATTTTCATGGCGAAGCTACTTCTGAGAAAATTGCCATGGGCTATTACCTGGAAGGCAGGGTATCTGCGGTATGCGGTACCCATACCCATGTGCAGACCGCCGACGAGCGGGTGCTTCCCGGCGGCACGGCTTATATTACCGACTTGGGCATGACCGGCCCGCTGGACTCGATCATCGGGGTTAAAAAAGAACCGGTGGTGGAAAAATTCATCACCCAAATGCCCAGGAAATTTGAAGTAGCCGCCGGACTATACCAATTTAATGCTGTTATTATTGATATTGATATGCAAACGGGGATGGCGAAGAACATAAAACGAATTCAAAATTATGAGTAACGATTGATGCATGGTCGTGAATAATGGCGCATATATTAAAAAGATTCAAAAATATTAAAAAAAAATTAATTTTGGGAAAGGAATTTTATACGAGCCGCAGAATATCTTTTTATGAAACAATGTAGCAAGAGTCTTTGCAGCTAAGGAGGAGGTTCCATATGGAAGTGTTAAAAGTTGCAGCAAAATCCAATCCAAATTCTGTGGCCGGCGCACTGGCGGGAGTGCTGAGAGAGCGCGGTTGCTGTGAAATCCAGGCTATTGGTGCTGGTGCGTTAAACCAGGCTGTAAAGGCGGTGGCTATCGCCAGGGGGTTTGTGGCGCCAAGCGGAGTGGATTTAATCTGTATCCCGGCATTTACTGACATCATAATTGACGGAGATGAAAGAACAGCAATTAAGCTTATTGTCGAACCCCGCTAGCGCCCATAAAGATATCATTTTAGTAAAATATTCCAGCAAGATATTTTAGTTAGTTTGAATGAAAAAGCCTGTTTGTTCTGCCATAAAGGAATAAACGGGTTTTTAATTTTGGAGAGGATTGGGGCAGTGGATATTCGATTGCAACTAATTGTTGATGGCCACTGTGATACGCTTACGGCGGCTCCGGGGCAAAACCGGGACATCGGGCAAAATTCCGGCCACGGACAGCTGGACCTGCCGCGGCTGGCTGCCGGGGGTGTTAACGTGCAGTTTTTCGCCGCTTTTATCTCGCCTAAATTTAAAGACTGGGCGTTGAAAAAATGTCTGCAATATATAGATGATTTTTACCTGCTGCTGGAAAAACATCAGGAGGTTATTGCAGTTGCTTTCAATGCCGCTGAAATTAGAAAAATTACCGCGGCCGGGAAAATTGCCGCTCTTCTCGCGGTGGAGGGCGGAGAAGTGCTGTCCGGGGAGCTGGCTGTGCTGCGGATGTTATACCGGTTGGGGGTGCGTTCGATTACCTTAACCTGGAATGGCCGTAATGAGTTGGGGGACGGAGTCGGCGAGGGTGACGCAGCCGGAGGGCTGAGCCAATTTGGCCGCGCCGTAGTCCGTGAAATGAACCGGCTGGGGATGTTGGTAGATGTTTCCCATCTCAGCGTCCAAGGCTTTTGGGATGTGGCCGAGGCGGCAGGCCAGCCCTTTGCCGCTACCCACGCTAATTGTCACGCTCTGTGCCAACACCGGCGCAACTTGACAGACGCGCAAATTGAGCACCTGGCTAAAACAGGCGGCGTGCTGGGCCTGTCATTCGTGCCGGCTTTTGTGCATCCTGTCAAACCGGATTTAAACAGTTGGCTGGAACACATTGACCATATTGCCTCCCGTTTCGGGATCCAATGCATCGGGCTGGGTTCTGATTTTGACGGTATGGACGATTATTTGCCCGGCCTGGAAAACGCCGGTTGTGTATACCGGCTGGCTGAGGAATTGTTAGCCCGGGGTTACAGTGACGAACAGGTTTCTGATATAATGGGAGGCAACTGGATGCGTTTGTTGACAAGGGTCCTGAAGTGAGGGGCTTGAATTATATAAGCGTTTAAGACGTAGGGGTATGGGTGATCAAGACGATGTTTGCTGATTTGCATGTGCATACCAATGCCTCGGACGGCAAAAACTCTCCGGCGGAAGTTGTTCGCCTGGCCGCTTTGGCCGGTTTGCGGGCGGTAGCCATTACTGATCACGATACTATGGCGGGCGTTAACGCTGCCCAAGAGACGGCGGCGACAGCCGGTATCGAAGTGCTGGCCGGCGTGGAATTGAGTACTGATTATGACGGAGTGGAGACCCATATCTTGGGTTATTATGCCAATCCGGCTGAACCGGTGTTTCAGGGGTACCTCAAGGCCTTTAAAGATGCCCGGGCCGCCAGGGCTCAAGAAATGGTCGGCAAATTACGCGCGCTGGGGTTAAACATCAGCCTGGAAAATGTTTTGGCCCAGGCCGGTCCCGCTTCGGTGGGCCGGCCCCATGTCGCCCGGGCGCTGATGGCGGCAGGTCAAATAAACAGTGTAGCGGAAGCTTTTGACCGCTATATCGGCTTTGGCAAGGCGGCTTACGTATCGCGCTTGAAATATAGGCCGGAAGAAATAATCAAGGTTGTCATTCAGGCCGGCGGAGTGCCGGTGCTGGCGCATCCGGGCATCAGCTGCAAAGACGAGCTGCTGCTTGATTTAGTCAAGGCGGGGCTGCAGGGTGTGGAGGTCGCTCACCCGGAACACACCAAGGAAATGGAGCATCATTACCGTGAGCTTTGCGGCAGTTACGGTCTGATTGCCACCGGCGGTTCCGATTTTCACGGGGCCGGCGTGGCCCGGCATGGCGCTTTGGGCCAGGCGGTATGTCCATATGAGACGGTAATCCGGCTGCGTGAACAGGCGCTCAGCAATCGCCGGCTGGTTACCAGCTACTAGCCAGCATTGAGCCGGTACGCAAAGCTATTAACCGTGCGCTCATGCTCTTTCGAGAAATCGCTTACGGTTAATAGCTTTGCGCACCTGGGCTATTGGTACTAACAAACATTGCATAGTCTCGAACCTCGAACCTCGAACTTCGAACCTCGAGTAAACCGTGCACTCATGCTTGCCGGGAAATCGCTTACGGTTAGGCGTCACGTCTAATTAAATGCCGCCCGGCATATGCTATTAGTAATAAGTTGCATGGGGTGATCGGGTGGAGCATCATGGAGAATTGAAGTTTTTTCAGTACCGGGTCAGGGAATTGGAGGAAAAGGTGGAACAGCTCCGTTTAAGCAGGCGAGTGCTGATGAACCTGGTGGAAAAACTGGAAAAAGAGAAAACGGGTGTTTTGGCGCGGTTGGAAAGGGAAAACCGCCGTTTGCATCGGGATAACAACAAGTACGCACGACGGCTTTTAAAGAAGAACAGCCAATTGGTGGAATTGCAATCCAAACTGAACGATTATTCCCATTAAAACTAATAGTCTGTTACTGTTCACGCGTTAATGCTTTCGCATCAAGCGGCACGCAAAACCGTTAACCGTGCGCTCATACTCTCCGAGAAATCGCTTACGGTTAACGGTTGTGCGTGCCCGGGCTTTGAGGTTCAACAAACGCGTGAACAGTAACAATGGTCTTGCAAATCCCTCTGGCCAAGAGGGATCTTTTTTTATGCTTTATGATATAATAGGCAAGTGAGGGGGTGCGCCAGTTCGGTGCGTGTAATATAGTTGGGTGAAAGTCCCGACCCGGTAAAGTTTAGCGAACAGCCGGTACCGAGTCCTTGGAGCCGAAGCCGCG
>JGI20166J26741_11637141_pt1 | contig 11353 bp, 11 predicted proteins | sample TergutCu122P5_FD_26741 | JGI IMG/M metagenome (IMG submission 26741) | reverse complement strand
TTAATCAGGTGAAGATTTGAGAAGAGAGGATTGCCATCCATTCAGTGCAGGTGCATGTGGCTGCAGAGATGGCATAACATGCTCAGTTGAGGGATGGGAGATTTCTTGCCTGCCAATAACTAGGAGGTGCCAGGGGAGATGGTGCATGTAAAGGAGAATGTGAGAGACAGAAAGGAAAACAAAGACAGAATCCACAACAAAGGGGTCCAAAGTAAATTTCATGCTAGTGGTGTGGATCAAACCTGTCATCATGTGGGCTCCACTAGGTCTCTACATAATACGAGCGATCGATCGAGCGGACAAGAAAGAAAGTAGGAAAGCGGCTTACAGCTTGGTCAGTGGAGCTCTTGCTGTAGGGGACCGGAATCAAACGTTCTTGCAACTCACCACCTATCACCTTCAAGAGTAAAGGGTAACATTGGTCATAAAACAGCAGCAAGTGTTTTGAACCAAAAAACTGGGCTGATAAGAAGGGTGTCAGGTTTGGTAAGGTGCTCGATAGATGTAAGTCTACAGCAAACTGTCGGGCGAGGTGGGTTGGAAACAGTGTGCTAATACCTTCAACAAGAGAGAACCCATGCCAAGCAGTGAAATGACTGCATCTCATTGCATCGTGTGCCACCTCCTGCTCGACCCGACTCTTATTCTTTTGAGCACATCGACCGAGCACGGGAGAGCATAGATGACAACTCAATGCTTAATTCCTAGAACCGACTGTACATAATTTAGTCGCTGGAATTGAAAAAAGAGGCATTAAAACAAAGATGACAAAACAAGTGATTTTTTCCTTCAACAAACACTTGTTTAGCTACAGAGAAAAAGTGAGAACAAAAGAGTTATATATATGTACAGACACAAATGGTATGGTATCAGTGTGAAAGGTGGAAGGAAGAAATGTATGTGTACGTTCAAGAGACTACGAACATATATATATATATATGTAAGGATGGGCACTATAAGATGCAAGGTAGAGAAGGGAAAGTTTGGCAAGCACTCACAGATGACATCCATTCACAAAAAAAACACTCATCTAAGTGAAGAAAACACAGGGAGGGCAATTAGGGGACGGTCGGTCAGTCGGTCTTGTTGCGGCACACCCATCCCATCCCCCAATATCCCCCATATCTTGGTTCCACCCATTCCTTCCCCTCCATTTCTCTTCATGGGCCAGCAAGTCTCTTCTGTCCACAAGGGATCTCATACCTCCAGATTACTTCACTCCCTCTAAAATTTTGATCATGAGAGTTGGGTGGGCGGGCAAGCCACAAGGCAAGCAGCTATGCTACAGACATGCAGTGCCATGTGCTACACTCTCCCCTTGTACATGAGGGAACCGGCATCATCGCATCACCACAAACCTGATCAGCCTGCCACTATCCAGTTGATTACGGGGGATCTACAAGCAACATGAAGGGACAGTAGTGGTGGATGCAGATGCAGGGTGAGAGACCACAACGCAACAATGTTAAGGGAATGACATGAAAAATACTGTATCCGAATGAGCACCTACATTTCTGAATATGAACGAAACTAGATCCTAGTCTCGTACACCAGCTTGGGCAAGTCTGGAACCCCAGAGGGGGCTGGGGTTGGACTGCCTGAAGAGTTCAATGTTTGTGGTGACAGATTCTGCAGATGGGCTGGGCTCAGTGGCTGATAGGGAGATATTCGCTGTGGGTGGCTGTTCTTAGCAGGGAGGTGTAGTGAGTGCTGCGGCGCAGAGCGGTGAGGGGCAGGAGCATGGGGCGGTGCCAAGAGACCGGAACCCGAACCACTGGACGTCAGAGGTGAAGGATCAGTACTCTGTGTGTTTCCCCTGCCAGCAGTGATGTCCTTCCCCGCCGCTGTCGTTGGTACCACGTGGGGATCCTCAGCAGGAGATACCATCTTCAGAAGCATCGAGGAATTATTGGTTTTGTCACGGTCGTTCAGAGGCGAAGGCGTTTTGACAGGGTCCTCATCAATGTAACTGATGTCGGACAGGGGGCGTAGGCCTGTGTGGCTTCGCGAGCTGCGCAAACTGTGTAAGCTGTGTAAACTATGTACAGAGCGGCGCTCCTCCAGATCTTCCAGTGTTGACTTGAAAGCCCTGATTACTCGCAGCTGCAAACACAGGGAAGGACAACCATGAGGGCGGGAGGGCTCTAACGCACACACAAATATGTCTGCCATGATTTTCATCCTCCCTTCATTCCTTCCTTCCTTCAATCCTTCCTTGCTGCTTTCATTTTTTTGCCTTCTGTCCTTCCTTTCTGGCAAAACTAATGCCTGGCACAATATCGAGCTACGATCCTTACAGCGATGCTGCTGTGACTTGGACCAGTACCACGAAGGTACCAAAAGTTCGGTATTAAGGAAGGATCTTTAGTAGTTTGCCAAGAAATTGGTAAAAGCAATACAGCAATGACAGACTGTCTATACTCAGTTACCACTGATGCTGTTCATTGATGTTACATCATTCAACAATCAAAATTTAATTTATTATAAATTAGGTATTAGTAAAGGAAAAACATGTAGAAAAGCAAGCCAGAAGTTTCATGAAATAGAGATGACTCTCACATTGAAACAGAAGTGGTGAATACAATATAAACCAAAAGAAAGAAAGAATGTCCAATATAGCTAGAAAAACGAATACAAACTAATACTACGACACAAGCAAAGAAACAAATTTACTTTGTGTATATTTCATGTGCAGGTCAACCCACAAAACCTGAGAACAGAAGCAGAACCAGAATTCCCTACAAACATCAATGAACACCACAGTTCCCGTTTCCGAGTATGTCTCAAGGTCTGGACACATGGCATGGCCAATCAGGGTTATGGATATATTTGCATACATGCACACAAACTGCTGTTAGCAAGCAAAATTAAACAGAATACATATAATGATAATAATCATCATCATTTGGACTTGGGAGGGGGGGAAAGGTTGCCTAGCTGCCCAACATAAGCACAAATTCTGAACAGTTGTTTATAATAAGAGACGACAATTACCAACTGTTTAAGGCTACAAAAATAAATAAAATACATGCTACATTAAAAACTTTTCAACCAATACTGTTTTACATTTCAGTTCAGAAAAAGAATATTTTTCTCCAGAGCACTACATTATTGTTACTTATTTTTGTTTATCAACGTCCCATTACTTTCACACTTCTTTTGTAAATAAAATTTTTTTCATTCAAATTCATTAATGAAAACTTATTTTAATATTTTTTAAAAGAAATGAGAATTTAAAAATCTGAAGAAACATACACTTTTCGATCCTTTGTAAGTCAGTAGGCATACAACTGGTTTAAAATAATCTTGCAATGGAAGGGCTAAACTCTTATTTACAGTCATAACCTAGATGGATCGACTGTAAAGACTTATAAATGGCAAATGGAAGGGCTAAACTCTTATTTACAGTCATAACCTAGATGGATCGACTGTAAAGACTTATAAATGGCAAATGTCTTGTTTGGTGAGTAGGATCGTGCAGCTTTTCCAAGCCTGATGATGATTGTAAAAACAAAAACAAAAACAAAAACAAAAACAAAAACAAAAAAGCAAACTGTCTCAGTGCAGAGGAATCAATTCCTAAATCAGAGAAATATGGGAGTATATACATACATATGGCAAAGCCAGACAATAGGAGTGGCAGTTCGTTTACATGCAGTAACATTCCAGCACAGCTGAGACCAGAGGTACAGGTATGCTTAGCTTACAACACATATAAATACTTCCAAAAAGCACAGGTTAATTACACATTCAGCAGGGAGGGTATAACAATAAAACTAAATGGAACTAGCTCTGAACACACCATCCCAACACCACGTTCACTGGAAATAAAACAGAAAATAGCTAAAGGAAATGGTCACAATTGGTACGCATCGGTTGAAAGACACATCTACTGCAAACAACACAAGCTTCAAGCTGCTGGTGTGGACACCTGGCTTGAGACTCTCACCAAGCTACATTCCTCACATAGTAATTTTCTTGTAATCCCATACAACCATGTAAAGACAAAAGAGAAAGCTCCCCAATCTTGGAAGTGGGATCATTCATTTCACCCATCATTAAAAGGTCCAAAATTTCAGTCGCTGCATTGTCACAGGAATTAAAAAGGTGTAGTTCAAGAGGCAGGCTGGGCCCTCTGGAAGAAGCTGGTTTGCATCACGCTGCACTGAGTCACAGAAGGTCAGACAGAATAGAGAAGAAGCAGAACACGACACCACTTATTTGACACTGTGGTACTGTATATCATGTGTGTGTGCAGTGGAGGACAGAGTCTGAAGAGGAAGCTCTGTGGAGATGTTTACTCAGTTACCAACTGGTCCCCAGGAATTCTCACAAGTGAGTGTGAGACATAGACAATGACTGTGTGTTAGCAAGAGTGCACTCCAGTCTGCAGCAGGTAATATTTACCAATTCCAGTAAACTGGATTCAGCTCCCACAATACATCATCAGACTGCTGCAAACTGGACTAGTAATGAAACCTCGATTCAAACCTTTTTATTACTTTTATGCACAAATTTAATATTAGGAATTTGTAACTAAAGAACAGGCAGTGAATTATTTTTTTATGTAAACATTGTTTACATACAATTCCCTCCCTAAAATGACAGGCCATCCTATTAAGTAAGGGCTCAGAACTTACATTTTCTGACAATAAATAAACAAGTAAACAACAAAATGGGCCATACATCAGTGTGTACACACATCCATGCATGCACACACACAACCACCCACACACACACACACACAAACAAGCACACCCACGCACACAAAACACAGCACCCACCCAAACTCCCTTGAACTAGATTTACTGTTTTCAAGCATGGATAAACAGGACTACCAATAACACTGCAACAATCTGATTGCAAATGACATGATTCCGTGAGTGGGCGGGTGAGTGGCAGCGAGCTATTCTCAGTCGACTCAAAACATCCCTTCTGAGATGTAGGTGTCCCATAAAGTGGTCAACAGTGGCAATGGACAAGACAATGTGCATTTGGTAAAAAGCTGGGTAAATACTGAAAGCGTAATACATGTTAAGTTGACAAAAGGTAACATCACCACACTTTGGGATCTTGAGTGACATACGGACAGTACGGTATCTAAACTAACGGACAGATAGTTAATGGTAGCAATGAAAGCTAAACCTCAAAGAAATACTGTATCTAGAGTCTAGTCTCTACTGTCCATACACAGCAACAACACGACTGGCAACTACGGTTGGTTTCCGTCAGCAGAGCAGCTATTCGATAGCAAGCAATCGCAAGCATTTTCTACAAGCTACCTCACTTGTTCGGTTCACTTGTCTGTACTGCATCTGTAACGTCCCCGTCCCTAGACCATAGTTTCTCTTCCCGCCGTGAAGTGCCCTGAGATGGGCCCCGACATGGGCCCCCAAACCCTTGAGGGTTCGGTTGTTTGCTTGCAACACGGATTGCTCAGAACTAGCACGGCCACGCCATCCCCAGCCTCGGGAGATTCAAAGGCTGCCTCGGCCACCTGCTCGCACAGCACACAAACACTTGGGTTAAGAGGCTCACGTCAGTCCCCAATTTTGCTTGCTTGCGATCCAATCAATCCGTTGCTTGCAATATTGATTCAAACCGAACCGGACAGCATGCACAGAAGGAAGATCAACACGGTCAGTCTCGAGGAATAGCCTGACGAGAGAGAGAGAGATATATATATACAGGAAGACTACAACAGCAAATTGACCATACTTAATTCAACGAATCAGACTGGGTGACCAGCCGATGAATGCAACTAATTGACTTGTTCTAAGAATTGTGGGAGAAATTCCTACATGCACAAAGCAGAGCCCATGGAAAGCACTGGAAAAAAAGTGCGAAGAGCTCAGAAGGGACAACTGGAGACATTCTGTTGCTTTTTCTGGAATGTCAACAATTCCAGTTCCTGAAGTGAAAACCCACAGACATATTTCCAACATTCCACAACAGAAAGCCCCTCTCCTGTTATGAGGATCAAAACTGTATGCTATGAGTAGTACTGTGTGACCTGCAAGGGACTTGGGTTATGGCTGGTATGAACAATTTATAGCAATGTATTATGCACTGTGTCATATCTGTGTTCTTACTTTGTGTGGATTATGTGAATAAAGTCAAGAAGCATCTGAATTAGAACACTACAACACTAAAAACAATGCATGCCTACCACACGAACTAGTAAAAAATACTATACATACCATAACAATGCATCATATGTTACCGCATGATACAACTGTTAGTTACCTAGAACTAAAGCAATTAGTAAAGCCTACTACTCCCCAGATTTTGTTCAAATCAGTCAAACCAACCATTCACCCATTGTTCAAATTAATATCTTACATTATTTCACACAGTAAGATGTGTTCAATCAATCCAGTCCAGTCCAGTCTAGTCATATCAAGTTTAGTTACATCAGGTCATGATCCTTAGTCCAGTCATTGTCAGTCAGTTACCTGCCAACTACTAACAGATTCTAAAGTCACCAGTCACTATACAGCCGGCTAGCTAGTCAGCTACGTACTGTGTCAACAACCATCAACCACATAATCATCCCCTGAAATCGAACCAAACAATCACATGCACGTTACCTCACATCTACATGGATACTGTACTGTACAATACTTCACCACACACTTGTTGTTAGCTGCTGTTTCAAAAGTAACAATATGTGATGTGAATGCCACACCACTTTATGGAACACCTACTCTTGTTAAGGACAAATGGTTTATCTAAATCTACCTGAAAGAAACTGCAACAGTTAAAAAATTCAATTTAATGTTGAGAAAATTGGTGTTATGGGAAATGCCATCTTATCACTCTGTACCACCTGAAAGGGATTGTCATTAATATCACTGTTTTCTAGAAGTCATGAGAAATAGTATTAAAATCAAAAGAACACAACAGTACTTGTTTGGACATAACTTCAATATTTCCTTGTGTCTTAACTGCCAGGGGTGCAGGCGTGGGTATCATGCCGTGTTGTACAAAATAGCACAGACCTGACCTGTTAAGGACTAAGCGTAACTCCTGCCCTGCCCAGCCGGACGGCCAGTCTTTCACTCATTCAGCCTGAATCGAGGCTCTGCAAATGCCCTGCCTTCAATTCATCAAGTGCTTGCTTATGAAGGAAAGTGACAGCATCTTAGTTAGTAGCCATGAACCATCCCAATCATTCAAGCCACATCCCGTCCAAGATTTTATAAATATATATATAGGTTAGACATATTACAAATCAGGCAAGGCCACGGGTACAGAACACTCAACTTGAGTAAAGCCTAGAGAAGAACCGCTACTGCGCAAGCGACTGGTTGGACTCTTCACCGAGCCCAAGCAATGGCTGGCATTCCTCCACCACCAAGTCCTGTTCGTTCGATACCGCCGATTTTTTGGGGGGATGCTCAACTTAAGTCAAGACTCTGGTTAAGAATAACAAACAGCTGTTAGTAAAGTGACCATTACCATTATGTATACATGTAAGATACAGGGTGATGACTGGGTAGTCAGCCGATCTGAAACGTAAATATCTGAAAGTTCTGACATCAAACACAAGGATCAAACCTCTTGTAATTCAGTTATATTTTTTATTAAACAAGTCATTCAATGCAAGTACATTTTTGTACCAAATAATTTATGATAAATTTCCGACATTTTTCAAAATTAGAATAAAATATGGAGACTCAAATTAAATTTTAAAATACAAGAAATCTTATATAAAAGTCTTTAAAAATGTCCAATATCAATGCACCACGAACCTTAAGTGTTCAGATCATTACATAATGTATAATGGCATTGGTTCAAAGCAAGGTATGAGCACATGTATAGGCCTTCTAAGCATTTAGACAGTAAAGAACTGCAGTATGTAATAATGTTGCTTGTAATGGAGTGTTGTGAAATTTTTACCTGTATGTGTAAATGTCACTTGTTGCTACAACTGGGAAGAGCTAGAATTACAGCAACAGTTCATCAATATGGCACTGAGGAAGGTTTATATTTTTAGTGGGGTTCCCAGAATATACATTAATAAGATGAGAATGAAACCCAACAAGCACATACACAGACAATATCACTTCTTGAAAGCAATAAGAAGCAATGGTTATTAAATGCAGGTGTCAATGAACAGTACTAGAATTAAAGCAAGAAACTGAAGATTAGTGTTTTGTACATCATCTGCCACCATGTAATATATATGTCATCAGAAATAACCATAGCTTCCCAATGCAATTTGTGGTCTTCTAGTTGCGGTGCTCAGCCCTCCACATCCCATAAGCCAGGTGCGTCAATTCTTCCACTTCTAAGAATATTTGCAACGAGAGTTGAAAATAAAGCATGAGAAATTAATCAAAAGAGAGAGTAACTTATCCAGTATGATCAAAGAGGCATAATACTGTGCCACATATTTCTCCAAGAGCACTGGAAAGCACAGAAGAAGCACTTTAATCTAGAACTAACTCTTCTTGTTTGTTTGTTTGTAGGTTGGTTGGTTGGTTGCAAGAAACAAAGATAAGATTTGCCAAAGCCACAACCAGTGACATGCAAGAAATTTAAATAACTCGTGTGCTTTACTTCATAACTCAGTACAAATCTAGAAGAGTTACCTCTTTCAATAGGTTATATTGCAATCAGTTGCTAAGCTAGGCAGTTCAGCGATGTTACACTGAAAAACTGGTATCTTATACCACAGAAAACATTATATTTTGCGACTTTAGTCACAAAATGTAAGAATAAATTTGGACTTACATCAATATTGGGGTTCTCTCTTTACATTTGACATAACAGTTCAGAACAGAAAATGAGTAACATATTTATTCATGTTAAGGAAATTGAAACAACTGCAGTCACATAGTTATTAACCTTGCCTGATTTTTTATTGCACTAATCAAAGCAAGAGCATAGCAGTCAGGAGGTGAGACAGAAGAGAGTGACTAGGGTTATAACATGTTTGCTATCACTTATGCTTAGTAAATGCAGGGAGGGTGGTTAACATCACTTACCTGGGTCTGAAGTCTTGTTAGGCCACGGATCCACAAGATCTGGCCTGCCCGAGGCTTCTTGCCTTCCTGGGAATCAGGATCAAACTTCTCTTCACCAAGGGCAATGGCTTCTGTATATTCTTCTGGGTGCCCACGACCCCACCTGCCAGACACACACAATACATACATACATACATACAACACCTGCAATGATGATACAACCATGTGTGGTACCTGGTTGTCTTAGCACAATCATGGAAATGGACTTCAGGATGCACAAGTGAAAGATATTGGGATTTCAAATTATTGTGCATTATTAGTAGTACAAATAGCCCACAAACATTTAAATGACATTTTATTCTTCATCATCACAGATATGTATCAGTCCTACTATCCACTCTTCAATACCCAATAACTTATTTACAATACATTATAATCAACCCATTTGTTACACATAATTTTCATTCATTATATGGACACCGTCCAAGTGACTGTGAAAATGGAGATGAAAAGCTCCTCCAAAACATTGGTAGCTATGTAACCTATCAACAAGATGTTAGATCCCAGACCAGCTTAATATTCAGCATAAAATTCAATCATAAAATTTGGTTTGAGAGACATGTTCCAACAATTGCATCCATAATGACACAGTTGAGCCAAGGAAAGGACACTGCAGGTGCCTGAAACACTATGGGCTCAGTAATGTAAATGTTAAAACTGGAAATAGAAAAATTATATATATATATAGTCAGTTGGAAGTGATGACTACTTACGAAAGTATTTTGGGTATCTTCCTTGTTGGGACAGTGGTCACTAACTGGCCCCACAACAATGTTCCAACGCCAAAGAACAGACACCACATCCACTGCTCCAATGTTAAACTTGCTGTTGAGAATGCCATCCTACCCCACTGAATAATTAGGACCTGAATATGAAGCACAGCAGTTAAACACAGCTATAACTTAAACAGGAATAAATTACACCTTAGTAGTACAATGAAAAGTGTACACAACTTAACATACACAGATGCTGGTCCATCTAATAAAACTGCCCGGAAAATTAATAAAAACAGACTTAAAATAAGGCACTACAAACTTCAGTTGTTCACAATCTTTAGCTAAGTAAAAAAGTAGGCTGTAGTGCCACAATACTCTTAACAGTAGAAGAAATATAATAAAACTAATGTATAGAAACTTGTACACATACCTGCAACAGAAACTGAATAATAATCAGAATAACAATCACAACAAGAATGATGAAGATAATGGTAACATCAAAAACAATAACAACAGCAGCAGCAATAACAATAGCAACAGCAGCAGCAGCAGCAGCACAATAACAAGAACAACAACACATCATATACCACTATGTCAATACATTATGTCACTGAGACATACATTTTTCAAGTACTCACACAGGTGGAAGGCCTAGTTTTGAAAGTGTGGCAGCTCTATGTTGGAAGTGTATCATCTAAAGGATAAAGTTGTATCTTATGTCACTCTTTGAATGGTGCAGGCAGGGAAGGAAGTTGAAATAAGTACAAAAGGAATAAAGCAAAGAAAGGAGGAGAAGAACAAAAACACATAAAAGAAATGATTCACATAGAATTCTGATGGACTTCCACTTGTTACGATATAGTATTGGTTTCCTACAATTCTAAACACCCCCGGTGAGTATCATACAGATCTGATAATGAGTCTTGAATCTACAGTGTCATGCTGGCAATTACAGAAGAGACTGGACAGCCTCCATTCAGGGGATCTTAAACTGCAAATCACAACTTAGCAAATCTCTAAAATAAACTACATTGTACAGCAATGTTGAGAGAAAATACTGTCACTGAAATTGTCATGTCATTTCAGTTCTGGTGAAAATAAAAAAATAATGGACATTTTATATTAAGACCTACATGTGCACCTTCAGTGTACACAAGCCTACATATCATTCCACATGGAAAACAAAACAAAGTCTTAACTGTGTTCAGACTGCACTGAGAAGAGGTCTGATTTATTCCGTAATGTAGTGTTCTAATCAAATATGACTGTAGCAACAATTAAAGAAGGGGTACATACAAATATGCAGACAGACACCTATTTCATTTTCTTTTACTGCAAACTGAGTAATCGTAAATGATGTGAGCAACTACAAATTTATTCATAAGAAAGTAACAACACACAAAAACAGCACCTCAAAAAGTGTTATCATATCTATGCAAATTCAGTATGCACTCTGTTGTCCTGCACACATTCTGCAATATATGTGGTTCAGTCTTTGCAACTCCCATTCATACGAGGGTTGGAACTTTAATAGTGGCAACTATTTATTTACAACTGATACAAAATAGATACATGTTTCGAAGTTTTACTGTCCTTCAATGTAGT
>JGI20166J26741_11637030_pt1 | contig 11354 bp, 5 predicted proteins | sample TergutCu122P5_FD_26741 | JGI IMG/M metagenome (IMG submission 26741) | reverse complement strand
ATTATGTCACTGAAAAATTCCAATGACACCATCGGGAATCGAACCCGCGACCTGCTGGTTTGTAGCGTAGTGCCATAACCACTAGGCTACCGCGCGCCCCGACACTTGACAGTACCCAACATAATTACAGTGCTTTCTGTTAATCACAATCACAACTGTTGGAGATTGATTGTGTATGTCTTCTTGTAGGGCCTTATCTCTGGTTTTGGAAAGGGGCTTGTTGGCACAGTTACAAAGCCCATGGTTGGTGTGTTAGACCTTGCCTCAGAGGCTGCCAGTGCTGTCAGAGATTCAAGTCGAAGGTAAGTGTCTGTTTGAGCCCTCAGCAGGGACTCCATTTGTCCCGACACAAACTCTTCATGGTTTTCCACATCTCAGCCAGGCAGATGACAAGGCAGTACCTTAAAGTAGACTGCACGTTGTTCCTTACTAGGCCTTTCAAGTTGACTGAATGCCATAAACTATTTGTATCAGTTGTTATTAAATAACTGCAACTGCTGATGCAGTTGCATGGGCATGAAACTTGGTCTGTCACATTGAGGGAGGAATGTAGGCTGAGTGTGTTTGAGAATAGGGTGCTGAAGAGGATATTAGGGCCTAAGAAGGACAAGGTAACGTGAATGGAGAAGGCTACATAATGAGTAGTTTTATGATCTGCACTCCTCACCAAATATTATTTGGGTGATCAAATAAAGAAGAATGAGATGGGCAGAGCATGTTGCACATATGGGAGACAGGAGAGGTGTATAGAGGGTTTTGGTGGGGAGACCTGAGGGACAGAAACCACTTGGAAGACTAGGTGTAGATGGATGATATTAAAATGGATCTTCAAGAAATGGGATGGGACATGGATTGGATGGATCTGGCTTAGGACAGGGACAGGTAGTGGGCTCTTTTGAATGTGGTAATGAATCTTCAGGTTCCATAAAATGCAGGCAGTATCTTGAATAGCTGAGGACCCGTTAGCTTCTTAAGAAGGACTTTGATCCACAGAGGTAGTAAGTTATTAGTAAGTCATTCAGTCAACCTGTTTGTTTGTTGATGCAGCACCTTCAGACAGCATCCATCTATCGTAGGTAATATTGATATAATTCCTTAGTTGTATGGTTAGAGAGAGCAGTAGGCTGCCATTAAACTGCATGATGCACATGTTAAGGAGCTGGTGTTTGTTGCACTTTGTTTGTTATACTTCTGTCATTCTGATTCCTGTATCCACACTACAAGTTCTTGCAACATACTGCCCAGAACTTTTGGTTTACTGTTGTTTTTTATGCAAGTAGGAATAGCTATCAGAATGAGACTGCAGTATAGTGCTTGCATATTCAGTTCTTTCACATAATGTGTGTTCTCAGTAAGATATCCTCTCTTTTGTATTTCATTTCCAGCCGGTTGGCACCAGAGCGGTTCCGTGCACCCCGCTGTGTGACTGGCCCAGGTGGACTGTTGCCTCCATACACACAGCAGCAGAGCCAAGGCCAGGAGTTTCTGTACAGTATCAACAAGCGAAACTACTCTGAGCTGTAAGTCCTGCATGTTATGGTGTCCTACTTCTTTAAAGCTCACAGCACTCAAGACTTTGTACAGAATAATGGTTTCAGTTGCCAGAATCTTATTAAGACAGTTATACTTGCCACTTACAGCATAGCTCCCAACATTATTTTATGAATTTTTTTAAACAGAGAACTGCATTCTTGCAGTATTTATGCAGCGAGTAATGTTAATTCCTTACCGACTTTGTGGGACAACCTATTGGTCCCATCTTCAAGGGATGTCCCAAAATGTCAGTAAGGAATTACCACTACTGACCCCATAATAAGCCAGAAGAATTCTTTGGGACAACCTATCGGTCCCATCTTCAAGGGTTGTTCCAAAACATCGGTAATGAATTACCATTGCTCTCTGTGTAATTAGCCAGAAGAATGCAGTTCTCATCTGCTTCATGATGGAAGCCTGAAATCACGCATAGTATGCTGTGTTTTAAACATTTCATGTGCTGCATGTTCATATATCCAACCTAGGGTCACTGTGATGTGGGCCACCATGCTGTCATACCAGCAACATCATTCGTGAACTTTTAACACCATGTTTATGGGCATTCTTTATGAAGTAAAAATAAAAAAAAAAATACATTTGTGTAGATATCATATCTGGAAAAAAGCAGTGGTGTAGCATTCCAGTGCTGTAATATCACTTTTTTTGTCAGGGCGTTACTAAAAATTGCTCTTTGACCATGAAGACATGGGCAGGATAATCAGAGAAAGCTTTTCATAAAATGCATTTCAATGACTGTGGTGTTGCGGAGAAGAGAGTCGTGTCACTAAACATCAGTTTTCAGCGTGAAAAGGAATAACTTCAGGCATTTATGCAATAGCATATTTGACCCAGCATTTCATAATGTCACTCAAAGAAAAGTAATGTGAATTTGATGTTTGGCATCCTGCTGTATCATCTGTATTAACAAACAGTACTTGTACACTGTCCAACACAATCTTTATTAGTAAATACAACTTGTAACATTAACTCTAGTGCCATGTGTTTTGACTTAGTCATCATCAGGCTGAGCTAATGAAATAAAATATGTAATTTACACATCTATTTCACATTTACACAATTTTAAATTTTTGTATTTTATTAGATTAGCCTTATGTAGACTGACAAATTTAAAACATATATATCACTAGGGTTAATGTAAAAAGTTTTATTTACTAATAAAGGCTGTGTGTGATGGTGTACAAATACCATTTGTTAAAAGTACTGTGATTTTGAGAGACAACTTACTGCTCACTTCATTGTTTAATAAGGAGAATTTCATGACACAGTTGTTTCATTTGACCATTATTGCTTGCATGTCTATTCCAAACACTGTAGACATTTAAATGTGCAAATACCATTCAGAAGTGTTTAGTGAGGAAGGTGAAATGTCAGTCATATGTCTTGCACTGCAGGTTTATGGCATATGAGTTCCTGCGGATGGGAGCAGAGGATTTGCGTATTCTAGTATCCAGTGAGATGGTACGAGTCTTCTCTGTTGGTGCTTCCGCCATGTGCACAACTGTCATTGAAACACATCTCAGGTACATTATAACTCCATTTAACATTACTTGATGATAATGACTGAGTTGAACTGAAAGCAGTTCCATGCAGAACTCAGAAGTCTACTTTACTATTGCAAACATTCTATTCTTACATATATATTGATGTTGTCATTGTTGTACAGTTTTATTTTTGTGAACAACTTTGTATGTAAGTACAGATTCTTTTTTCCCTAAATTTGTCAGACATAATTTCAAAGTTCATGTCATAAGCATATTTGTAACCATTGACTCACAAACAGCATGTTATACCAAACATGTAGTTATATTTATGGCCTTTCTCTTTACTAAATGTCTATTCCTAGCTCCAGTAACTCATTAATTATCATGATAAAAAGTACTGCTCCAAAGTAGCTGCTTATTTGTATAGTTTACTCTTACCATATACACTGCCCACTGCCAGACCCATGTAAGGACCACTTTATAGGCCTCGAGGATGATAACAATAATGTTAGCCAGAATGGTGGGAAATATTTATTTCTCTGTGCAGCTTGATTCCAAGAGGCAGTCCATTGCACCAGATGGTAGTTTGTCCATACAAAATCGACTGTGTATTTCAGAACATTTGCCTTTCATTTGCTATTTAACTTCAGTAATGTGTATCATGAGTGACTGGTTTGTGCATCCTTAGCCTTACAGGTTGTTTCAGGCTTTCACAGTGGCCCAGTGCTGATGCTGATCCTGAACCAAAATCACTGAATGATAGCCTCATATTCTGGGCACCTTAGGGTGCACAGCAGTTGTCCACAGTACTCAATAGCCACTGAATAGGAGGCTGGATGGGCCCAGAGTCTGGCTGTTGAGTTCACAGTGCATTACGTTATTATTTTGCAGTGACTTGCATCATTGTCAGCCAACCAGTAGGCTGAATGATGAACCACATGGCTCAAGATCATCTGATGAAGTCCTGTATTACATTCAGTTAACAATGCGAGTCGACACCGTTGGCTTGGAGTCCATACGGAGGCCTTTAGTGCGCTGTGATAGTGAGGCTGTTGCAAAATTGGTATGTACTTAGCAGTTAAGAGAGACAGTAATTTGTTGTCCATCATGTGCAGCTGGTTTTGTATGGTAGTAGTCACAGTAACAGCAGCAACATTAGTCACAGAACCTGTATTAGTTATTACAAGGATCGTCATAGAAGTAAATGCTGAGAAAACTTAAGTGCATATTCTTATCTTGTGAGGGTGTCCAAGAACAGTATGCTAAGGAGAATATTTGGACCCAAGAGGGAGGATGCAATGGAGACTGGAGAAATTGTGTAATGAGGAACTTTATTATCGGCTCTCTTTGCCTGGTAGAATGAGAATGGTCAGTACAGGAGGATGAGATCAGTGAGGCATGTGGAAGGATAGGATAGAAGAGAAGCAAATGGCCTGCTGATGGGAAAATTTGAAGGAAGGATATGACATGGAGACCAAAGCATAGAGGAAGATATTAAAATGGACCGTAAAGAAATAGGATGGGTGTGGACTGGATCAATCTGGCTCATACCTGTGGTTGACTTTTACGACGATGACAATGAGACTTCAGATTCTTTAAAATATGAGGGAAGTTTTGGACTATGTGAGGAACTGTGCTTCTTAACAAGGACTCTGCTGCTTGGAGTTATCATCATGTTGTGGTGGTGGTGCTGCTGCTGCTGAAGATGATGATGATGGTAATGATAATGATAATGTGACAGCAGCTGTCAAAAATGTATGCAGCACTTCACTGCCAAATGAGGAAATGTTATTTACTTAGGCAGTATAGAGTAGAGTGGAATACAGTACAGTACAGTAGTGCAAGCACTACGGAGACCCTCACACCTCTACTGTTTCTGAAAGGCACTGTACTATGTGATGTGTAGTATGATTGGCTGTCAGGCAGTATATTTGTATGACAAATGTTCACTGAGTAACATCTGAAGGTATATTAACACTCATATTTATTACTTTTCACACAGATGTCATATGTGGGGTGGGGGCGGGAATGCTACTTCTCCACATATTTTAGAGAGCAATTAAGGCAGTTCTGGCTGAGTGTGTGCTTGCTTCATGTGTTGCTGTGTTCTGCAGTGGCATTATGCATTCCCAGTTGTCCTTGGTCCATGAATTGAATGAGGAAAATGCACTGTGCAACTGGTAATATAATTAACAACTACTTCTGTTCTGGCTGCTAGTAATGTCTTGCCTTTCCACAGTTCAGCCCAGACCACCTGCCTCATGAAGGAGCACTTAGAGGAAGGATTATAAATATGATGCTGAGATGAGAGCTGAGATGTGTCAGTGGGTCCAAACATAGCTTTAATTTTTTTCCTTGTGAGACAAACAGGCGAGAAAGTGTCTCAGTATGGTGGCGACCTGTATCCCTTGTTGGCTGAACATCTGTGCAGAGTAATGAATAGGAGTGTAATATATCATCATAGCAAAATGTGCATTGCATTGCAGTACATCTGTTCACTTACCTTGCATCTGCAGGTTTCCCAACAGGTGAATTATGCAAAAGGCATGTTTGAAGAAAGACGATACACAGTAATATCGAATGGAGATGGTATGTTAGAAGACTGAACACTGCAAGGTTCCATAATTCTGTGATAGTGTACTCTGATATACAGGTATGTATGAGGTTGATAGTATTCACTGCCCATTTACATATTTTGATTTTATGTGTCTCCATATGCAAGAATAAAATCTTGAATACAGTCTCTGTTCAGAAATTTCTTGGACTGCAACCTCACCTCAAAATTATGACACCTGTTTGATGATTGGGTGTAATTTAGTAGATTGTCCAGATCCTGTTGTCATTTTCCTTTCAGTACCAACATGTTTTGGTGTTTAGTAAAGACAATCACAGGATTCTGTCATCTTAAATTAAACTTTGTGTCTTCCTTAACGACCCACATTCTGAAGCTTCAGTATCCATCGGATATCAGTTAACACTGTGTGTTTTGATTCCATTGCAGTATTTTCCTGCATAGCTACATATAAAGTAAGTATTCATGTGTGCATGAAGAGTTGGCTGAAGGAATTCTTACTAGAAGGCCCTTCATAACTTATATAATAAAATCTACTTGTTCCTGTATTGTTGTACATAGTAATGTAAAGCATGATTTTGTGAATATTTCTAACTTTACCAAGTAATATGAAACAAATGTCAAGACTGGTTATATATAGAAACTGTGAACAAATTAGACAGAACAAGTCTGTGTTTTAAAATGTGTTTGTTAATAAAATGTAGAAAAAAAAAATTTTTCAGTAAAAGTGCCTAATTCTTCCAGCCTTAACATTTATGGCATCAGCAGCACAGGGCATCAGACAGAAACTGCTTTTCATTCGAAATGTTCATGCCATTTGTTAATACCACAAAGCAGGGAAAAGGATGCAAGAATGCAGGAATTCTGGACTTTGTGCTGGAGGTACTGCTTGCAAAACTGTCAGTTTCGGTTCCCTTTATATGAAACATGGAAATGTGAGATCACAGTTTACCCATGATTTGTTGAAAGTATATTTACATTTAAACTGTACATGAAAATTCTAGTTGTACATTAACAACTATTTTGTATTTGTCATGAACCATTGTCTGATTTTAAATATCTTAACTTGCAAGGCAAATATAACCAGTCCTATATTCTTCCGGTACCATTCAGCATTGTACCATATATGGACTTTCCAGTTCTTGTCCAGAAAAGTTTTATAAAATACAGACATTTCATCAGCAGTCAGGGTTTGTTTATCTGTTCCTGAAGATTTGTTTTGTGGAAGGTTGGCTGCAATGAATTCTTTACGCTCCTGTTAAACAGAGAGGATACCATATTTGTTACATTCTTCACAGAAAGGCAGCTGGTTATGGTCAAACTGTTAACACTTACAGCATACGCATTGTGATTTTAAGCATTCAGTTAGTGTCCCAATATATCAGGCCACCAACTGCACCTCTTATAAACCCAGCGTGCTAACATAATAATGGAGGTTTAAAGTGTCTGCCTGTTTAGGCAACCTGGTGCAGTCAATTTTAATGATACATCTTTGTATCCAGCCCATGATTTAATTACACATACCAAATAACCAGTGATCATTGGCAATGGACTGTCATTAGGTTTCAAGTTAACTGTACTGGTTATATGCACTGTAGTCTTCAGTGTTGTGACACCATGTAATCTGGTAAGCCCCCCCCCCAAAAAAAAGTTTTCCCTCTCCACACCATAAGGGCATTTAGGGTAAGCAGAGATATAGCTTCACTTATCCTTAACCTCGGTGGTATATGGAAGTGAATAGTATCACACCCCACCCACTCCTAGGAAGGAACCCCGGTATGCCTTGCATAAGAGGCTGGGTGGGCCCAAGAGCCATTCCAGACATTTCGGACTAGAGACATCTCTTTCCTGTAGATGGTTATCAGTATTTTGTACAAATACATTGCCTGTACATTCAGTGCAAAAAAGAGCCAGGTTGGAAATATGGTTTCTTTTACAGATGAACAGGTAATGAATTGGGTCACAGAGAATGGGAAGACATGGCCAATACAGGCCAGTGTGGACTGTAAGTACTAATAAGGGCAACTGGGGAAATGTCCTATGGAATTGCATTTTAAAAAAAAGGGGGGGGGGGGAGGCAGTGGCCCTTTGCAGGGACCCTGTTCCCCATTCATGGTCCACATTAGCCACTCCAGTCCTCGATCACCCATTTCTTATTCCTGCTACATCAGCATAATTTGTCACATCCCTCTCACCTCAGGCTGTGTGTTTCCATCTGCTATATTACATGGTGTCATACTCTGGTAGGCTGAAATACAGGTCTTCAACATTCTGAAAACCTCATATATTATGTACTGGTAACTCATGTCTATCACATTATATTAATGAACTTGGAGCTCAAGAACTAAACTTAAACTGACCATAACAAATTACTGGTAGTGGTATGAATGGCCATATTGTCATCACTTGGTTGCCAGTTGTCTCATCTGTGATTGTGGGTTCATCTTTGCATACATGTGAGATTTTATGGGCATGATATGGGAACACAAAGCTTCCTTATCATAGAGAAACTGTAGTCAGTCTGAAGTGTAACACACTAACCATATTTTCAGGTCTTTGCTGTCATGCTCTTTAAAAAAGTGCCCCATATTACTTCCTCATAAATATTACTCGGAATATTAACTTTCATTGGCCATGTGTCACATTACTTTGATGCATAGTCCCATGATCTAGCAGGCCTAAAATTGCATGTTAAAATGTTATCACCCACACCTTGGTGGTAGGGAATTTAACCCTCTGAGTGCTGGTGGCTGGCCATTCTTGTGCCACTACAGCATTGTCACATTCTGCCCCAGCTGAGATGTCACCCACAGCTGTAATTTCATCAGAAACAGCATGGCATTCCTATCATATCCTGTCCTTGTATGCTGACACAAACAGGGTTCAAGCCTCTAATTCCGTACAATAAAGGCTAGTGGTCTTACACAAGTATGTATATTGGAATTCTCTTGGTTTTATGGGTAAAAATGTGACACTAGTACACAAACCTTCAGACTATGGGGTTGGCATAACAGGCACAGATATTTAACTGGGAAGTTTATTTGGGATTAATAAAAAATAAAACTGTTATTCTGGACATGTTCACTGTCTTAAGATTCAAGACACACTGGTTTGGAAACAGTTTCCATAGTTTTGTAGTCGAATTGTAAATACTGGTCCTGGTAGGGATCATCAGGATAAGAGGCACTAGGCCTACAGCATTTCCTGTCATTGTGGCAGGAGCTACATTGGTGACATGGGTGCAGTATTGAGTTTGCAACTCACAGAACACAGACATAATAAGTAATGGTGTTTATGGAATAATCTGAACTAGCCTAATGTGTTTTTATAACACACTGTGACCATGTATGGATGTGTAATATTATGAGAAATACTTACAAAGTACACTATTAAAAAAAGCATTTATGGCTTAGATCCAACCTGTTTCAGTAGGCTGCCATCATCACAGACCCTATGAGTACACAATATAGGATTTATAGACCATAAATCTGTCCATATGTATTCATGTGATCACTGATGATGGCGGCCTGCTGAAACATATTGTATCTTTAATGAATAAACTGATTTTTAATAGCATGCTTTGTTGGTACTTTTGTAATATTCGCCTTGTGTGTACAGTGAAGGTAGGATTTTTCAGATTGAATCAAATAATGTGTGTAGAAAACACACACATTATGCTGACATGGCCCCTTTGACAAGTCTGATTAGCCAGCCTAGGCTGGAAATTTTCCAATTTGGATTCTGCTGATCTGTGACAAAATCAAACCCAGAATATTCTTTGTGGGTTTTATGATGGCATATGACGTTTAGGGACATGCTTCTTTTGGAATATACTTTTCTTTTGTTCAAAGCGCAAAATAAGTGTTTTTCAATTAAGATACAAATGAATTTCCTTTTATCCTAGGTAACAGTATTTTCAGGTCATTCCATAAACTTGCTTCTCTTTCTGCATTATGTTAAATACTTTGGTTGTCTCTTATAATTTGGAATTTCATCACTTGTCTGTCTGAATCCCATGACTGGTATATGGATGATACGTTTTGGGTGTTTCTAGTAATTAATAGATTTTCATCCTACCTATGGGAAGACTTGCTTCATTTTCTTTTGGATGTCATAATTTTTTCTTAGTAGTTTTTCTGTTCTTATCTTCTGCTGGTATATTACAGTAACAGAATCCACAGTTCTCTTTAATGGGCCCAACTAAGTTGGAACCTTTCCTCCCTACACTTCTGATGACAGAAACATCCAGATTCCAAAATGCTGTTTGGAAAAACTCAAGATCATGGACAATGTCCTAGTTACTAAACTGAGATCAGTAAACAGCCATTGTACAAGTTGGGAAACAGTAAGAAAGTCATGGAAGTGCGTAACTGTACCGTAATGAAACTTTGGTTGTGTTTTCTCCAAAAGGCTTCATTCCACTTCTGAACTTCCTCTCTACGTATACGGAATGCCTTTTCAATTTCCTGTTCATTTTGTGGCACATGGTAAGCAACTGGCCGTAGATTTGATAGAGGATCTGGTGGTCCTATCATATCATGTGTTGTTGGATTGGGTGATGCAGATTTTGAAGGCTTACGCGTTGCACACTAAAATAAAACATTTTGAAAAATATTACAGAATTGTTCCATTAGAGACAACTTTCAATTACAAAGCTGAGTATTAACTGGATTGTGAATTACCTACTTCCCAATGCATATATGTTTGAAACTTGTTTGGGATATTTTGGATAATAGGTGTGGGATACAGTAGCTATACCCTGTACTCCAATGTTAAACAAAACTTAAAATGAAGTTTTGATAGTTACTGGTTTGACATTTACAAGACTTATATTTGCAGAATTATCCAAGACTATAAGGAATGCACATGCCTTTTCCAGTTAAATTATGCAGTGACCCTGTATGCATTATATTCTTAAAATTTAAAAAATAAAATTCTGATAAGATACTTTGACTTAATCTTTTTTGGTTCTCTCCATAGGTCTGTATCATTTAATTCCCACAATAAACATTTCAGACTACATATAATATATAAAGGCATGAAGATGTATTTGGTGTACTTCACATGAAAAACCTTTCAGCAACAAAATAATTCTACATATGTACCAGTCAACTATGTTTATAACAAGTATGGTGTAATTTACAAATAAAATGAAGCTGTGACACAGTCCCTGAAGTTGAAACACGCTGCAAAATGTGGTAACAAATTAAAAGCAACAAAGCACACTTGAGTTGGGGAGAGACCCTAACTGTCTACGCTTTGTCTCCTACATGTTTCAGCCTTCTTTGGCCACCTGTAAGCAGAACATAATATACACTCAGGGCCAGACTGAATACAATCATGGTAACTCTCTAACTGTTCTTTGCCACACTGATTTAAAAATGGAAAGTTGTGGGAGTGTGTGTGTGTGTATATATATATACACACACACATATAACCGTATTTCCCGGCCCATATGATGCACCGTGATTTTTTCGTTAGAAATTTTAGGAAAAAATTATAAATGTATTTTAATTTTAGTAATTTATTGGAAGAATACAGGATTGTTACGTACCAAAATTAGCAACCATAATATAATTTATTCATCACAGAAACCCAGAAAATCGTCGTCACAGCCTCTGAAATCATCTTCATGGTTGTTTTCACGATCTCACGATAAAGATGTTGTATAATAGATGTACGGGTATTTATAAGTTTGGAAATAATACTTACCCTCGGCGCATAAGATGCAGGTCGAATTTAGGTCA
>JGI20166J26741_11636919_pt1 | contig 11355 bp, 4 predicted proteins | sample TergutCu122P5_FD_26741 | JGI IMG/M metagenome (IMG submission 26741) | reverse complement strand
CTCCGCAGGACCACAGCCTCAACACCTATGGCATAACACCACATGCGGCAGTGAAACAACCTATATATAAGAACTCCTGAAGATGGACATGTAAAGGTCCAAAACATGTAGAGGCCATTTATGAGAAAAAATCATAGTAAAATTGTTTGCATCAAGTTGGTACATCTTCCTTACTTAAAAATTAGTGTTCCAATGGGTTAACCCAGACACAACACAAGCTGTTACTGATGACATTTAGTATCATGGCCCTGGCCTGAAAAGTTTTGTGTCCGTTATACACTGTGTGAGGTACAAACTTACAAAATTCAGAAGAAATATGATGACTCTGAAAGAAGCTCACATCTTATACAGTAAACAATTTCTGACTGATGTTAAGTTATTTTGCAAGGTAATAAGCAAGGACATTCCAGCAGCAAGCACAACACTGTCTGACTTTACACAGTTCTACAGCATGCAATCAAGAGGACAAATATGACATAAAGTCAAAACATAAGAACTGTACAAATGTATATCTGATTTTGATGAAAAAATATTTCTCCAATGCCAACATGTTGAAAAATAGTACACAGGGTGCAGGTGAATACAGTAAACATGCTGTTGTGCAAAAAGTTGAGGGAACTGTATGAACAAGTCTTATAGCCCTTCCTACATACTTGTCCCAAATCTGAAACCATCACCCACCAAATGGGGGAGGAGGAAAAAAGCTAAGCCAAAGAATAATAAAGAGTTGGGTCTTCTGGGATGTAATGCTATGTCACTGGGTGAGTGATGCATATTTCAACGGAAGGTTGAAAACCACTAATTCACTAACGCAGTATCACATCCCAGATGGCCTGAATCCCCAACATCAGCAATGTGAAAACCTCACATCCCCTAAAAATATCATCATGCAATCAGCCTGTGCTGAAAACTGTACACTCTAGCTGCAGAATTAAGTTAAAGTGTACACACCAGTCCAAATCTCAAATCAATGCGAGAGAGAGAGAGAGAGAGAGAGACACACACACACACACACACACACACACACACACACACACACACACACACACACACAGAACATGCAAGAGACGGATATTCTTGTGCAGTTACTAGTGACCAAGCTGATTATAATAAATATTCTCTGCACACGTTTGAACAAACTGACAAACTCTCTCTCTCTCTCTCTCTCTCTCTCCAGCAATGCAGAATGTTACGTTTATAGAAGAGTGATGGTGCTGCCAGTCAATTCAAACATGGTTTCCCATTCACCCTGTAACAGGCTATGAAGGGCCAGAAGGGGAGTACAGGTATAGCTCTAATCTTTCTTTAACCTTGGCGCTAGAGGGGGTTGTGGGGTAAATGCTATGCCCCAGCTGCTTTACCCCCAATGAAAGAAATCCAGTACCCATTATACATGAGCCTGGGTGGGCCCCAGGGGGAGTCTGGATGGGTGTGGATCCCTGGACCATCCAGCGCGCAGTGAGACACTATACTGACTAAGCCATCCTGGCCCATTGGTTTCCTATTTACAGATTTAAAGTTTCTGCAGGAATGTCATACATCTGACAGTTTAATGGCATCTCCTGGCCACATCACACAGTAAATATGTTGCAGAAGTGATGGAACTATCAAAGGAGCAGTATGGACAGCCAACATGCAATGAGTAGCCAAAACATTGCACACACTGCATAAAGAGATGCCACAGCATACCAATTTTGCATGTTTTGGCCCTTCCAATGACACTTCAGAAAATTACGTACTAGACTAACCCAACTGTGACATGGAACCAGTCCAGCAGCACAGACCAACATGCTGTTATCACTGTTCAAACTGTTACTTCATACCAATAGTACTCACTCTCAATCAAAACATGTGTTCATACACTTCATCTAAAACCTTATGACCCGCAGGCAACTCAAAATTCATAGAAATACATAAACTATTCTGCCTGATTCTAAGGTGATTTTGCCCTTGTGTCCTACACTGAAAAAAAGAAATAATACCAACCATTTACAAATGCTGATGATGTAAAGTGCTACAAAATTACAGCCCTAAGAAGTCACAATAATGGCAAAATCACTACATTTCACTCAACAGATAGCTGGGGAGAGAGGGAAGTTGGCACACTTTTCATGCTATAATTTTTCACATTTTTTCTGTACTCACATATAAGGGCACATATGGCTAGTAGCTCTCTTGGGATACAGTCTTGACTTACACACATTTCATGCCATTCATAGGGAACAGGAGATAGAGGCTTTTCCCTAACCTCTGTAACATGTGCGAACCTGCCCCACAGATGGGGCAAGTTGGCATATGGCAAAGATATGTGGAAAATGAAGATGCCAACTTTTTAAGTTCTAGAATATAAAGATTAATATAAAGTTATATAAAACAAATGTGTCAGACACAGGTTATGCACAACAACATGTTATTATGGTGATAAAATATTTGAGGAACAATAAAAAAATGGGCATGAACTTCAGCACATTTACTTGAATTGAAAAAGGAGATTAAAAGGAAAGGTAAGTCCATATGACACTAGCCTACTACCAGCAACATACACAGTCATCCTAATAAAGTGTTCCATTCCCAACAGACTGGAAATTTAAGCAAACACAGTTGTGACTGCCATCAGGGCATTCCTCACTGACCACAACTTGCAATCTGTGCACTAAATCCACAGTTCTCTGGATGCACCAAGACGGCTGAAGCAGGAAGTATCATCAGAGTCTTCATCAGTGTCGTCTGCAGTTTTGGATGTTTTGAATTTTTGCTTTCAGCTTTTGTGAATCTCACTACAGACATGTGGTATGCTTCTCTTTCTTATCCTTTCAGCATAGTTCTTTCCCAGTTTGCTCAATGTCTCATGTTGTACCAGGTGTCAATGCATTTTTGACAGGGGTATCAGCCACACGCTTTGCTCTTATGTACATCCTTACTCTTTTTGCGTATAGTTTAGCAAGGTTTTCAAACATCCTCTGTGGCTGCAGGATGTGTTGATGATCATTTAAGAGAATCATCAAAATCATCAAAAGTTCACTGTTGCTTAGGAGCAGCTCCATCTGGAACCCAAGCTTCTGTAAATTTTTCACTTTGAAAAATAACCTCACTGAAGGGACAAATTCTAGATGGAAACCTGATTTGATATTTGCAAGAAAAGGAGTCAGACACAAAGGTGTGTGGGCACAAGGAATGTCATATATTGTCACTGTTGTGCCTGGATAGTTATGTAGACATCATAAGCATGGTTCACATACATTGGAAGCAATCCACTGAAGCACCTGTCAAGAGGCTGGAGTTTATGGCTGCAATGTGGAGGGAAGTTGAGAACAGTCACGCCATTCTGCTTGCACTAGTCTACTCCTTGCAAGGACAAGTGCAAATCACGGTTGTCTAGTAAAAGAACTATTGGTCTCTCTTTGGAGGCTTAGCATCTGCTGCTCAATGTTTTACATATCTTACAAAATGCTCCTTCATCATCTACCCAGATGGGTAGATGATGAAGGAGTGCTGGTGAGGTGCTTTTATGTCAGCCTCTCATACTCTGTTGCAGTACATCACCAAAATACAAAAAGGAATCTGAATATCTTTCGCCATGCTCCTTATTAACCATCCATATTTTCGTACAGCTCTCACAGCTTGTAGCAATGTGTCACCTTCTGTTCTGTATAGCCACAAAAGTTCCTGAAAGGTGCCCACACATCTTTTCTCCAAAACAGGAACCATTTGCTTAGGCACCCACCTTGTGGACTTATTGTGGAACTGCAACACACCATGGATATGGCAGCTGAATCACATCTGTTCAACATGCCAGCCACTGCTATCACCCGAACATGACAGTTTTCTCTTTTGACAGGTTCAGCCTCTACACCTACCCACAGCATTGTGACTCTGCAGGCTTAGGCGCTGTCCAGTGGTGCCAGCTCACACTACACAACCCATTTTTAAACTTCCCACTACACTCGTACACCTGCTGTGGACATAAGCATGTGATACGGTACTGCAACCACACCGCGATGGATTTCAATGGGTCTGCTATCCTCGCAAACCAAGAAACATATCACACAATATTCCTCCTTTGTGCATGCTTCCAACAGGGACGCCATCTTCACGCATAGGTGACATCAGTAAGCCCACACTTCAAATCTACCATATACAATATACACTTCTAAGTGATGCTGATAACTTGCTGTGCCTACAGCTGAACACAGCAGGGTCTCAGTCTTTTTCACACTTTGAATTTTTCATCTGACTAACCCTCATAATTGTTCTAACTAGCTGTGCTAATTAAAATATTAAATACACATACAGAGTATTCTCAAACCCCAGGTTGCAAGAGCAGTGTGATGGATCATAAATGCCAAAAATAACCCCCAAATAACAACATACTATGCTATAAATTTGCAGCAATTTGGCGAGATGGTCAGTAGTATCAAGAGGTCAACATATCATCTATGGATTCTGAATCATGGACACAAAACTCTGATAGCTGATGATATAGAGCATACTGATTCTCAATTGCCTCTGCATATAATACAATTTTTGTACTTGATCAAAATTAATATATTTACATCATGAGTCATTCTCATATCTACAATTGTAGGATTCACTGGGGGCTGCGTACAAACAAGCTAATCATTCCTGAAATATGCATGAGGAAAAATTGCTCAACCACAAGATGTCATTCTGGTACCAGCTACTATTTTATATGTAACTGCAATAATATTGTCACAAGAGGTACCGGAAGCTGTCGAAAGATGCAAGTTTCATCGTGGTGGAGCATACTGGGGAGTTCTGTTCACATTTTTTTTAAACTTCTGCCATCAGAATTAAATGGAAATTACCTTTTTGCTCAGGTGGACATAACAAGCCAGCTAAAGGGATGTAACTGTCCCACAGGGTTGTAAAATAACATCCCCCAATTGCCCAGTCTTAACATCAACTTGACAGACAACCTGTGACCTTCAGCAGCACACTGCCCATCTATTACAGTCAATTTAAAGTTAAATAAATTGTAACACCATCATTCCATTACTCATGAACATCCCATACAACAGCCCATCCCCATCTTTCCAATCCTGAGCCAAACTAATACAGTCCATACCTTCCACACTAGTTCCAGACATCCAATTTCAATATTATTCTCACATTTATGCCTGTTGTCAAAGAGGCCCCTTGCCTTCAGATTTTCTGCCAAAATCCCCAAATGAAAACATTATAAAAGTCTACAAATCCCAAATTTGTCAGTCCACTTACTTTATAATGCACCTCAGTCAAAAGAGGTAACTTACATTATGCATCGAGATGGGTGGCTGCGACATCCGAATAACCTGTCCTGGCTGTGGAACCATTCCTGGCTGAAATGCTGGCTGTCCACCAACAAGACCTGCCCAACCATTACACACCGCCTGAACAGCTGCTGCACTCAAATTAACTGGAGGTGCCACAGTGGCAGAGGGCAGGGTAGTTGTCCGTTGCTGTGTGGTAGGTTGGGAGAGAGTAGTCACTATTTTATTACTAGATGCCACCTGGTGGTGAAGAGTGGTATTTGCAATGACAGAATGCTGCTGCTGCTGCTGCTGCTGCTGTTGCTGCTGCACTGGTGGCAAACCAGGCTGCTTAGTCCACATTCCTGCACTTGTCACGGTTGTACTACCTTTATTGCTTGCTAGCAGAAGCTGTGAATCTACTACTTTACTTGGCCAGTAATCTTCAAATACCGTCCCTGGTGGAAAGTAACTCTTAATATCACTCAGACTTATAACTGAACACGTCTCACTGGCAAACAGTTCGTTACGAATTCCTTGCACTTTACAACAAAATTTCAGATATGCCAGGTCCCAGCCCTCCAGCTTCTCTGCTTTAAGTTTCAAGTTATCTGTCTCGCCTTCAAAATAGAAAAGCGGGACATACTTGAATCCATCTCGCACAGTGTATGGAACCACAGATTCACCATTAATACGGATAAAACCACATTTGTCCTTGGGATTGCTTGAGCTTAGGAGTAGTTTGTTGTAACAGACATCCAGAAAATTATAAAACTCTCCTGCATCCTGCAAGCGTACAACCAAGTCCTTGGACGTAAATGGGTCACGGCCAAATTGATTTTCACAATGTCTTATATTTACCTCATTCAAAAGTCTTGCTTCAGGGTCTGTAATGTAATAACTACGGATACAGGTGCAGCTATAAATGTCTGAATGTAGATAACTCAGGTACTTATTAAGAAGTTTCATTTCCACCATCCGCACTGCACAGTACTTCTCACCATAGCGGAAGATAAAAGGAATATGACATTTACCAAGTGTTACCCAACCAAACCTGCCCCTCACACTATCTTCGTCACATGGTGGCTTTTTGTCCGAATCACCCCCTGTCCCAGGTTTCTTATCCTTCTCGCTACTTTGTTTCATTTGACCATTTGATCCACGCTGAAGGTAATGCATTATCCCCGGTTGTCCAGGCTGCACAATGTGTTGCTGCACTTGGCCACCCTGTCCAACGGGGCGGGCTGCATTGGAAGCCATCTTCGCCTTATTCGCTTCCACCATTTTTGCTGCCAATTCTCGGATTTCTGCCTCATCTGGCCTCTCTTGTTTAACTGTCACGTTCCCAAGGGCTAAAAAATAAGCAATTCGTAAGTCCCACAATTTATACATAGTTCTAACACATGTTCATTACAAAAATGTGGTCATGAAAGGTGCCTAAAATATCACATCCCAAGTCACAACGTAACCTGCAATCTTTTCACTTCTACCATTCAGTTGCAGACACTTCTTTGTAGAAAGAAACCAGCAAAATTATAATAAAAAAATGAATAAAGCACTTCAAATTGCACTCAGATCCTGCTTCATAAACGCCGTAAAATACACCTAATCACGCTATAGAATGTACCACAGAACTCTTAACACAGGATATTTTTCAATTTGACAGATGTTGCCATTTTTGTGACACAGTAATATAATAATGGGGTCAATGTTTTTACGCCCTCGTTTTCGCAATATGTATAAACTTATTACCATATCCCAAAAAGCGAAGTATGCATAAACGTACGTAACCTTGAAACAATGACACTCGTCTCTGAAAAACAAAATCTTTCGCGGCGACAGGCCTCCACGACCAAGCAATCGTATTGTGTACAAACTACCTTCGCATATCAACACTACATTTTGTCATATGTACTTAGTATACACCTCTACGCTATAACATACCTTTTCTGTTTACAGCTTTCAAAATATATATTCTTTAAGTAATCCTACCTGGTAATGGTGTTGTAAGCTTCGCACTGGTTGGTAAGGCGGCAACCGAGGGTAACGCCATTATACGTACTTTCACGTTGCTTCAGCCATGTAACAATTGAAAAGAGGAGAGCGACTGTGCATTTACAAACAGTAATAGTATAAAACAGCTGCTACTACTCTATTACGAAACATTTTGTTTAATTTTTACACGATAACACAACACTGAATAAAGTTATCGTACGTATAGTATTCCCACTTTTTTACATACAAGTACAGAACGTCACACATTTCTTCCCTTCGATTTGAAAGCCAAAGGGAAATGCCCCACCTAGCCTCGCATACAGGGCATCCATTTTCTCAATACCCGTTTTTCTCCACCTGTGAGTCATTCTCGTCAAATGGCGGTCATAGCCAGACACTAACCAATCACAGCGTGCCATGTGGCTACAACAAAAAGACTACGCAATAGTTGTGATGACGTCACAAGAAATTTTGTGTACCTCGCAGTGAGGCTAGAACATACATTTCCAAGGTCTTCTCTGAATGCATGCTTATATATATTCATTTCGAGAACATATTGCCAAATATGACTCCAGAAGTGGATACTAGCCCCTGTTTACTTGTTGTTGCGTTGTGACTCAAAAAAGAGTTTTTTTTTAATTTCCGTGTCCTTAAAATTGAGGTGTTTAATATGTTAGCAATTTAGGATAAAAATCAATACACTAACATAACCTCCTGTCTTATTGATTTCCTTTCTTTTTATATAACCCCAAATGTAAGCATTGTTGTAACTTCATTTTATGCGACTAACCTTAAAATATTTGTTGCACATGACATGTAAGGGCTCTTCCAAAGAAAGTACCTGACGACTAATATGGTAAGAAGGGCCTTAATGCCAAGATGGCTAATCATTGTTGTTGAAATTGATAACATTAGAAGAAAATTCTTCATTGGAGAGATCGTCTTGGCATGGTATTTATACGTTTATCACATATTAACAAGCCACTTTCAGATCTACGATCAAATATCAGAAACATTTTCGGAAACAAACCCGGTATACTCTCTCTCTTAGCCGCTACTAAAGATTGGCTTCCGGTTCAATTATAACCTCATCCTACTTCTACGGTAGATACTCCTACCCGACTATGCAACGAGTATGCGCCTATGTTTTTTCTACCCGCTCTAACGGTACCTTATGCCTAATTAAATTGCACTTGCTACACAACAATGTAAAGAAGTAGTACACCCTTACAAGATGTGATACAGCAGAATAGGTTTGGTTACGAAACAGGAAGTCCCCACGCAGCCAACAAATAGAAATATATTGTTTAATGCTGTCTTTTACATGGGCAAGCTATACATTCAGCGCTCATGCGCACGAGTAGCGTTCAGGACGACCCAACCGTATCTTGTAGCGTCAACTGCCACGAAGGATTTAGTACAAAAACTGCACACTTCCAGGCGGTTTGGGAAGGTTGCCAAGATGCTGAAGAATCGACCGTATGTGCTTCTCAATAAGGGTGAAAGTTAATGTAAGGGGAACGATATTTTAGACCTTAGAGTAGTTCTTCCACGTTTGTATATACACAATGTTCTGTACGCAACAAGGATCATAGAGAGGGCGTTGAGACGTACTATGCTCAAGAAACGAATCCCGCCTTTCTATTCCAGCAACACAGAATTTTAATTAAATTAACATTAAGACCGTAATTGAAGCAATGGGCATTCGAAGTTCAAATATCACTGAAAACCCTGGATATGATCGATGTTATCGAGTACATTTGCCTGGAAATGTGACCTTGGAATTCTTTCGCACGAAGGAAATGTTACACGTTCCGAAGATTTGGCGTTATAGGAACAGTCAGAAGGAGGAAATGGCATAATTGCATTTATGTAGCACGGACAGTACTCGGTACCTTACATGTAATTCACCAACAACAACACAGATTTATAAATAAACTCTTGGCGCGTGCGTACATAGGTACAACAGATCGCCTAGATACGTAACAATACAGAATTTCTGTATGTGTGTATCACACCTCATTCCCACAGCCACCAAAACCATAAGGACAAATTCAAACACGGACAATTATTGACGTGCATACAAATTGAAAAACATATTACAGCATATGTACGAAAAGTAACAAAGAAGAACCATATTTCATAATTATAGAGTAACCGGTGTCCTCTGAGCCTGATCAGAATTAAAAATGGTCTGGGATGTGCACGTGTTAGTTAAACTTAACAATTTCGCCCATACTGCGTATGAGAATAAATGTTCGTGTTAGAGTTTCTTGCGTGTTAATGTATCTTATGCATTTGTACTGCCGAAAATACGGATATGCAGTGGAGTTTGCTTCACTTCGCGCAGTAATGGAACCTGTTCATTATCAAGGATTTCATTAATTTCCTCTGCAACATTTGTCTAACGGTGGATCCTAAAAATGAGAGGGTTTACTTCCGCTAACAGCATCTCGTCAACGCAAGCGGCCTTGACAGAACCACGGCCTCGTGTCTAGCAGAAGCCGCACAGAAGACAAGACTTCTTCGGAATCTCCCGTTTCCTCCACCAAATCGCCATCTACTGCGAATGATAACCGATCATTCATTCACGCGGAATGAGTGTTCCAGTGAAGTCGGTAGGGTGTGGTAGATATGCAGTTATTTATTGACAATGCAGCAGTTGATTTGCACTCGTATATTGTTTTCGGGAAGGCCCGGGATCGAATCTGGACCTACAGACTGGATATTCGTGACTGAAATATTTCGGTCAGCTCGATCAGCCTCTCCAGGCAGATGCTAGAACACCACACACACACACACACACAATTTCTTACTTTACACGCCCTTTCTATTTCACCATTCACAGTTATCACAGTAGTCGATGCTATGTAACTTCTTTACTTGCAGTAATCCTGTCATGTATCACCGTTAACAATACATGTGCCTCGTATTCGGGAGTTTTACGCAAACCAGAAGGGGGTTTCCCGTATCAGCCATACGACTCTAAAGATAACCGTAATCAAACTTAGGTTACCAAGAAAACTGCTTTCTTCTGGGAAGTGAAAATATGAGGTATTTGTAGTTCAGTACAAAAGTTTCGAAGGAGCGATCTTGAATATGTAGGCAGCGCGTTTCTCCCTAATTTTGGTATCTATATACCTGACTACAGGGCGTCACGCACTGCGCTACTAACCGGAAGGGCACGGTTTCATTCATAATATTGAAACTGACTTAATCCTTCCGGCCGCACCATGGTCCTGGGGTCGACTCAGCATGTAACAGAAATGAATGCCACCAATACTTCCCGGGGAATAAAGGCGGCCGGTGCGTACGGCTGACAACCTTGCTACCGTCATGTGCCCATTGTCTTGAAATCTGGAAGCCTCAGCCTTCTGCAACCCTCAAGGCCTGCCCCAGCCTCAACAGGGATTGCTTTACCTTTTACACGGCCGGCATCACATCACAGAAAACACCAATATTTGTAGTCACCACCATGGTAAGCCCAAGTGTCATTTCAGTTACAAAGATTTTTAGAGAACGAACGTTACACCAGACCGTCTACGAATATTCTACTTGTGTGTGTGTGTGTGTGTGTGTGTGTGTGTGCGCGCGCGCGCGCGCGCGCGCGTGTGTATGTATGTGTGTGTGTGTGTATGTATGTATGTATGTGTATATGTGTGTATGTATGTGTGTGTGTGTGTATGTGTGTGTATGTATGTATGTATGTGTGTGTGTATGTATGTGTGTGTGTGGTGTGTGTGTATGTATGCTTTTTTAATTAATTAAGCATGCTCCATTACCCTGGGGTAATACTACATGCTGTTGGTCTACTAATTAGATTTTTTTACAGGGGATGAAGTGGCCAGCATCACCCGATGTCGGCAGTCACTGCATTCCCTTTACATTTTTGTACAGCGCTAGAAAATGTACTCTATAGGTTATAGTTAGAAGAGTGTATGAATAGTGTGCATGTATGTATGTATGTATGTATGTATGTATGTGTGGTGTGTGTGTGTGTGTGGTTTATGTATGTATGTGTGTGTGTGTGTGTGTGTGTGTGTGTGTGGTGTATGTATGTATGTGTGTGTGTGGTGTGTGTGTGTGTGTGTGGTGTATGTATGTATGTGTG